>ERZ1108166.166-NODE-166-length-79609-cov-17.602446_pt1 | contig 79609 bp, 69 predicted proteins | sample MGYA00403702_ERZ1108166 | MGnify/ENA primary metagenome ERZ1108166 (study PRJEB35170, sample SAMEA104062401) | human gut metagenome | biome: human gut; feature: human-associated habitat; material: faeces | place: Denmark | collected 2012-05-01 ...
CTGCCGTTATGTTTCTTTTAACAATTCATCCCACCGCTTTAGAAGCGAGGGACTTCTTGTCTACGGATGTTAAAATTGGAATGGATCGTTAAACGCTCCATAATACGAAACCGGTTCGCCCGCAGAAAGCAGGTGATGGACATCGCCGACGGTCTGGCAGCGGAAGTACACTTCGCCTGGTTTGCGCTCTTCCGTTCCGACGATCGTGACGGAAGTCGGCGCCAGGAACAGGCCCTGCCAGAGCTGCACCGGCGTTGTGTTGAGCAGATGGGACAGCGCGACGCAGGTAACGCCGAGATGGCAGAAGCAGACGATGACAGCTTCGCGGTTCGTTTCATCTGAAGCGTGGTAGCGGTAGCCGTCGCGTACATAACCGTAGCGAGCAAGCAGCGCATCGAGTCCGTCCGTTACGACACGATAATTTTCATCCATGTTTCCGGTTTTCATGATCGGGTTCTGTGTCCAGAGATCATGATCATAGAGATCCCGGTTCGCATCGAGCACATCCGGCAGAAAATCCCACGGAATCCGGCGTTTTCCGGTCTCCGGATCAAGGACAGGCGCATCAAATTCCCGCAGCCACGGAAGAATTTCGGCCTCGCGGCCCGCATTTTTCAGCGTAAAAGAAGCCGTATCCTTCGCGCGTCCGAGCGGCGAGCAGTAAAAATCGGTGACGTTCCATTTCGCCGTGCGCTTCGAAAGCAGCTCAGCCTCACGCCAGCCCTTTTCAGTCAGCGAATCAATCTCATAATTCGGTTCACCGTGGCGGATAAAGATAATTTTCATAAGAATTCCTTTCTTCGTATGCCACAAATCGTTTGGTTTATGCATCGAAAAGTCAATTTCAGTTCCGAAAAATCTGCGGCAGAGCACAGAACATTCAGAATTGATGTCACTTAGCTTAGTGTATCATAAATTGTCAAATTTGTGTGAGTTTATCCGGAAAAAGATGCGACAAATTGGAAGAGTGTGGTGAGATGTTGAGATCTATGGGGAAACAATTAAAATGATGGTTTTTAAGATTTAAAAACAATCAAAATAATGGTTTTTCGTTTACAAATACAGATTTTTATGATTCAATAAAGAAAAAGTCGGGAATTATAAAGCTGAAAGGTGAGGTTTATGAAAGAAAAATTATTTATAACGCCAGAATATACAACGGCAAAAGAAATCAAGGAACTTCGGAAGGAACTGCATCTGACGCAAAAGGAGTTTGCGGAACTGATTAATTGTTCCAAGCCAACGGTAGAGCGCTGGGAAAGAAGTGAAGAAGTGATTCGCGGACCGATTGTTTTACTTTTGAAAATGCTGCAAAAATATCCAGAATACGAACAGGAAGTGAAAGTTCCGGAAAAAATATGGCCGCTCAGAATCTGGTACATGTATGGGCAGAATGTATGTACCTTGATCGATGTGAATGAGCAGGAACGGAAAGTAAAAGTAAAAAATTATACAGACAAAATTATGTTTCGGGCATTCGGAGTTGTGGAAGAACCGGATTATGATCAGTATCTGGAATTTCTGGAATCACGATGCTTTCCGGAAAGCAGAGATAAGATGAAACTGATATTAAAAGATTTGGGACTGCCATTTTACGATCCGATTATGATTATAGAAAAAACGGAAGGACGGATGGCGGAAGATGATTTCTGGCTACGGATAGAGAGGTAGATGGATGATAGAATTATTTGAACAGAATATCAGGACGAATGAGCGTCAGTCGTCAAAAGGAAACCAGTTAAAATGGGAGAATAACGGAATCTGGTACAAAGCGGATTATACAGGATATGAGGGATTGGCAGAGTATATGATCTCGCATCTTCTGAAAAAATCAACGCTGGCGGAAGACGAATTTGTATGTTACGATCTGGAAAAAATAAAATATGGAACTGTGATTTATAACGGAGTAAAGAGTAGAAATTTTCTGAGGGAGGACTGGCAGATTATCACTTTGGAGAGACTGTTTAAAAATTCTTTTGGAGAAAGTCTGTATCAATCCCTGTATAGAATTCCAAAACATGAAGAACGCTTACGTTTCTTGGTACAGCAGGTGGAGCGTATGACCGGGCTTCAAAACTTTGGCGTCTATATGAACAAGCTGTTGACGATAGACGCATTTTTCCTGAACGAGGATCGTCATACGCATAATATAGCGGTGTTGATGAATGGAAAAGGTGACTATGCATACTGCCCGATTTTTGATCATGGGGCAGGGCTACTGTCAGATACAACGATGGATTATCCTTTATCGGGGGATACGTATGCACTGATGGATCAGGTTCAGGCAAAAACGATATGCAGTGAGTTTGATGAGCAGTTGGACCTTTCTGAAGCATTATATAGAGGGAATCTGAAGTTTCATTTTACGAAAAAAGATGTGACTGAATTGCTCGCGAATGCGGAGGGGTATCCAGAAGAAATACGAAAACGAGTGGAAATGATTTTGTTTGCACAAATGCGAAAATATGCGTATTTGTTTTCAAAGATGTAGAAAAATTGAGCAAAAAAGGACGAGTTACATCTATGGTTATTTTTTTGTCCAATAAATCAATTATATAAAGTCTGTTTAACATGTTATATAAAAATTTATGTCACACGCGAATATTTTCATTTTTTATTTCATTTATCCTATCGTCTTTTAATTCCAAGGGAACTGTTATATTTCCAGGTCTCAAAATTTGTTTTTTAGGATGCAGAAATCCCAGCGTAGCGGAAAACAGAATCCACAGGAGAAACCATAAAATACTCTGATAAACACCACTCTGGACACCGGATTCCAGAAGAACACTGCCAAGAAGGGAACCGGCCGCACTGCTGGAAACAATGAGTGGAAGGCTGGCATGATCCATGTAGGGGAGAGAAAGCAGTCCGCCGATGAGTAAACCAATGAGACTTAAGAAAATGACTCTGAGAAAACCGAAAAGCGTATTAAAATGGTTCATATAGCGGACAGAAAGCAGATCTCTTGTGGAATAGGAAGTTGCAGCGGTTTTCATTGCTTCAGCAAGATCGGAGGCCTGATTGACGGGAATAAATACGCCGCCTGTTATTTCCGCCATTTTCTTCATAAGGTCTTTGTCCACAGATCCAAGTGCGACCGTGCTGATGTTAATATTAAGATGATTGTATTCTTCCAGTGCGGCATTGAATTCCGGAATATTACCCTTGAACCACAAGAAGCCGTTATCCAGGTCTGTAGCGAAGCCGTCGGTTAAGAAAATGAGCTTTGGGTGTGTACCGCCGTTCCATTTTGCATCTTTGTAATCTTGCAGAATACGAAGTGTGGTTTCATAGATAGAGGTTGCTCCGTCACAGGTTACGGTGAATGCAGCTTCATTTTCCGTCATCGGCCCCATGTCACGCAGGATTTTAGGTTCAGAAGAAAAGGCGTAGACCATATAAGGAAGCGGGGAATCGGTGGAGTTCATGATCTCTGAAATAGCGTCATACCGAAGGCCTTCCGGATCATTTCCGCTCATGGAACCGGATTCATCGATGACAAAGATATAGCTGGTTGGCTCGATGATTTTCTGCTTTGGATTTAATTCGTATAAATATTCCAGCAGCATGGTCAGACAGAAGATGCCCACAATACTGAAGGTAAAATATTTGAGCATGGAGCGCGGACCTGAATACAGGAAATTTTCCCGGTCAAAAGAACCGGTCAGAACCGATCCTGCCCATACGGTCAGGAACAGAACAGCAAATAATAAGGTACACAGGGCAGGAACCATCAAAAAGCCTGAAATCTTTAAACGATAGACAGAGTACAGATGATTACAGAAGAACCAGAGAGTGCCGCCTGAGGCAGCACTCATAAGGAAAACAGGTTTATTTATTCTGCGTTTTATGTTTTGGATCATAGACTGTGAAATGTCCTTTCTGTGGGAGAAGCGGAAATTAATGATTGTTCATAAGACTCTGGGCGAGTTCCGTATCGGCACTGATCAGGGTCACGTTACGATTTCTGCTGGCAGCGGCACCATCGTACCCGACGTTGCTGATGTGCCAGGGAGCTGAAGAACCCATGCCAAGGGTATGAATGCGGCTTTCAGCGATCCCTAAGTCATCACAGAGCGTTTTTTTTACGGCATCCGCTCTGGCCTGAGACAGGCTGAGGGTGGATTCATCTGTGATGTCTCCGGCTGTAGAGCCGACAAGGAGGAGAGAGACGGATTCGTGTTTTGCCAGGTAATCTGCAATGGGACGAATGGTTTCCAAAGCGGCTTCCGGGTTAAGGTAGGCTGCTTCGTCACCAACGAATTGGACCTGGCTTTCTTCCAGAGCAACAGGTTCGTCGAATGCGTTGGATTCTTCGGTATCTGTTTCATCCAGAACGTCCGAGTCAAATACAATTGGCGTATCAGAAGGAATATCTACAACACTGACCGATGGGAGGGAATCTGTCGCGTTGGTATCGTTAGATACGGCAATATAGTCGTTTGATACGAATTCTCCGCCGGAGGCTTCGACAACAGCTTTCCAGATGCTGGTAAGGTTATTGCTCTGCTTGGGAGTAAGTTTTTCCTGAGGTGCTTCGACCTGCGCCATACCTAACCAGTATACGGTGCATCCGCTGAGATCAGGCAGGGCCTCCCGTTCTTTCAGCATATCAACGATAACCTGAGGCTCAGCAGACAGTAAGTTGTTCTGAAAGTTTAAGTAACCTGATGTGGACAGTCCGCTTCCACAGCAGATGATGGTGCGGGAAGTGTAGCTGGAATCCAGACTCCGCAGTGAGGAGGCACCAAGGCGGAGAGCTTCCAGATAATCGGCCTCTGGATTTACTGGTGTCACACTATCCACAATCTGAAGGAGATTGGAGGCTTTGCTGGCGGCATCTCTTTTCAGTCTCTCTTTGGATGCGGTTTTATACTGTTCATCAATATTGAGGTCCTCCGTGGAGATAAGCGCAGGGTCACCGTCTACGCGAGCGACAATGCAATAACCATAATTCATGGCAGCGTCGAGCATGGTATCCTGAATGAGCGGGGCGGATGAATCTACTGGTTTGGAGTTTGCTGTGTTTGCGATAATGTAAGCGACAGCCGGCTTGCTGGTTTCAGCAGAATTGGAACAGGAAGGGTCTGAATTGCTGCATCCGGTCAAAGTGAAAAGTGCAGCAGCCATGACAGCAAAAGTGCATGTAAGTTTTGTGATTTTTTTCATCATAGTATTTTCCTCCTTAAACAGCTTCTGAAAAGTTGACAACGTGGTTTTTAGTTGGAACATCTCTGTCGATGGCAGGGAGAGCGGTTTTTTCACCGCTTGCAGCTGCAAGGGCAGCCAGTTCCCTGCCAAGACGATCAAAGATTTCATCAGAACGAGACTTACTCAGGACATTTGTTGAGGTGGGATCACCCAGCTGTTCCATGAGCTGCACTCTCATATCAGCCAGAAGGGTCAGAGAATCGTTGATGAGATCCTTTTTGGCATTGATAAGATGCTGGTGGTCTGCGTCCTGAATCTGTGATGAGTTAAAGCTGTCACATTCGTCCTGAATTGCTTCCAGACGGCGAATATAGTTTTTAAGCTCGTTAAGTGTAATTTCCTCACGGCAAAGCTGTTTTGCCAGCGGGTTGTACAGCTCGAAGCTGATGGCAAAATTGCCGACAGATGTAAAAACAGGAGTTGCAATGGCAATAATCGTTAATGCGATCGTTGCGGCATCCACTGTTCCGTCTGCAGAAGAGAGCGACATGGTGGAGAAACGGAGTACACCATTGATGATCAGGGCAAAAATCGGAACAGCTAACAGCAATGCCAGATTGAATTTATCGTGGCTGAGTCCCTGTCTGATCTTTTTTGCCAGAATGCCTGCAAAGGCGGCCACAACATCTGCTGCAAAGGCCAGTCCTGCGACCTGGCCCCAGATCATGATGGGAGAGTCGTAAGAAATGCGTACGAAGAGACTGCGGAAAAAGGCAATATCTATTACGACACAGAAGAGCATAAGCAGATAGGAGACAGGTGCGCAGAGCAACAGACTGTCTGGTTTGTATTTTGCTTTGACAGCGTCATCAGAATTTTCAAGCAGGAGTTCTCCACTTTTGTTCATTTTCAGTGCAAATGTATTATCTTTCATCTTCAACAACCTCCATTTTTTCTTTGATGCCGTAACATTTGTTCCAAAGCATCTGGGTATGTGCATGTTCGGTTTCCAGGACGGTTTCTTTTTCGCGCATCAGCTCGAGAATTCTTTGGATGTCCGCGCGATGTGCAGACATATTCCCATCCTGTCGATGATAAAAATCCAGGTGATCCAATGACTGGTCATCAAGGGAAATGAGACCGCTTCGGACCGGAGCAAGGATCTTATCAATCAGACAGTCCTCGTTGCCCGCGTCAACGGCGTTTGCGTTGATCAGGCGGGTCAGGGTATCGGTAAGTTCCGACTTTAACTGTTCCAGATGGTAGTTCTCCGGCTTTTTGTAGCCGACAGCTCTGTAGTTTTCGAACAGCAGATTGGTACGACGGCGGAAGTCATAAACGAGTACACGGCTGTCGTCTACTTCACTGATAAAACTGTTTTCTTTTTTCTTGTTTTTTCCAAATAACATTAGAGTACCTCCTCCTGTAATTCAGATGCCAGGGTAAGACGGAGCTTTTCCGCACGCTGCACCACTTGTTGATAGTGTTTTGAAAATTCCTGTTCAGAGTTGTTAGTGAATGTTACGTTCGGGAGAGCCGGAAGATCCGGAACATGACGCATCGCAGACCGCCAGTAAACATCAATGCGCCGCTGATGATGCTGAAGAACACGATTGGTGATTTTGGCAGCAGAATCAAAGCTCTCCGTGACCTGACTGAGGCTGGTGAAAATGGCTTCGATGGTATCGGAAAGTGCTTTCTCGGATTCGGCGACAGCTCTTTTAAACGGGAGAAGCGATTCTTCTCGTTCACGGTTTCTTCGAGCTGCAACTTGCACTTCAGTAAGACTTTCCTCACCTTCTTTCCGGCGTGTGAGGTCGACATCTTCTGCAAGGGCGTTCTTTAAAACCTGTTTGGCGGCAGTAAGGTTTGTTTTCAGCGGAACAACCGTATCGAAAAGAATATTGAGCTTTTTGAACTCGTCCTCTTCCTCGAACTTTAAGCGTCCCATCTGACCAGCGCAGAATTCTTCGTAGGAATCGACTTCCTGCTTCAGAACACTCGACTGCCAGTCCCCGTTTTGACTGCAGCGGAGGAGCCCATGTTTTCCATCCACCCAGCCGGCATATCTCATGGTAAGCTTTTCGACAGGACCAAGAGATTTTGCCTTGCCCTTGTCAAGGCTCTGTAAACGTTTTTGATATACTTTTTTATGATTCATGGTTTTCCTCCTTAGGTAAAATGTTTTTTGCAGGTACACTTGTGTATTACGATATTGGAAGCGGATCTTAACGTTTTTACAAAAATATTTTTTTTCTTTCAGCCATGCAGTGTATTGTGACACGAGAAAGAGTTTTATTTTTGCAAAAACATTTTTAGTTTTCCGGGTACATTCAGGTATAGAGATACGGGAGGAAAAACTTAACAGTTTGTAAAGAATAATTCGATAGATTTTTTCGTGGGGAGAAATATAGGATTTTGGAAATAAAATATTTTATCGAAGCAATGTGTTCTGTTTTTTTCATTTATATAAGCGTATAGAAATTTTGTTGTCGGGGTGATTTTTTTAGACTGAAATCTTCGTTTTCTCGCTTATATTCTTTTAGCTGCTGTGCTAAAATAGTGGCAGAGATCAGGATAATAATCTGATAGATATAGAATCTTTTGGATGAAGATCAATTCGTCAGAATGGTACGAAAGCATAAGAAGTGGAGTGGGATTAAATATGGGAATAATTCTTGAGAAGTCAAAATTAATATTTGACGAATTGGTCGGAACCAGTTCGTTTGATGATGTTTTTAAGAATAGTATTCGCGATTACTATACATATGGGTTTAAATCATACGATCAAAATATAAAAGGAAGTCAAAGTGTTAAGGACAGATGGAAAATTTTCAGTAAAATTCTTGGAGAAAAATGGTACTTTGAAAAAAGAAAAAAAGGAAGAAATCAGATTGTTTTGAAAACAATGCCTTCCGGAACAGATAACCCGGTCGATGATTTTTACTTTTTACATAATCTCAGCAAAATAGGTGATTATCTTAACTATCTTTTAGATATGGACAGAAGATCAACATTTAATGGAGAAACAAAAGATCTCCCGGTAAGTCAGGACGAATTGTATTCTGTAGAGGGAAATGCGGGTACTCAGAATTTAGAAAATACAAATCTTGTTGAATATGCAATTATTAGCAATTGGATAGAAAAGTTACAAGATAAAATGGTTACTGAGAATGAACCTGACGGGGATACAGATGATCCAATAAGACTTAACCGTCAATTAAACATTTGGTCTGTCCATACTCGATTTATGCCGGCCAGCTACAAAGATAAATATGCGAACCTCAGTAACCGGACAGAATATTTGTATTCATTAGGGGTAATCGGAGATCTTAGAGATAATCCAGAACAAAGAAATAAATGGCTGGAGAAACAATGGAGAGCCTGGCGGGATAAAGATTCAGATGGTGATAATTCTGTTTTCAAAAAGTATTTTAGCAGTGAGACATCGGAGAAGGCGAATCATTTTTGGTATAAATCTCCGTTGACGATGGCAATGATTTGTGATACCGAAGATTCCTGCCTTTTCACTGAAAAATTTTTGGAAATGTGTGAATTCTTTTCTCAATATTATCCGTTAGGTGAAGTTGGAACTATATTATCGGAAAGATGTAGTATAAAAAAAGGACAAACAGAGAAGGAGATATTTCGGTTCAAGCATAATTATGTTCAAAAGACATTATATGATTACAACATGATAGACATTCTGACTGCGATAGAGAATGGATATCTTTGTGCACTTCAATATTCTCATGGAACAAATTTAAAAGCATGTGAAGAATTGATTATCCCGTTAGAAATTCGAATAAGTGTTTCAAATGGACGTGAGTATGTTTTGTATTATCATATTCTGGAACGCAGAATAAAAGCATTGCGCTTGGAATTTATAGATAAAATAACGTTATATTCACATGTTGATTCTATGAGTAAGGTTAAGCGCACTGTAACTAAAACAGGAAAGAAAAAGAGTGTGCAGGAGGAAAAATTATTTGATATAAAAATCGATGAAACTGACTTGGTAAAACAGGTTGCATTAGCAAATAAAATGTTACCGTATATCTGGGGGACTGATGTCCATGATTGTATTGTTGACGAAGAATGGGAGAGCCGACTGATATCCTTTGAAGTGCCTGTTTCTATTAATTCTGAAACGGAACAATTCATAAAAAACAGAGTAATTAAGGAAAGAAGAATCGAAAAACAAGACCATATAATTACAATTTTTCCAACAAAAGAATTGAGAAATTGGATACGCAGCTTTTATCTGCGTGTTACTAAGCCAGAAAAAATACCTGTTTCTTTACTGGATATCGATGGTGACGTTAACGCAATGTGGAATGTATATTTCAATAAACGAATTTTGAACGGCGATGAAGGAGAAGAATATAAGAAAAATACAGATAAGAAATATATAGAAGAGAGTTTTTCGGTGAATGGAGATATTGTTTCAGAAACAGAGGGACATGGGGCTTTATTTAACGAATTATTTAGCTGGTATTCTATTGTTTTAGCAAATTCGGTTTTATCAATAGATGGCGAACATACTGTGGACTGTAATCTAAAAGAAGAACTTAACAGAGTTTTGGATTATTATACTGATGAAGAACAGGAATGGGTGAAGAATGAATTATATGAGTACATTTTGGAATCAGAGCTTGTAGACGGTAAAGGAAAAGTAAGGTTCAATGTTCCCAAAATAGATTACTTATATGATTTGCTTCCGATTACAAAAATTGAGGTAAGATGGTTATTGTCTGTGTTGGATGATCCTTTAGCAAGAGTGTTCTTGTCTCCGGAACAGATTAATGCTGTCAGGAAGTGTTTGTCCTGTGCACCATTTAAGGTGGAGAAATTACAGATTGATGCCATAAATTATTTTGATAGATACAATATTGAGGGGCGAATCTCTAAGGGGAAAAAGCACATTGCACAGAAAGGCCGTGTGAACGAAAAAGATTTGTTTCATATACGAGCATTGTATAGGGCAATCGTAAATGAACAGAAAGTTCATATTGTTTATAGAAATTGGGAAGGTAAAAAGAGACATGCAACTTGTGCACCGGTGCGTATAGAGTATTCAAGACGGGACGATGTTTTTAGGGTTTGGTATGTGCATGTGCAAAACGCAGAATCAAAAATTGGTATCATTAATATTCCAAGGATTGTTCGGGTGGAAGAATTAGTGGGTGAATGTTTTGACTTAAAAGAACAGAGAAAAATTCTTGATAAATTATATGACAAAACAATGACATCTATACAGATAGAGTTTTACCAGGGAATAAAGAACCTTCCGGATAGAATTCTGACAGAATTTTCTCTTTGGAAGAAGAAATGTGTGTATGATCCTTTGAGTTATAAGTTTACAATGATATTGTACTATTCGGCCCTTGATGAAAAAGAAATATTGATTCGATTATTAAGTTACGGACCGTATATTCGGGTTATTGCGTCTGAGGATAATTATATTTTGTCAGAGATCCAGGATCGTATTAAAAAACAAAGAGAAATTATCAGAGACAGAGAATTTGAAATAGGATAAATTTTAAAAGATAACTCGAGAAAGTAATATTAAATCCGACCTGTTTAAGGAACAGCAGTGAGTATTTAAGAGAGCAATACGAGATAATGGTACGATGACGTATAAAGAGATAGTAAAAAAGAAATCGATTAGTACATGACACAGGAATAGAGAACAACTATTTGGAGTCTGATGCGGATGATATTTATAAAAATGTAAATCTGATCCTTGAAAGATATATAAAAACTGAGGTTAGTAAAGTTATTTACCGAAAGAACAAAGAATTTACAGAAGAAGCTGAACATAATCAGGCTGAACCAACGTTCCCTATGTTTATCAGTAGCATTACGTCGTATACGTTTGAACAGTCAGAGTTTATAGAAGAATTTTGCGGCAAACTTAAAAGTATTGGCATTAAACCTGTGCGCTGCGTAATGACAGATTTTGATCGCAGGAATCTCCTGTTGAACTGGAAATGCCGCTTGATATGAATGATCCTATGATTAAAGAAACATTGAGTGTCTTGGAAAATTATAAAAAAGAAGTAGAAGCAAAAACGTGATTATTTAAATTTATGAAATGAAAGAGTAAGGGTTCATTTCATAAATTGAGCAGATAATGGAATTACGGAACGTATACGCTTAAGATCAGATAAAAATTGGAAAAGAAGTTTTGTGATATTAATTAAAAATGTCGCAGAACTTCTTTTTTTGTATCTTTTTTTGCCGATACGAGACAGAAAATCCTTCGAAAATTTTATATTCTATACCTGTACTTCAGAGATGAATGTACCGCCTGGTGGCTGGGGCGTAGAGTTCAGATGACAGTGACCGTAAAACGGCTGAAGGTTTGCGGGGGACTGAAACACCAACGTGCTACGCAGGATTAAAAATCGTTGTTAAAAAAGAAAAGGATGAGGAAACATGAATATTATCGAGAAAAGTTCAAACGGAATCTTTCAGATTTCCGGGGATGCAAAACTCATGTCAAATCGTAAAGTCTTTATAGAGGGAGAAATTACTCCGGAAACGGCATGTGAGTTTGTGAAGAAAATCATGATTTTAAATATGCAGGATCCGGACCGGCCGATTGACCTTTTGATTAATACACCTGGCGGCTGTATCAACTCCGGAATGGTGTATTACGATGTCATTCAGGCAAGTAAAGCCCCTATTCGTACATTCTGCATTGGCAGAGCATATTCTATGGGAGCGATTTTACTCGCCTGTGGGAACCACGGCCGGTATATACTTCCGCATGGGGAAGTAATGATCCACGAGCCTCTGCTTGGAAACCACGTGAGTGGCAACAGCTCATCCATCAAATCCATTTCGGAATCCTTGCTGGAAACGAAACGTAAGATGAATCAAATTCTGGCAAAACACACAGGACAGACAGAGGAGACGGTGGAGAAAGCGACCGGTTATGACCACTATTTCAGCGCTGAGGAGAGCCGGAACTTTGGTTTAGTGGATGAGATCATAGATTTCGGTAGATTATTGGAGGAATGCGAATGAATAGTACAGAGAGAATGATTCTTGGAAACGATTGCATTTACAGCGGGGATCCGGAGGAAACGGGTTTAAATCGTAACGTTTTGATTGTGGGAGGCACCGGGAGCGGAAAAACGAAATCTTATGTGGAACCAGAGCTTATGGAGGCACTGAGAGTGGAAAATCCTAATAATAAGTGTGTGATTCTCACCAAAAGAGATATTCCGGACAGGTATATCCCTTTGTTTGAGGCAGCTGGGTTTACAGTATATGACCTGGATCTCTCGGATTCGGAGAAAGGGAATTGCTGCTATGATCCGCTAGCTTATGTCAAGTCTGAGGAGGATATTTCGGACCTGGCACATGCAATTGTTATGGCGAATGAGCGAAAAGAGCATAGTAATGCGGATCCCTTCTGGGATGACAGTTCAGAGCAATTATTGGGCGCAGAGATTGGAGCAACTCTGATGACGAAAAATAAACCAACTTTCGCAGATGTGCTTGATCTGCATTTCAGCCTGAAAATCGAGGAATCCGGTTGTGGAATAACGACGTCACTGGATTCACTTTTTAAAACAATCGAAAAAGCGGCACCGGATTGCTATGCTGTCGTATGCTGGAAGACATTCAAGGAGGCTGCGGCGAAGACTGCAAAGTCAATATATGTTTCTTTGAATCCGACATTAAGAGCATTTACAACAAGCATCAGAAATAATATGAGAAATAAGCCGCCTGTTGATTTTGATAAGTTTGCCAGTGAAAAATCAATCTTGTTCATTACGACAAGCCCCGTAAAAAAGGCTCTTCATGGTTTGGCCAATATTTTCGTGTCTCAGGCGATCTCAGAATTATTTACAATTGCAGACGAGAGCATAGCCGGAGCTTTAGAGATTCCAACAGATATCATTTTTGACGACTTTGCAACCGGGGCTAAGATAAGCGATATGCCCGAAAAACTGAGTATCTGCAGGGCAAAAGGGATTGCCTTTTCCGGGATTTTATTACAGTCAGAAAGTCAGTTAAAGCGAATGTACGGCGAATATGAAGCGATAGAGATCATTGACCAATGTGATAGTTATGTGTTTTTTGGCGGAAATAATTATGAGACAGCAAAGGCACTCAGCCTGAAAATGAATGTGCCGCTTGACGAAATATTGTATCTCCCGGTCGGCCGCACAATCGTCTTTCGCCGTGGCCAGAAACCGGTGTTTTCTACAAGATATGATATTTTCCATGATGAATTTTACCAAAGAATCACACAGTCACATACGGGGCAAAAAGATGATCAGTGGTCGAAGGACCGCTGATCATGAGCGGGTGTATCAGTCCAGAGAAAGCAGCGTTTATTTATTTGAGCAAATTGCACGGTCGATGCGGATAGAATTGTGATATGATAATAAAGAAGAGTATGTTTTGTACGTGTTGAAAGCTTAATCTGGAGCCAGAAATATAAGGAGAGATGTAGGCAGATACAAAGATGAACTAATGGATTGATTGAGAATATTAAGGCTAAGGGGGATAAATAAATTGAGCGATAAACATAAAGAATTTGCTGAAGCTATGCGAAAGATTATGCGTAACACTGAAGTGGAACAAAAGAAAGCTGAACCAAGGTATGTTGATGAAGAAACAGATGAGGAAACCCACTCTTTGCAGGAACTGCTTGAGGCAAAGTTTGATGAACTTTTCGGACCGATAGAAGACGATGATGCAGATTGATAACTGTATGGGGAGGGGTAACCTCCCCATTTGTATCTCGTTTCATTATTAAAAAAGATTGTATCAGAAAAGTGTAGGTGCTAACAGATATGGACGATTACCTGCTTACATGGAAAAGAATACGTTAATTCTGGTTTGGATTAATCTGTTCCAGCCATATCATATAATATTTTAATGCGAGGACGATGGCATCTAATTTGTAGTTCAATTCAGAGGAAGCATGATTCATGGTATTTCGCACATCTTTCAAGGTTTTATGTAATATGAGTAGTTGGAATAAAACCGTTTTGTCAATGGAGTCGGAAATAATGATACATTCCGGTACATTAACATATCTGAAAGCTTGTTGTGTTTTGTTTTTTAAAGATACAGTTGGGTGTTTTAAAGCATTCTTTAAATAATTATTTATAGCGGCAGGTGAAGTTAAAAAGCGTGGTGTTGTCTGGAGAGCATTTAAAAAGTGCGTATAATCCTGTTCAGTTAACTGATTAAATTTTGGACGAGTTAAAAAAAGTCCCGTTGTATCGTTTCTTACAATATCTGTTGTGATGCGGTAGACAAAAGCATTAAAAAAGTCATTTACTGTGGCGGGGGCAAATTCTTCCGAAACTTTGTAACAGGTAGTTTCTCCTTTTCGTACGGGAGTGTAACTGGGATTTATTTTTAAGACTTTCCAATCCTCAATAAGTAACAAAGAAACTCTGGATTCAATCAGTGTTAATGCCTGCTGATAAAACCCTTTTTCTCTGCACCAGGCTATTTCATCAGCTACATTATGCTGGGTTACAAGTTTTTTATAGTCTTTTTTTATATCTGTTTTATAAATTTCCAGATATGAAGTATTTATATCGGTTGTTTTAGCCCTAGCATTTTTAGAAAAAAATGTTTGAAGATTTTTTAAACCATTTTCAAATTCTGGAATACAACACCACTGAATACCATTGGCAACATTCTGAATTGCATTTATAAAATCCTGTTCGGAAGAATCCATTTTGGAATGAGAAGAGGAATAGCTCATCAGAGTGTTAGCTCTTCCACTGGAAATAAATTCGTTGATACCTGAAACGAAGTCAAAAATTTTTAGATTTTCTGTTTCAGAGGTAATAATACTGTTTTTGCTTTTTTCAGAAAACTCTACACTAAATGCCTCTTTAACATGAATATCCTCTATTTTCAAAAGAGAGATGGTTGCTTCCATAATACGTTGTATACCGCGAATGCCACCATGAGTATCCAGATATAATACTGGATTTTTTATGCCACGTAGCGTATCAATAACCTGTTGGATTCCGTCATAAGGGGAAAACAGGGAAAATGTTATCGGAGTGAAGCGTTCGTCATCACTCAAATTAGGATTCATATAATTGCGAATTTGATTCTTGAAATATTCAAGAGGTGAGATATTCATCATGATATTCTCAGGAGTAGTGATACTTGTTTCTTTAAGGGTCTTATCTGTGCAAAGCATGATAATTTTGTCAAGATTTTCATTGCTTTCAGCAAGTAATTCATCCAGCATTTTAGGAATGGGATCCAGCTGATAACGACCAATAACAGTTCCTTGATGTCCATTGAAATTATATTCAAATTTGTTTTTCTTCATCTGACCAGGAAATGTACTTAGAGCAAGCAGGAGTACATTTGTATGATGATGTTCAGGAACAAACTGGTGAGTCTGGGTATGGGTTTCGGCTTCATTTTCCTCGAAATCTGGCATTACTTTTTGCGTATCCTCAATTGGAATCATCTGTGGCAGGTCAGAAGCGTTTGAAGGATACATTTCTTTCTGCTTTCGTGATAAAACTCGTTTTGAATAAGGAATAAAAGAGATATCTACAGGAATTCCCTGTCTATAAGCAGTTATTCCATTGGACTCTTCCATCTGTAATTCGATTCGCCTTATTAAATCCTGCACAAATTCAGAAGCTTTTAAGTCAGCAGTTTCGTATATGGATTCGATATAATATGCTAATTCATCTGAAAAATCCGAAGTGGCCGTATAACCTTTTTGTTTGAAAAGATTAAGAAAGTGGCAGGTGATTTCTTCGGAGTGTAGTTTTTCAAGATGAATATGGCGGGCCAGAACACGGTAAAAGAAATGCTCATTGGAACGAAAGCGATTTTCTATTACATGGGTAGGGGCACATACAATTTTGATAATATCAGGTGTGGATTGAAATTGTGAGATGATAGAATCCAGGGAACCATCATCTTCGCAATCTGTAAGGACTAAGATTTCTTTCGGAGTCTTAAAATACTCTTTTAGTGTTATCTGAGATAAACTTTTTTCTGTGGCATGTTTTAACAGATATTTGTCTTTGGTATTAAGTTGTGGAAGGACAGATTCCAAAATGCTTAGGAAAGTCTGGTAAGAACTGTCTTCATCATATTGTATAAGCAGACCATAGGGAATAATTACATTTTGTGAGTTGCAACGATTGACAAGAAAATGTAAAAAACCAGTGAGAATAGTCTTCTCATGCTCGGAAATATGTAATTGCTTTTCAAAGTTTAATAGAAGTGCATTTATTTCCATAATATCGTTACCTCCAGAATGAAATATTTATAATAATACTACCATATTTATTATAAATACACAATAATTGATGGATTTATAATTGAAAGGACTGAAAATTAAACAAAAAATATTGAAATGACAGGAAAAAAGAAGTATGCTTATTAAAACTGCTTTGGTTGACTTTTTATAGATAAGGTAAGAAAAAATGAAAAAATTTGTGAATTGTTCGAATCATCCTTCCAGGTTATGGTCGGTTATGCAAAGAGAGACAGCAGAAAAATATGGAGAAATAGTAGATGTACCTTTTCCGGCAGTGGCATGTGATCTGACGGATTCAGGTCTGGAAGAACTGGCAGAGCAGATAACAAGAGATATATTGGCATTGGAGCCGACGGCTGTTATGTGTATGGGCGAGTTTGTAGTCTGCTTTCGGATAGTTCAAAAGCTGAAAGCAAGAGGCATTAAAGTGTTAGCAAGCTGTTCAGAACGCAGAGCCACAGAACATGTGAAAGAGGATGGGACGGTACAAAAAGAGACACTATTTGTTTTTCAGGGATTTCGGGAATACTAATGAAATCAGGAGGAAAGTTATGAAAGCGGAATTACTGGATCAGCAGGTTCTGGCAATGTATGATGTGCGCGGGATTCAAAGCTACATTTTTAAAAGCAATGCAGCGAAAGAAATTGTAGGAGCCTCTGCGCTGGTAGAAAAAATTATCACAGAAGGATTGCGGGAATATGTGAGTATACAGAAGAAAAATTTGTCGACCTATATGATGGACTGGAAGAAAGATAATCCAAAGGCGTTTCTGGAAGACCAGGAAATCGAAATGCAGATTATGTTTATCGGTGGTGGAAATGCTTATGTATTATTTCGACATGGAAGAGAATGTGAGAAAGTAAATCGATTTCTGGCGAAATATCTATTGGATAGAACATATTCACTGAATTTAGCAGTAGCAGTGGTTTCTAAAACAGAGGATTACAAAAAGGATTATGATGCAATTAATAACAAGATGCGTGAGATCAAAGCAAGTATGCCGTTGAGCATGCCTGTGGGTGCAATGCCATTTATGGCAGTGGATACGATTACGGGCTATCCGTTAACGAGTAAGGATACAAAAGGCAACTATTATTCCACAGAGGCAAGCCTGAAAAGAGCCGCATTTCCTAAGATGGAAGATGAAAAACTTTTTGATAACATGATTACAGAAAAAGGGGATAGCAGTACCTTGGCAGTGTTTCATATTGATGGAAATAGTATGGGAAACACAATTCGGAATACGATGAAAGACATTAGGGGATATGAAGATGCAATTACAAAAATGCGGAAGTTATCTTTAAATATTTCTGGGAATTTTCGCCAGACAGTAGATGAAATGAAAGGATACATGGAGTTTTTGACTCCTCGGATAAAAGACACAAAAAAACACAAATTGTACAGAGAAATTATTGTTGCGGGAGATGATATTACTTTTGTATGCAATGCAAAACTTGCTATTCCGGCAGTGAAATTTTTCCTGGAGAATATCAGTAAAAAAGGTGATTTTTCAGCTTGTGGAGGAATTGCATTTTTTAATAGTCATTTTCCTTTTTCAGATGCTTATCAGGTGGCAGAAGCATGCTGCGATAATGCAAAGAAAAGAGCTAAACAGCCAGAATGTAAAGGTAAAGATGGAAGATATGATAAGATTGGCAATTTCTTGGATTATCAAATTTGTACAAATATTCGGGCGTCTGAACTTGATACGTACCGTGACAGACACTATACAGCAGACGGAAAAGAATTTATTTCCCGTCCATACTATGTTCCGTTTGAAAAGGATAACTGGAATATGAATGAGAAAAACGAGTGCTATGACATTGCTCAACTGATGAAGTGGATGATATATTTCGGGGGAAAAAAGATAAAGTCAAACTCTGAGGAACACTTATTGGCAAGAGGCAATGCGAAAAAACTTCGTGATGCTATTCCTATGGGGAACACAGAACTTGAAGGTATACTTTCCTTTCTGAAGTCGAGAGGATATACCGAATTGGAAAATCCGGAGAAGAATGCAGCAATCTGGTATGACGCATTAGAAATTATGGATTGGTATGTAGGGGAGGACGACAAATGCAATTGATAATCAGACTTCTTAGTGATCTTTGTACATGTTCTGGCGATACCCATAATAGTCTGGTAGATACGGATGTGGTATATGATGAAAATGGAATTCCTTATATTCCGGCAAAAAGAATAAAGGGGTGTATTCGGGAAGTGGCCCAGGAAATGGTGGAACTTGGTATTGCAGATGCAGAAATGCATGAAATATTTGGAAAAGAAGGACAACAAAATTCAGCTTTTTCTCTTTCGAATGCTTACATAGAAAATTATGAGAAAGTGACAGCTGCTCTGAAAAAATGCCACCATGCAGAGCTGAAAAGTCCTCAGAATGTACTGAACCAATATACTTATATGCGGACGCAGACAGCAGTGAATTCAGAAACAGGTACTGCTCAGGAAAATTCCCTGAGAAGAATTCGGGTTGTGAAAAGAGGTCTGGTGTTTACGGCAGAATGTAACTGGAACAGAAAGGTATCTTTCCCGGAACTTCTTAGACAGGCAGTATCCCTTGTAAAACATATGGGAATGTCTAGGACAAGAGGGCTGGGGCTGGTGGAAATGGAATTAATCGGGTTGGATAAAGCGCAGAAAGAGACTTTGGAATCTGACAGATGGCAGCACGTACTCCTTGATAAAAACCAGCTTTATGATCATAACCAGATAAAATATACTGTTCGCCTGAGAAGTGCGATGATCTGTAAATCCACACAGGGGAATCAGGCAGTGACAGAAGATTATATTGCAGGCAGCAAGATTCTTGGCCTGATCGCCGGTGCCTTGAAGCCGGAAGGCTATAGTCGCCTTCTGGAAAGCGGCGAAGTAATCGTAACGAATGGTTATATCACAAACGGAGAAGAACGATGTGTGCCAGGACAGATTTCTTTGCAAAAGGTAAAGGATCAGCGTTACGACAGTAACGGAGAGATGAGAATAAAGGATATGCTTCTGACAGATCCGCTGGAAATCAGAGATAAGCAGATGACACCTGCAAATATCCGGTATATGGATCATACCGGTACTATAGAGGATGTGGAAACAGAGATCAGTTACCATCACCAGAGACCGTCAGACAAATCCGTAGGACGTGCGACCGGACTGGACGGTTCCAGTTTTTACCAGCTTGCAGCAATTTCGCCGGGGCAGAACTTCTGCGGATACATATATGCCGGCAGAGAACAGACAAAGCAGATCATAGAAGCTGTGGAAGCTATGGGTGAGGTACGTATGGGGTATGGACGTTCCAGTGAGTTTGGGGCGGTGGATTTTACACTGGATTCTGTAGAAAAAAGAGAAGAAGAACACAAAATAGTAAGGCGGGCAATTCTTACGCTGGGGGCAGATGTACTTCTGTATAACGACCAGGGAATGTTTACCACCGACGTTCGGGTTTTAGAAAAAGAATTATGCAAAATGACAGGATGCCGGGATCTTCATCTGGAAAAACCATATATCCAGTTTAATGCCATCGGCGGATACAATGTAACCTGGCAGCGAAGGAAACCAGCAGTATACGCACTGGCAAAAGGAAGCACCTTCCTTCTTCACTCAGAAAACGGATTTGATATGGGACTTTTGAATGGAAAGTTTGCAGGAGAACGTGTAACGGAAGGCTTTGGAGAACTTCTGGCAAAAGAACCGGCAGAAAGCTCTGATGTTGTGGTAAAAAAGGTGCGGGCAGAAAAACCGGCAGAAAGAATGGTAGAAATAATGTCACAGGATACCACTGGAATTCTGGACGGACTTCTTCAAAAAGAATTTGAAAAGAGGCTCGAGCAGGCTGTTCGGGAAAATTTGAAAAATGAAAACCTCTTTGACCAGAAACAAATGGATAACATGAATGCAGCAATAGCGAAGTTGAGAGTCCTTTTCGGAACAGAACATTCCTATGAAAACATGAAAAATGAGGTCAGAGAGATTGAAAAGGAAAGTAAAAACAGTTTGTGTACTTTCCTGATCGAGCGGATAGATCCGGAAGAAATCGGAAAACAGGTGGAAGCAGAGATGACAGAAGCCTATGGTAGCAGCTTTAAAAATAAACTGACAGAAGAAAGACTTTTTAAGAAGGTTTACCGTGCATATCTGGCAGAACTGAAATACTTCGTAAAGACAAATCAGAAGAAAGGAGACAACAAAGAATGAAAACAGTTATAAAACGGTTGGTTTTTTATATTCAAATCCAGCTGGAGTCTCCGCTGAATGTAGCATCTGGAGAAGATGAATGGACAGATGCCGATATACTCCTGGATTTCGATGGCAATCCATTTGTGCCAGGAAACTCCCTTGCCGGTGCCATGCGTTCTTATATCGGGGAAAAGGACAATGAATGGGAGCTGTTTGGCTTTTCCAAAGACGATATAGAGGGAAAAATGAGCCCGCTTCTTATCTCAGATCTTGTATTTGACCAGGAGCCTGTGATCGGTGTGCGAGATGGAGTAGGGTTAAATGAAAAGAAAGTTGTAAAAGACGGCTGCAAATTCGATATGGAGATCCTGGAAACCGGTCTGAAGGGACATTTTTATCTGGAACTTGTTGTCAGGGAGGGGGATCTGGAAGAAGAGATGAAAAAGCAGCTTGCTATTGTGTTTCAGGGAATCCAGCAGGGAGAGATTCGTCTGGGACGTAAGAAAACCAGAGGTTTCGGAGCATTTAAGATCACCAGACTGTCAGTCAGAAGTTATGGCAAAGACAATTATCTGAAATATGCAGATGCCTATAAAGCTTCCACCTGGGAGAAAGCTTCCAATGAGCTGGAAAACTGGCTGCACACAGATTCGGATTCCAGAAGAATGATCCATATTGAAGTCCCTCTTGTGATGAAAGGCGGCATCAGTATCCGGCAGTATGCGGCAAAAAAGAATGAACCGGATTTTGTCCATATCACTTCAAACGGAGTGCCGGTGATCTCAGGCAGCAGCTTTGCAGGTGCAATCCGTCACCGGGTAGAACAGATTTTGGGAGAACTGGAAGCAGGCGGTACAAAATTACCTGTGAAGAAAAAAGAAATTCTGCAGATCATGTTTGGATACGTTGAGGAAACCGCTGGAAACCAGGCGACAGACGCAGGAGATGGAGCGAGACAGAGTGTAAATGCAGGCAGTGGCCACGCGTCCAATGTTGTGATCAGTGAGGCAAGAATTCTGGATGCCAGACCGCTTACTATGGTCCGTACTGGAATCAGCCGCTTCGAATCTGCTGTACACGATGGAGCTTTGTATAAGGAAAAAACTTATGTGGACGGACATTTTACCCTGAAAATTGCAGTGCAAAAAGGAAAACAGCCTGTGGATGCCAAATGGATGACAGGAATTCTTCTTCTGGCAGTGAATGACCTGCGGAACGGCTATCTGGCTGTAGGGGGACAAACGGCAGTAGGAAGAGGGGTTTTTGCCCCGGACACTTCTGAAGAGTATCCGAAAGGTGTGATTTTCATTGACGGAAAACCAAGACTGGAAAACCAATTCATCGCGGAAGCATTCAATTGTCTCTGCGCACATAAGAGGTGAAAAACATGGATCTGACAAGTATCCCGGAACGGGGAACACTATATGCGTTATACCTTGACAAGGTGAAGTATGAGAAATATAGTCGGAAGGAGCTTCTGGAAGACAGGCAACTAACGGAAAAACTTCTGGAGCTTCACTTATTTAATGATACCAGAGAGTATCGTTATATCAAGACCAGAAGTGGGGAAATAGAAACTCTGATCAGCGATGAGACTGTGGAACATGAGGACATTTACACGGAAAAAATAGTCACTCTGGGAAATAAAAAAGAAAAACCAGACAAAGATTCAGGGCTGGTAGAAGTAGTAAATTATATTACTTACGATGAAAACGACCTTATGCGGATCGAGAATTACAGATTGAAAGAGGTGAAATAAGATGGCAGATAAATTTATCAACCCATATAATTTTATCAATTTTCCGGCACAAAAGGCGAAAGCTTATACAGACACCGACCGCCACACCGGTGTGATAAAATACAGCATAACAACGGAATCACCTCTTTTTATACCAAATTCCAGTTCGGAATCAGCATTTAGTGAATCCACAAAGGTGGAGAATCATAAATCTTATGACTTTTTTTCCTATACGGAACTAGAGGCAGGAAAAACTTATGAGAATGAATATCATATTCCGGTAATTCCAGGCAGTGAGATGCGAGGTGTGGTGAGAAATGTTTATGAGACGTTAACGGATTCCTGCATGGGAGTGCTGAACAGTGAGGAATATCCGGTGAAACGGGCACCTGTCCGGTTTAAGCCTGCGCTTCTTTGTAGAAATAAGGAGGGGATGTTTGAACTAAGAGATGCTTTTTCAACGCCAGTGGGGGACAAGGCATTTAACGGCAAAAGTCCGATGGAATATAACAACTGGAGGAATGGGGATCTGATAGTCGGAAAGGGATATCTTCTGAAATGGGGAATGGGAGGCACCGGAAGTAAGGCGAAAAAAAGATACCATGCGTTTTCGGAGAAAAGTGCTCGTGCTGGTGAAGGCAGGTACAAGAAGAATATCGTTCTTTCCAGAGATGACGTAGAACGCAAGCTGTTTCCGGTGATTAGTTCCTATTTGTCTCAGCCGGCACTGCAAAAAAACAACAAAGATGCTTATATAGAGTACCGGAAGGATCTGGAGAACTTCTTTAAGGATAAAAAGAAACAGTATTTTCCTGTTAATTATTCCACGGTCGGAAAAAATCTGATTTATTTATCTCCTGCAACAGTAACAAAGGAGGCATTTCATAACAGCCTCGGTATGCTTGCCGGAGAGTTTGCTTCATGCACAGAAAATTTCTGCCCGGCATGCGAATTGTTTGGCCACATTGGGAAAAATGGAGATTCCAGTGGTTCTAAGATACGATTTACAGATTTATACGTGACTGACAAGAGAAGGCCTGAGGAATATTATGAATTTAATAAAATCACTCTTCAGGCACTGGGCGGACCTAAACTTGGAAATACAGAATTTTACTTGAAGCAACCTGACGGAGCAACTTTCTGGACCTATGATTATCAGGTGGTAGATGGAAAGGTTATAGCGAAACCAGGTGAATTGCGTGGAAGAAAATTTTACTGGCATTCCAGAAATAGCAGGATTCTTAAAGCAGAGCCATCCAATTTTAATAAAACAGTAAGACCAGTGACAGGAAAAGTTACTTTTAGTGGAGACCTTTATTTTGAGGAGATTTCAAAAAAGCAGCTAAATCAGCTGGTCTGGATCCTAAACAGTGGAAAAGAAAATCTGGGTCTGAAGCTTGGAAGCGCAAAACCATTGGGGATGGGAAGTATTGTCTGCAAGGTGCTTGAAGTGAAGGAACGAAGAATTGCGCTGAAGGATGGAAAATTGGAATATAAAGTTTCTCCTTTGACAACGGCTCTTACCTATGAACAGGCTGGTTTAAGTGTTCATGCCAAAAAAGAATTTTATAAAATAGCTGGTCTGGACAGTGTTCCGGAAAACATGGAAATCTCTTATCCGAAAGATATTGCCCAGAAAAACAAGGCGATTGAGAAAGGATATGAATGGTTTGTAAGAAATCGTGGCACTAATTCAGGAAAAAAGTTTGCATCAGAAAGAGAAGATATAAAGATCTACGCAAATCTTCCCAATATTCTTGATACAGATTTAGGCATGGCTTATAGTGAAAAAAAATGGCAGAATAATGGTAAGAATAATGATAGGAAGGGAAATCAATAACCATGCAGTTGGTCATACATATCGAGTTGGATGAGCCCCTTTTACTACCTGTAAATTATAATCATATTCTCCAGGCTGTTATTTATCGGTCTCTGGATATTATACCGGGCTATGCGGAATTCCTTCATGAAGGTGGATTCATGCGGGGCCAGAGGCAGTACAAAATGTTTCAATTCAGTCAGTTGAAAGGGGAATATCGAATTGAAAATAAGAAGATAACGTTTTTCTCAGAGGTTTCCTTTGAAGTGCGAAGTCCGGAACCTCTTCTGATCCGGCTTCTGGGAGAAGGCATATGGAATAAGGGCGTTACTTTCGGAAACCATGTGTATACAGATGTGGATTTGGAACTTTATGATTATACGGTGGAAGAAAGACGGCTTCTTATCAGAATGAAATCTCCGGTGACGGTATATGCCACAGATTTGAAAAGCGAAAAAACCTGGTATTTCAGTCCGGATGAAGAACCATTTTGCGAGATGATCAATGATAATTTCTACCGGAAATACCAGGCCTATTATGGAATAGCTCCTATGTCCGGAATACAGCTGGGAATCTGTGAAAACAGTATGCCGAAAAAGCTGGTAACTCGTTATAAGGGGACTTTTATTACTGCCTGGTATGGAACTTATAAACTAAGCGGAGAACGTAAATACCTGGACTTCTTGTACCAGACAGGTCTTGGGGCGAAAAACGCGCAGGGATTTGGAATGTTTGAAATACTTTAAAGAATTAAATTGGAAAAAGTCGGTCGATCTCATGCCTGAAATCATGAATTCCGCAAAATGGCGGAAATTTAAGGAAAATCAGGAATCTCAGAAAAACGATCGACCGACTTTTGTGATAAAATGGTTGCAAAAAAGAGAAAAATTTGATTTAATAGAATGTGAAAATAGCGGAAATGCTGATGTTGTACCTTACCTATGAGGAATTGAAACGCTTTTTCGATTGCTTCTTCTACAATCTGCTGAGCTTTGTTGTACCTTACCTATGAGGAATTGAAACAAATCCTTTGCTTCATCTTGAAATGTCATATAAAAATACCGTTGTACCTTACCTATGAGGAATTGAAACTTAATAATCCGTGTAGCTTTCTTTTTTTCCATTATATTTTGTTGTACCTTACCTATGAGGAATTGAAACGTTTCGCCTGTTTTCAGATTCAAGTTAAATTTGCACTCGTTGTACCTTACCTATGAGGAATTGAAACGATTTCTTCTTCCTTGAATCTCAGATACACATATCTCTTGTTTCGTTGTACCTTACCTATGAGGAATTGAAACTCAAATGAAACCTCAACTACAAAATCTTTTTCGTTACTCATGGTTGTACCTTACCTATGAGGAATTGAAACATTTTTCAAAGTTCTGGTTCTAGTTCAAATGTTCTAAACATTGTACCTTACCTATGAGGAATTGAAACCTTTCAGGCTTGCCCTTGAAGCAAGCATCAACTGTATAATGTCAAGTTGTACCTTACCTATGAGGAATTGAAACCCATCTGTCTGTAAGCAACCTGTGGCTTATTAAAGTGTTGTACCTTACCTATGAGGAATTGAAACATGTTTGGAGATACATGTGACTGACGAATGGTCCGTTGTACCTTACCTATGAGAAATTGAATTATAAAACAAAGGTGTGAATTGAATGTACGTAATACTGGTATACGATATCCATCAGAAACGCGTTGGGAAAGCCTTGAAAATATGCCGGAAATATTTGATTCATATACAAAAGTCTGTATTTGAGGGAAATATTACAGAATCAAAATTGAAGGCGTTGAAAGAAGAATTAGGCCATCTTATTGATACACAAATGGATTCTGTCATCATTTATCATTTGGATTCGGTAAAGTATACAAAGAAGGAACAAATCGGTATCGTGCAGTCAACTTCTAACGTTATCTGAGGTGGATATGTTTACAATTGATGAAATGCTTTCGAAGAATAATCAGCGTCTGGCATTTGAACATTTCGCAACGAAAAATGATGGTTGCGGTCCAGACGGAATGCACGTTTCGGAATTGGAAAAGTACTGGAGAATGAACCATGACCAAATAATTTCGGATTTGAAGAATCAGGAATATCAGCCGGGAATCATCCTGATACGTGAGCATATGAATAAGACTGGAAAGCGCAGAAATATAGCCAGTTTGAACGTAATAGATCGATTTATTACACGGTTGCTATCCCAGAAACTGAACCGTTATTTAGCTCCCATATTTTGTGAAAATAGTTATGCATATCAGGATAGCAAAGGCGTAATGCCTGCTGTTCTCAAGGCAAAAGAATATGTAGAACTTGGAATGAGGCATGTAATTGAAATAGATTTGAAAAACTATTTTGATACAATTCCTTTGGAAAATTTGATTCCGGAAATTGAAAGATATATCACCGACGAAGCTGTTTTACATCTTATAAAGCAGTATTTGTTTTGCGATATATCCTTTGAAGGAAAAATTAGCAGAAAGACACAGGGAATTGTGCAGGGAAATGCCATCAGCCCCATTCTCAGTAATCTTTATTTAAATGATTTTGATAAAGAATTAGATGAAAGCAAATTATGTTGGATTCGTTATGCAGACAATATTTATATTTACATGGATTCCTATGAAAAAGCTTTATTGGTATACAGCGAATTAACAGAAAGGCTGGAGCGAAGAAAGTTGACTGTCAACAAAGAAAAGAGTGGAGTTTTCGACGTAAGCACCAGAAGTATTTTAGGATATGATATTCTCATTCGAAACAAAAAGGTGGATGTTAGAAAGCATATTTATAAAAGTGTGAACCAATATTCGAACTGGCACGACAGTAGGCTTGAATTTATAAACGGAAGATATCATATTACGTCGGATGGAATTCTAAACCGCCAGGATTTTGGACTTCTTTTTGAAAACGAACAAAAGAAGCACTATATCCCGGTGGAAGTGTCGGATCAGCTTAATATATATGGGAATGTAACATTGGCATCAAATGTATTGCAGAGTTTTAGTAACAGGGAAATAAAGGTTTCTTTTTTCGATAAATATGGTCGCTTGATAGGTAGTTTTTTGCCGGAAAAAACAAAGAAATCTGCAGAAATAATCCTGGTGCAAAGCAAGAATTATTTAAATGAAGACGTAAGAATGGATACTGCGCGTAGGATGGAAATTGCAGGACTTCATAATATTCGTGCAAATTTACGATATTATGATAAGAAGCATAAGGGGGATTTCAAAGAAAAAGTTGATGCAATAAGCGGGTACATAGATGCGCTGAACCGTGCCCCTTCGGTAAATGATATGATGTTACTTGAAGCAAAGGCGCGGCAATTGTACTATACTTGTTTTAATCAAATATTGGAGACTTCAGATTTCCAATTTGAAAAACGGACGAAACGTCCTCCGAAGGATGCTATAAATGCTTGCATCAGCTTTGGAAATACGCTCTTATACAATTTATTCGTAAACATTATCTGGAAAAAAGGTCTGGATCCGAGATTCGGAGTGGTGCATGCATCAAATAAAAGAAACCAGAGCTTAAATCTCGACTTCGCGGATATTTTTAAACCGATTGTTATTGACCGGATCATTTTTACTATGATTAATAAAAAAATGTTAACGCTGCTTACTGATTTTGAAACATCCAATCAAGGTGTGTATTTATCGAGAGAAGGAAAGAATATTTTTCTGCAAATGTATGAGGAAAAGTTAAAGAGCAGGATTACGATAAAAGGGAAAGAAATGTCTTATTACCAATTACTGGAGAGCGAAGTTCAAAATTATAAGAATTTTATTTTGACTGGGGAAACGTATAAACCATACAAATATTATTAACGGGGAAGCTTATGTTCCATAGCAAAAAGTCGGTCAGTCTCGTGGCTGAAATCATGAGTTCCACAAAATGGCTGAAATTCAAGGAAAATCAGGAATCTCAGAAAAACGATCGACCGACTTTTTCGATAAAATGGTTGCAAAAATGAGAAAAATCTGATTTAATAGAATCTGAAAACAGCGGAAATGCTGTTGTCGTACTTTACCTAAAAGGAATTGAAACACTTACCAGAATATACGTATTACGTAAATCCTTTGCTTTGTCGTACTTTACCTAAAAGGAATTGAAACTTTTTCTGTACTCAAACACAGGAAGTTGTTCACTTGTCCATGGCGTCGTACTTTACCTAAAAGGAATTGAAACTTTTTTAGCTGATATGCATCCATTTCGTCGTACTTTACCTAAAGGTGCTATATGGGGTCAGACCCCAATGTGGCACAGAAACTCTAATATAAAGATCAACCAGGTCAGAGCTTGGAAGCGGTGATGATATTGCTGCCTTTTTCTTTGCCATAACCATTCTTCTTTATTTTCTCTAAAAATGAGTACAAAAATAACACCGAACAAACTTTCTGATTGTTTGGTGCTCCAGAAAAAAGTAATATATCGTTTGGAGGGTTGTCCATTTTCTGGATGATCGATTGCCGCTCTGGTGCGCCAACACCGGGGCGGCTTTTCTTTTACGTGTGTCCAGCAAAGCTGGACTACACTTGCCGGTGTAAGTCCGGTCACGGTAATCGCCAGTGGGTCATTGGGGTCAGACCCCCTTACGATTTTCTTAAAGAAAAAGGATCAGAAATAAAAGAATCCTGAAGTGCCAGCTTCAGGATTCTCAAGTCCGTTAAGGTGGACTATTCCGTTTGGGCTAGTGCTGTCTGTCATTTCTGTCTAACCACTTGCAAATATAGTAGCCAACTACAGATGCCAATACAGAAATAAGAAAAGCAATTATGTATTCCAAATAAGTCACCTCCCTCCGCTGGAAAGAGTCGACAGCAAATCCATGATAGCATAAAAATATATTTTGAGCAATTCATATTTTCAAGTTGATTTTAAAAGAAAAACGTGTTAGTATATGAATAGCTAAGAAAAGCAATTATATTTTCAAGTAAGCCAGAAAAATCTAGAGTGCCAGCTCTAGATTTTTTGCTATACTTAAAAAACGTAAGCGCTTAATTTTCCGCAAGCACAAGCATTGGGGTCTGTCCTCATTAAAATTTTTAGCTTGCTATGGATTTGCTTAATAGGGGAAACATTTGGGTCAGACCCCATAAAGATTATCATGGAACCGACTATTGCAAACAGGTTATCGCTGATGTGTTGGTGGCCATGAACTGGGGGACGCAGAAATATCTTGGCTCGTTGGATCGCATTGCAAATGAAGTGTTTAATGTTAATTTATCTGAGGGGATAAATTATCGTATTGAATTTGCAATCAATACATATGAGAAAAAAGTTGCAAGACTTGAGTGTATGATTACCGGGCTGAAAACGGAAAACTACGATCAAAAAAGATTTTGGGGTCAGACCCAATGTGGTTAACCTAGTGTCAACTTAAGACAAGTGTCTGCTCAGGTTAATGACTAACGGTGCGAAATCGAGAAAAGAGGAAGGTAGATTTGAAAAGAAGACGCACTTTAATAGAGTTTCACAGAAAAAGCCCTATTAACAGCTGGTGATTTTAGAATGCAACTTTGGGTTAGAAAAATCGGTATTTATGCGTCTTTTATAATGACAGTGTGCTGGCATAAGGCACATTGTCGAGTATACTATACTTGAATGGAGTTGTTTATGTGGCAACAACTAATTTGAATATTCGTACAGACAAGGCAATCAAGGATCGGGCGGAGAAAATTTTCAATGAGCTTGGTCTGAATATGACAACTGCTGTAAATATGTTCCTGAAGGTATCTATTCGTACACACGGCATTCCTTTTGAACTAAAGATGGATGTGCCGCAGGAAACGACGGCTGATGAGAGTGAGGAGGGATAGTATGGATATAAATATATCACTTTTAATGGTGACAGCGGACATTATCAGCTTAATGCTGTTAGGAACATTATATTTCAGCAATAAACAACGCATGAGCCATGACAGGGATATGGAATGCATTATGCGGATGATGACAATTGCTGCTATCTCCAATGTCGTAGGAATTGTGTTCCATTATTTTAACTGGAATAGCGGATTGGCACCCAAGAGACTGGAAAATCGTAAGGGGGTCTGACCCCAATGACCCAGAACTGTCTGCAACAATGGCATATCCTGCGGGTTTGTCAAGTTTTTTGTGTAAGTTTTGAAAAAATATTTTGGGGAGGGAAACCTCCCCATTCTTATGCTGAGATACTTTCTGGAGTTAATTCATTAAAGCGTTCTTTAAAAGTTCTTCCATCTCATCGTTCAATTCTCGTGCTTCTTGATAAGCAGCAATCAGGCGCTCATATGCTTCGCTGAGCAGGCCAGCCTCTCCATCCTGATCAGCTGCGTCCAGCATCCTGAAACGATGGTCTATATTTTCCCATTTTTCATGAAGGGACATTCTCAGAATCCTCCATTCTCGTATTTGCGAATCCGTTCCTGGATTTTTTCATCCATATCCAGCTGATTTCGGACAAGTGCCCAGTTGCATACAAAACGAAGAAAATTGCAAAGGCAACACGGAAAGATCTTAAGTCAGTGTATATCAAGCGAGAAGAGGAGAGAATTTTTGAATACTTAAATGCACCTGTTGAATATGTAGAACCGAAATGGTTGGTGAAAGAACTTGAAGAAAGAATGGAAGAGTTAGGACAGGGCGTAATTACCATATTTATGGAGCGTGGAACGGGAAAGTCTGCTTTTGCAAATCAAATGAATGGTTTATATCATAGTAACACATTGATACAGGCAGCATTTTCAAGGAGTTACCATATTCAGAATGCTGTACTCAGGGGAATTTCTGATTTTGTAAATGCAATTAATTTTGGATATCGACACAGCTGCAATTCAGATGATGATTTGTATGGCAGCGAGGAGGAGCTTCCAGTAATATCCTTGCATGATGAAAATCTACAGCAGTCACTGGCAAGTTTTCTCAATACGTATCATCAGCTTTATCAAAAGGATTATACAATTCTATTTCTTGATGGGATTGATGAGCTGACATCAGACACCAGTGATATTATGAAGTTTCTTCCTTCAAGGGAAATGCTGGATGAAGGAATATTTATTGTTTTGTTATCTCGATTTGAAGATGAACAAACTGTACTGGGACAGAGTAAAGAACATATCAGGCGGGCAGCGAATAGTGCCGATAGTATTATTGAACTTCGAAGAACCAGTAAGTTCAATGTGGAAGTATTGAAAAAATTTATAATGCGAAATAAGCCAGATGCCACAGCGAATCAGGTGGATGATCTGATTGCCAGAGCTGATTATCGAATGTTATATTTGAAGGCTATTTTAGCTGTTGCAGAAAACTATGATTTTGACAATACAAATGAAACAAAATTCATTAGCAGTTTCCTGGATTATGTCAGTTCTTTCTATGGAATAAATCAAAGAACAAAAATGGAGGAGATTGCTGTAGCAATTGCTTTGTTTCCGGACATATCATTGAATGAATACAAGAGATATATAGCATGTCAGGAAATAACATATGAATTTGTAGGCCTGCTTAATAATCTGTTGCCGCTTATGACAATTACCCACCGGGATGGCGTTACGTGTTATGCATTTGCGGATCAGGCATATAGCGAATACATTATTGGCAGGTATCCTGAAGTAGTACAGAGTGTGATTGAACGTTTTTATGTTTCGTTTGCAGAATGCCTGGATGTATATTTGAGGGATAACGGATGTCGTGATTTTGAAAAGGATCCAAATTTTAATAGCGCTGAGTTAAATAAGGACATAGTATTCTTTGCCAGGAGCCTTGTAGAGATATGGGGGAAAGCACCACGACAGTGTATGATCGCAGATATGCAAATTCCAGAGAAAAATATTTTAAAATTTTATGGCAATTTGGCATGGGACGAGTGGGCAAGGTTTGGCATAGGTGCATATTTACGAAATTCTCTCAGAGATTCTATTTGTATGAGTCTTTACATGGCATTGCTAATGAGTACGAAAACAAAGGATAACGTGAGTACAGAATGGGCAGAGCACATAATTGATCATATTGAACACGAGGATGACTATTCAGGGGAGAGTGATTTCTCTTCATATATGTTGATTGAGGAGTATTTGGAAGATTTTGAAAAGTTTGATAAGTATCTGTTGGATTACGTGATTACTCATATCAAAGATATGAAAGACATAAAACAATGGTACTGGGTATTTGTGCGGGCATGTTCTAAAAGAGCCGCCGATGCAATAGTTGGCAGTTCTTGTACGGATGAATTTGTTGAATATTTGTTGATATCAGCTCCGCCAATATGCTATGAAGAGTGGTTTGAATTACTTCTTACGTATGATATTTCAGACAAAATAAAATCACGAATGATCAGCGAACTTGAGAACCTTTCATACGGTGAGAAATTAGAATACAGCTATTATTTAGAGGCACTGAAGGATACTATTGCGTTATTAGAAGATTATACAATACCCATTAAAGATGATATGGGGAATGTTGACGAAGATAATGATGGTCCTATATACACAATTTTTAATAAAATTGGCAGAGGATATAAGATGGCTGAGCTGTTGGGGGAAGAAAATATACATAGATTATATGTTGCTTTTATCAATAGATTAAACTATGAACGAGAGCGGGGGAATTTTGAAGATTTTATTTGTGAATTATATCATTTTAATGATCATCTGTTGGGAAAAATTTATGAGCAGTATTATGGAGAAGACTGGCCGGAAAAAGCTGCTGTTATAATCCCTGATTTGATTAGTATAGAAGGAGGAATGTATAACTTTGCTACAAATGTACTGGTAGATTTGATGACAAAGCTTGCAGACTGGTTAGAAAAGAAAAATCGTTTCTCAGAGGAGATAGATATACTTGGAAAATTGATGGATGGAATCGATGGCCGGCACTTTTTAATAGGGCATACAGATCTTGTTAATTATGATAAACTTATGGATTCTAGTGGATGGGGGATAGCTGAGCGCTGGTATCCAACCGATAATGCATTATATTTACTCAAACTGTTAAACAGACTTGGTCTATGTGAAAATGTAAAAATATGGATGGATGCGATGGAAAGATCGTGTTCTTTCGTTGATGAAGTAATCTATAAGGATGAGAGATTGACGATAGCTCATGAACTTCAGAAGTATAGATTTCTGCAGGTGAGAAAATTGTTAGATTATTACTCCGCTTTTGATGATCAGGTTGAAGAACTCGTATCGAACCATAGAGTATATATACTTAGTGAATTAGAGAATATTTCCGATAATAGTGCGTTTGGACAGATTCACTATGAGACAGAATTATTACTTGATCATGCGTGGCAGATGAAGCAGTGGGACTTAGGCATTGAAGAGTGTGATAGGATTTTAGATAGTATTTTAAAAATAGAAGAGCGAAAGAATTCTGATATGGTTATTCAAAGTGTTGGTGTTCTGAAAGATAAAATTAAAAGATGCAAAGCATTATTCTTGTTTATGTTTGGCATAGGCGATAATTCTGAAACAGAAGTTTCGAAAACAGAGCTGATAAGTTCGTATGATGATCCAAACTATATTCTGGGTTGGTGTTTATGGATTTTTGAGGATGAGGATGCCACAGCCAGCGAAAAGATGGACAAGATTTTAGAAAAAATTGAGATTAAATTAGGGGATTAGAGATGGGGAGACTGACAGATAAAAGATGTGTTCTGTCCATATGTAGATCTGCAAGTACATAATCCGTCTGAAAATCCCAAGAGGTTCTGCGACATTAACAGAAATGTCGCAGAGCTTCTTTTTTTATACCTTTTTTGTCCGATATGACACGGACGATGTTTAAAATGTTTCGTATACTGAACGTGTACTTCAGAAATGGATGTTTTGAAATCTATTTAAAAGTGAAGGAGGTATTCGAGATGAAGAACTCAGTTCAGAAACGTAAAATAACACAGTTCAATGCCAGCCGTGGAGCAGAACGTGAAATTGCCTTGAAAAAAGGTGATATCTGGACACGCCCTACGACCTGCATGGAACTGAAAACCAGGTACGAACGTAATCGACAGAAAAAGGAAACCAGACGAATGGTTCTGAAATACGAGGAGGTTTAAGTATGATCAAAGCAACTGCATTAAAACTGGTAACTGCCGAAAACAGAGATCTTGTAGCTGATGTACTGACCAAGAGAAGCCAGAATATCAAAATCGAGTATTCTCAGAATGCTGATCTGGTTCCTCATGCAGTGGAAGATCTGGCATGTAAGATGCTGTATCTGGATGCAGAAATCAGAGGTCTTCTCAATAACCTGAGAGGGTTCTATGTAACAAAACAGGAAGACTTCCATCTCAGCCTGCGCGGCCTTTCGAAAGAGGCAAAGAGCAGTATTATTGATCTCTTTGAGAGTCTGTATGGCGTTATGTCTGAGATTCGTTACTGTGCAGACTGTGATGTCATCAACGGTAAACTGATCTTCAGCCCGAGAGCGCAGATGTTTATTACCGGCCAGTACATGGAAATCGCCATCCGCAAGGTTGTTCAGGATGTCCTCACGGAACTGGAAAAGAAGCATCAGAAGCAGTTTAAGCTTTATGCAAACACAAAGGTGGCGACTGTTGACGGCAGGCTGAAGAACGAGTTTGATCTGATCATTGAAAATGTGACAGATTCCATCGTTTATGTAATCGAAATCAAATCAGGGAAGAATTTCCATGACTTCGATAAACTGGCCCGCATTGGCCAGGAATACGGTATTATTCCAAACAGATTGCTCCTGATTGATAACTATCTGACAACATCTCAGATGGAGACCATCGAGTATTTCTGCGAATACTACTGTGCCAATCTGGAGCAGGATAACCTGAGACAGAAGCTGATCACGATGATTGAAAATGATCTGTAATGGAAGGGAGAATAAGATGATGAACTATAGCAAATGGAACGATCCTAAAAACTATGCAAGAATGACAGCTGAGCTGGCAGAGTCTGCAATTTCTGAAACCCCGATCTTTGCAGCCGGAGAGGATGAACACATTGAACATTCTTTTGTGCAGCACTGTATGACCAGTGTGGATGAAATTTATGATCTTCTGGATGACACAGACATTGCCATCATTGAGGAAATTGCGGTAGCAAAATACCTTAATTCGTTGCAGATCTATGAATACATTACACTCAGAGGATATGATGTGACACGCCAAAGATTAAGAAGGCGTATTCTTAAACTGATGAAATATCACGTGATCCAGGAAAATGAGATGGTATCTTTCGGGTTCGAACATGGACTGAAATATTACGAACTGGACTACTTTGGTCATACATTCGCGATGGAAAGCGGAGTGGTCTTTCATATGGGAAACCGCTATGTATCGTATTCCAGACGAAAAGAAAAAGGAATGTCTAATAATACTCCCTGCGATGTAAAGCGTATTCTGGTCGGCAATCAGATTGTTCTTAACCTTCTGATGAGCAACACCCAGATGCAGCGATTCGGCATCATGGAAACCATGCGGGCAAACAATCTTGAACAGGCAGGAGAAGACTGTATGATTCGTACAGCTGCCAATGTTCGAATTGATGAGGAATCTGTATTGGCTTATGAGGTCGTGCGGGATACACCAGACTCCTATGAGAAGCTGCTGAACAAAATCGAGCGTTATTATAACCTGGTTAATAATGAAGAGTATCTTGCTTCAAATTTTCATGGTGATACCGCATATCCTCAGATGATTATTTGCGGACAATCCCTCGAACACAACATTAAAATTGCCGAATATTTGAGAGAAAACGGCTTGTGGAGAGAAGAAGATCCGATTCTTTTTACGGAGGATCTGCTTAATATGAAACGCTCCCGGGTATCCATTTATGCATTGGGAGAAGATAATACGCAGAGCTGGTATACACTTCCGGAAAACAAAGAATTCTTTCGAGAGACTGCCTGAAAAGAGGGGAGATGAATTAATGAATAAACATATGGAATTTGCCGAAGCAATGAGAAATATTATGCGCAATAAGGAAGAGGAGGAGAAGAAAAGCAATCCAAAGAGTGCGGATGATGATCTTGATGAAAAAACGCGTTCTTTACAGGAAATGCTGGAGGCCAAGTTTGATGAGCTTTTTGGAACGATAGAAGATGAGGATTGACAATTTTTTTGAGAGGTTCTGCGACATTAATAAAAATGCCGCAGAACCTCTTTGTTATAAAATTAACTTTTTCAGACTCTTTTACTTTTTTAAAAGTCGTGCACAGATAGCAACAGAATTTTCAAAGGAAACAGGTTGAATTTAAGAAAAAGATGTAATACTATACTAATAAGTGTGTGAAATTTACTAATAAGATAAATTTAAGAATTTGTGTAAACGAAGGAGGAATAAGATGTTTCAGAGTGTGAAGTATAATTTGCTGATTCCTTTCCAGTACGATTCGGAACAAAATGATAAATTGCCTGAAGACAGATGCGATATGTGTAAAGAAAAGGTGGAAGTCTGCAGAGAAAAAGGCATGGATTCAAAGATCTGGTTTCAGAAGTGTTTTAGAATGAAGCCGCTTGAAAACAACGAACAGAAGAAAGGGTCGCCTTTATTAGAGGATGATCGTTACAAAATAATAAGAATGGAACTGGATTCTCCGGTAAGAAGTATCCTTGGTATTTCGAATAAAGAGCAGACTACATATACCATGGATAAGATCAGGATTAACTTTAAAATGCCGAAAATTCGCCTGCTGTTTACACGGAATAAGATAGGCTTTATCCATATATAAATCATAACGTTTAATCTGAACGAAGAAGAATCCAGAAAATTTGGTTATACACTCAGTAAGCTGGAGAGAAAACAAACACAGATCTCATACCAGAAAAAAATAGCAAAAGATGAAAGTAAAACGATAACAATCAGCTTTAAACAATTGATAGAAAATATTGTAAATCTTCAAACGTATATACCAATGAGCCTGTATAATAACAGAAGACATACATTCTGGATGCAATTAGAAGAAAAGAAGTTTTGCGGTATTAGCTGAAATGCCGCAGAGCTTCTTTTTTGTATCTTTTTTTTCTGATATGCGGCAGAGGATGTTTTGAAAATCCTGTACACTAAACTTGTACTTCAGAAATGGAACATATCATCGAAAGCAAAGGAGGAAACAAGATGAGTTTTGATCCAAAACCGGTAACATTGGAAGAGTATAACCAGAGTCTCAGAGATACTGTGAATGCATATTATGAACAGGCAATGCAGGATCCTTCCATGACAGAAGAAGATGCAATTCAGTCAACGGCTGAAATGAGTAAGAAATACCTTGATGCGGTAGAGGAATTTCAGCAGGAACAGGACATGCAGAACGAGACAGAAGTAGATTCCGGTATCGAAGACTCGGAAGGCATTGATAACAGCGGTATTGATGACGATGGTATGGATGTTTAAGAGAGGAGAAAAAAGATGGAATCTGTAAAGAAAAGTGTGAAAAACTTTGGCAAAGGTTTTGGAATCTGGCTTATTCTTTTGTTGCTTAATACGCGAGCCGGAGAGAGCAGCGTGAATGGAATTAAAATTATCATGGATACGCTTCTTTCCATTATATTAATCGGAAATAATAAAAAAGCGAGAGAAGCTGCCCTGGGGATTTCTGCATTAACGGTAGTGGTAACGTGTCTGAAACTGCCAGGTGACGTGGAGATGCTTCTTCTGATAGGGATAGCTGTTCTGGGTGTTATGGTTCTGAAAAATATTCCTGATATGGAAGAAACTTCAGAAGCACAAAATGATTATTTAGCCAGTTCGTATGAGACAGATGATGAATTACCATGGAATACACGAAATGTATTCTGGCCATTCGAAAAATATTCCTTTTCGCCTGATCAGGGAATTTGTATTCAAAAAGGGGTGATAAAAAGAACATATATGAAAATCAAGACGAAGAATATACAGATTAGAATCAACCAGACCATAATGCAGCGTATTTTTCGGATTTGTGATATTTCGTTTTTGAGTGATTATACTGGGTTTGAGTATGGAAGTGAGGTGCTGAGAAATGTTCGCCTGAAATATGCTATGGAATTAAGTCAGATGGTGTGAGATAAAAACTGAAAATCAAACATATAAAGAAAAAAGATGTGAAACGATTGTATTTGTGCAGCGAACTGTCTATAATAATTTGAAAGAACCAATTGCATTGCAGACATTCAACAGAATCTACAGGAAGAAAAATTGTACAGGGATTCGGGATGTCTGCGATATTATAATGAATTATAAAGAGAGGTGCACAAGATGAAAAAAACGGTTATTTGCAACATTTCAATGAAGGAGAATCTTGATCAGGTGATATATTCCAGTACAGACAGATCTCTTCCTGTATCCGACAGAAAGGTGAGTTATCCGATTTGTGCGTTTCTTGAAAAAACTATGACATCGGAGGATGAGCTGGATGCTATTCTGCTGGTAAAAAAAGACAAGAATGATCATTACAAAAAAAATATAGAGCGTTTCAGGGAAGAACTGGAAGCAGTAAATGAGAAAATTGACGCCGACATTTCATATACGATAATCGATTCTGAATTTGAAGAGCACCAGACGGTACATGAGCAGCTGATGAAAGAAATTGTGGCGCATATTTCGGACAATTCCCATATTCTGGCAGACATCACATATGGTCCGAAGGACTTGCCGATTGTGTTGTTTACAACGCTTAGTTTTGTAGAGAAATTTTTAAACTGTACGGTAGATAATATTGTCTATGGTCAGGCAAGCTTTGAAAATGGCCGGGCGGTTGATACAAAGATCTGTGATATGATGCCGTTGTACTGTCTGAGCTCTGTCACAAATACAATTCAGTGCACAGACCCGGATAAGGCGAGAAGAATGTTCAATACACTTTTAACGTTTTAATTTTACAGGGGTGAGTGAGGGTATGTACAAGAGAGCTGATAAAGAAAAATATGAGAAACTGATTCAGGAATCGCCGTTGTTCTCTTTGGATAAAAAGGCGGAACCGGTAGCTTTTCGAAATGCACGTTTAAAAATGATAGAGAATATTTATCTGTATTTACTTTCCATAAACAAAGAAAAGTACGAGCCATACGGATGTGAGATTACAGAAATTGCAAATTACTGTATTGATAAGTATGATAGTACAAGGAGTGAATTTCTTCATTTTTTTAATTATGAATGGAAGAAGAAATTTACATATACAAAATATGAAGAAGGGCTAGAGGATACATACAAAGGAGTTCACGTTCCTGAAAATAAAATAAGAGCAGTTCGTAAGTATATCAAGTGTGCAGAAAAAATAGAAAAGAAGGATAAACCAGAAGAACTGTATTCAAAATTGGCAGAAGTAATGCAGCTTCCGGTGGAAACCATTCGAGAGCTGGCAAAGCTGGCAGATGTTAAAGTTACGACGAGTAATTCAATGAGTGACGAAGAGGAAGAAGAACTGTGGAGTTATATTGCAGGTAATGTAAATATTGAACGGGAATTTGAAGAGAAGGAAGAAGCAGAAAATATCCTGAATAAAGTAGATAAAGTGTTCCAGGAACTGAGAGCAAAGCAGCAGCCGATTGTTTCAGATGTTATCACAACAAAAATATGGCTGTGTCTGGAAGACTCGGAGCAGCAATATTCTTTTATCAGCAAAGAAGTGGCAGAAGAATGGAACAAAAAGGGTACATTGCCAACCCAGAGAGAACTGGCCAGGAAATATGGACGCGATGAGGCAAGCATCAGCAGGACGGTGAGAACTTTTCTGGAAAAACTTAAGAGAGAAATCGAACAAGAGAGGTAGTGTGACAGCAGAGGATCTGATATGTATATTGGATCCTCGTTTTTTTTATAAAAAAGGTTAAGGGAAAACCAATGTTTCACTATATAAAAGTAGAACAGGGAAGGAGAAACGCATATGGAAAAATGCAGCAGAGAAAAACTGGTGGATAAAATTGTAAAGGAATATAACCTTACAGAAGAGGACGCGCATAACAAGGCGGTAAAAATACTGGAAAGATGTCCCGAGAAGCTGCGGCAGAATGTACAGGAATGGTCGGAAAATCGCACACTGACCGATATTTATATTGGGAAATATTCTCTGCCGATGATTCTGGCGATCTGGGACAGCAAAGATTTTTTAAGTGCGTGGGAGGTGATGACAGAATTAGCGGAGGGAGAGATTGAGACTGCAGAAATGAGGATCTGGAATATGAGGAGGTAGTCTGTTATGGGAGAATACGGAGTACATCCAACCAGATATGGGGAAGTAAGTGACGGGCATCTGTATTCCATGTTCCGCGAATCTGCTTATGCCCGGCTTTCGGAAAGTGAAAAGCTGGATCTTCTGCAGGAAGTAGTAAACAGAGATGCAATGGAGAAGGGGGAGATAGGCGCCCCGGAGGTACGGTTTGCAGAGCTTCCGGTAAATGAAAGCGGAAATGCAGCAGATGGTGTGATTCAGGTGAATCGTGATATGGCGGTCAGTGGAGTTCAGACGTTTGAATACAAAGGGCAGACTGTTCAGCACAGGATGGATGATTATAACTGCCAGACATTGAACACGATACTGCATGAAAATATGCATTGCTTTCAGGATCAGATTATTGATGGAACAATCCAGATTGACGATTTGCAGCTGACCAGTGAATATCAGGCGAACAGTTATACCAACAGTATCGTTTTCCAGAATGGGAAGGGTCAGTGGGGAAGCCAGTATATGACGGGGGAAACAGCAAATGGATATTACATGTATTATTTTCAGGCCACAGAGAGGGATGCGTACCGTACAGCGGAAGAAAAGACAGCATCTATTCTGCAGGAGCTGTCCGGCAAATATGGAACAGAGGCGTCTTTCGAGGCATATACAAAGTCGATGGCCGCAACGGGATATCAGGCGATGGAACAAAAGGCAATTTTGGAATTTCAGAACCCCAATTTTGAGAAAGATCTGAATCAGGTTTTGCAGAACCAGTATTTTGGAACAAATGTAGAAGTAGATAAAAACACAGAAGAGACTGTTAAAGCGGAAATGATTGCAACGTATCAGAATCTTTATGAACAACTTGGAGAAAGTACAGCAGCAAACGAAGATGCGAAAATGTCATTTGATCCAAGGCCAGTGTCATTGGAGGAATATAATCAGGCAGTACAAAATCCGGCAGCGGCGGATGAGGAGGTGTATGAAGAAGCAGAAGAAACGGCAGAAAAAGGTCCGGAAGCAGATACACAGAGCCAGCAGGAGAGTGGAGAGGTAAGTGTATCGGATGAGGATATTGCCGATGGAATGGACAGTGATATGGAGATATGAAGGAGGAGAAAGCGATGTCATATGATTTTGGAAAAAAGAAAATTGGAGCCAGAGAAAAACAGGAAAGAAACGGGGGAATGTATAGTAAGACGCTGCTGGGACAGAGCATAGTTGAAAACGTCGTTCCATCCTGGACGGCAGATGGAGAAAACAGACCATTTGTGGTTTTTCGGGATCCGGATACCGGAAATGTTTTCGGACTGAGTAAGGACATGCTGGCATATGGTTTTCTGGCGATCGGTGCGCCGGGAACAGGAAAAACCAACATTTTTAATATCTGTCTGAAGTATCTGCTGAATGCACAGGGAGAAAGAGATGTGATCGTTATTTTTGATACGAAAGGAGATTACCTGGAGACTTTTGGAAGCCAGATTCCCGACAGTCAGAAGATTGTCATTGGAAATGGAGAGAAGTATCGGAAAATTACATCGTATCATAACATTTTTGCAGAGGTAATGCCCCGCGGAATAGACGGAAAACTGGTTTATACGACAGAATCGGATGAGGATGCCCTGGAGTTATGTGAGCAGCTGTTTCAGACGATGAACAGCGAAACACAGCCGATCTTTCCGGCAATGGCAGAGCAGGTAGTAGCAGCACTTATGATTTATTATATGAGAACATACTGGCGGTCAGATCAGTCAAAACTGAACAACCAGGAATTTATCCGTTTTCTGGCAGGCAGCACGAACGAAGACCTGAAGAAAATTCTGGAATTAGATTATATGTCAGACTGGCGCAGCTGTCAGGATTATATTTCAGGCAAGAGCAACCAGACACAGGGAGTGAACTCCTATTTTGGAGCGCTGCTGAGAAAAATGTTTGTAGGTCCATTTGCAAAATCAGATCCATCGAAGGAATTTTCCATGCGGGAAATAATTACAGGAGGAAAGAAGAAAGTAGTATTCATTGAATATGATTTGAGAAAAGGTCAGCTTCTGGCGCCGATCTATGGGATTCTTCTTGACCGTGCGCTTGCCCATGCATTAGGAGGCAGACAGGCGGTAAAAGGAAATACATATTTTCTGTTAGACGAAGCACTGCAGCTTCCTAAACTGCAGCATTTCTCGGATGCTTTGAATTTTGGACGTTCGGAGAATGTCAAAATGCTGTGCGGTCTGCAGAATACAGCCGGTCTTGAGGAACGGTATGGGGAGGCCGGAGCAAAAAATATTCTTTCTTCTTTTCAGAATATGGCAGCGTTTCGAACAAATGATTTTGATACCAGGCAGTTTGTGATTCATCGATTGGGAGAAAATTACCAGAATTTCAGTTTTTCTGCACAGCAGGAAAATCTGAATATTCAGAGAGCAGGGCATACCGTAGAGGACTGGAATTTATTGAGACTAAGGAATGGTGATGCTGTAGTGGCGCTGGCAGGTGAAAAACCGTTTATATTCCGAATGCCGCTTTACAGAGAGATAAAACAGTGAGTGCGTAAGGGGGAAAACGATGAGTAATAAGGGAATGATCATCAGAGAGTGTGAACATTTAAATTCTGCAAGACGGGTATTGGAGGGCCGCATTGACTGTGACATGTTTTTTCGTTCCATCTGCGGTGATCTTCTGATAACAGGAATGGAAGCGGGAAATAAGGAAATGGTGCTGTCATTGGTCAGGGCGTGCATGGAAAAAAGGGATGTTTCAACCATTGTCCTCACGAGTCATCAGGAACTGGCAGCGTTGATACAGCAGGATCAAAATAGGCGGAAAAGCGGTGCCGTCAGGGTGTCCTGGCCTGCAGAAAAAAATTATCATCCTTTCTACGGAATGTCTGCCCAGCAGATGCTTCGGTTTGTCTGCATGACAGCAGAAGAAATGGGATACAGCAGTATGGCCGGGCAGGTAATGATTTATGCGGCAGCGGTACTTAACATTGTTTCGACAGAATATCCAGTCTCACTGCCTGCAGTCGTAAAGCTTCTTGAGGAGGATGATGATTTTATATCAGAACTGGCTTTACAGCAGGGGCTTTCCAATGTTATTGCAGATAATATTCGGGCAAACCATGAAGCGGGCATTGTGTTTCGGCGGTTATTGGAGCGACTGGAAGAAATATTTGAAAATATTTATGTGACGGGAAGCGATACAAAATATAATCTTCAAAGCGGCTGTAAAGAGAAACTTGATGGAATGGTGATATATGCCAGCTCCGGCAGTCAGCGGATTTTTAACGCTTATCTGAAGGAGGAGATTTTTCAGACATTGAAGGATGTACCGAAAATCAGGATTCTTCTCGATGAGATGGAGTTTGCAGATGAAAATGATGAGCTGATGAGATACATCATGCAGTTAAAAAGACAAGGCAGAATTGAACTGATCGTAATATCACAGAATGTAAAAGAATCCATGAAAGGAAATGCAGATCTGGATTTTGCCAATGTTGTTCTGTTTCAGCATGGAACACCGGCTGCAACGGAAGAGATTTCGAAGGCTCTGTTTGGAACATATCAATATCATAAACCGATGCCGAACGCGGTAAAACCGCCTGCATTGCTTTTTACTTTTCAAAGGGCTGTGAACTGGCAGATTCAAAGTGAGGAAAGGCTCAGAGTGAGAAGCGAGGATCTTTCTGCACGTCCGGGGATTTTTGGAAGGCAGTCAGATTATCTTGCTGTAAAAACAACGGCGAACAACAATATTTATTTCATTCATACAGCAGATTTCCTGAAGAATACGGGATATGGTCTGACGGTTGTCTGATATCAAAAATAAAAGCTGAAAACGGTTAAGGTTAGATTTTTATTTCTCTATATAAAGATGAGACGTCTCTTACAGGAAAAAAGCAACAGAAAGAAAAGGTGGGTAAACATATGAAAAAAAGTACATATTCCAATGAAATCGCAAAGGCTGTAGAACAGTTTCTGAAAGAAAAGAACTGGCATTTTGATTTTCTTGAAAAAGCAGGATTGTTCAAGTTTGATTTAAAAATAAGCAGTAAAATTCGTAAAATCAAGTATGTAATAGATGTTAAAAACGATGAACTGGTTGTTTACGGAATCTGCCCTGTTCATGCGGATGAGAAAGATGAGGAGATGATGGCTCAGATGAGCGAGTTTCTTCATAGAGCGAATTATGGTTTGAAAAATGGCTGTTTTGAGTTTGATTACGAGGATGGAGAAATCGGTTTCCGAAGTTATATTGATTGTGACGGCAGACTTCCGTCTGCAGAGAATGTGAAAAACAGCATTTATTGTACGGCTGCCATGTTTGAACAATATGGAGATGGGATTACGTCCATTGTTTTTGCCGATTACTTGGCGCAGGAAGCAATTGCAATGTGTGAGAAGCCGCTGGAAGAGCAGTTTTCAGATGATGAACTGGATGAGGCGGAATTGGGAGAGGCGTTCGCACGTCTGGTAGGCGGCCTGGGAGGAGTGGTTAAGATCTGAGAGGAGAGTGACAGAGGATGATGCGTTCTGGAAATATTTTTGAACGGGAAGGCGGCAGAGGGAATGGCATGAGAACCGTATCGGGAGTGACGATTGCTGTGATAATCTGTTCTCTGCTGTCAGGGATTGCAGCAATTGGAATTATTTTGAATTTTGAAGCGGTAACGGCCAGAATTGCCGTTTTTGTTGTCAGGCTGTTATCATCTGCGTTTCCTGTTTTGTTAGTTGTTATAGCAATTCTTTATTTGGCGGCACGGCTGCGGTGGAGATGGCACAGAGATTACAGGAGGTGGTGATCTGCATGGATTTTGGTACAGTGACAGTATGGACAGTGATTAAAAGATTTTTACTCGGATGGATTGCGGCCGGAGGTCTGCTGGTAATTGCCAGTTGTGTGAAGTACAGAGAATTTATCGTTACGGTATTTTTAAATAATACCTGGGCATGGATCAATGCACTGATGCCGGTGGTGATTATTCTGGTTGGGATAAGATGTATGATCAGGGCAGTATTGAAATAAAGGGGGGATGCCATTTATAAAAAAACAGTAAATTCGCCCACTTAGGACTAGCCGCCGCGGCTGTAGATTGATACAATAAAAGAAATAGGAAATATCGATTTTTTACATGGGAGGAACACGGCGGCATGGCGGGATATGTGAGTCTTCAGGATGTAACCAAGACCTATCAAATGGGTGAGGTTACGATCAAGGCTGCGGATGGGATCAGCTTTGATGTGGAAAAGGGTGAGTTTGTGATTGTGGTCGGACCGAGCGGTGCGGGGAAGACGACGGTGTTGAATATCCTCGGTGGAATGGATACGGCGACTTCGGGGAAGGTGCTGGTGGACGGAGCGGAGATCAGCAAGTACCGCGGCAAGAATCTGATCCAGTACCGGCGGGAGGATATTGGGTTTGTTTTTCAGTTTTATAATCTGATGCAGAACCTGACGGCGCTCGAGAATGTGGAGCTGGCGATGCAGATCTGTAAGCATCCGCTGGATGCGTCGGAGGTACTTGCGGAGGTTGGACTGGAAGAACGGATGAATAACTTCCCGGCGCAGCTTTCGGGCGGGGAGCAGCAGCGTGTGGCGATTGCGCGTGCGCTGGCGAAAAATCCGAAACTGCTGCTCTGCGATGAGCCGACCGGCGCGCTCGATTATGTGACGGGAAAAGCGATCTTAAAGCTGCTGCAGGATACCTGCCGGGAGAAGGGGATGACGGTCATTGTCATCACCCACAACTCGGCGCTGACACCGATGGCGGACCGCGTGATTAAAATTCGAAACGGAAAAGTGGCGGGCATGAAAACAAATGAGAACCCGACGCCGGTGGAAGAGATAGAATGGTAGGTGGACGATGAGAGCATTTCGAAAAGACTTTATCCGGGAAATCACAAAGAACAAGGGGCGGTTTCTGTCAGTCTTTTTCATCGTGCTTCTTGGCGCGGCGTTTTTCTCGGGCATCCGGTCGGCGGAAGGAGATATGAAAGTCTCAGCGGACCGGTATTATGATGAAGTAAATTATATGGATTTGAAAGTCCTTGGAACGCTGGGGCTGACAGACGATGATCTGGCGGATATCGCGAAGACAGACGGCGTGAAAGCGGTCTACGGTGGAAAGACGGTGGAAGTGCTGCATGACATCGGTGAGAGCGAGCAGGTTGTGAAACTGATCGCGCTGACGGACAGTGTGAATGAACCGCGCGTGGTCAAGGGACGGATGCCAGAGAAAGAGGATGAAATTCTTGTTGATACGCAGTTTCTGAAAAGTTCCGGCTGTGAGATCGGGGATCAGGTAACGTTCACTTCCGGAACGGAGGATCCGCTCTCAGATTCGCTGACCGGGGACACGTTTACGATTGTTGGTTCGGCGACGCTCCCTTATTATATGGATCTGAACCGCGGAACGGGCTCGATTGGAAACGGAAGCATCAACAGTTTTGCACTGCTGCTTCCGGAAGCATTTACCTCGGATCTCTATACAGAGATTTACGTTCAGGCGGACGGCGCGCAGGAAGAGGCGAGCTACAGCGATGCGTATGATGAGACGGTGAAGGCTGTACAGACAAAGATCGAAGCACTCGAGGACGCGGCGTGCGATCGGCGGTATACGGCAGTCAAAACCGAAGGCCAGGAGAAGATCGACGATGCAAAACAGCAGGTCGTTGATGCAGAGCAGAAATTAGCCGATGCCAAAACAGAACTGGATGACGGCGCACAGCAGCTTGCCGACGCGAAAGTGACGATTGCAGACAAAGAGCAGGAACTTCTCGACGGTGAGCAGACGTTAAAGGACAAAGAACAGGAGCTCCTTGACGGAAAGCAGACGATTGCTGAGAAAGAACAGGAACTCCTTGACGGAAAACAGGCCATTGCAGAAAAAGAGCAGGAACTTCTCAGTGCGAAAGCAACGATCGCCGATAAAGAACAGGAACTGGTATCCGGCAAGGCAACGCTGAAAGACAAAGAGGCAGAACTTGCGAGCGGAAAGGCGACGTTGGAAGCAAAGGCGGCAGAGCTGGAAAGTGGAAAAGCGACGCTGAGTCAGAAAGCGGCAGAACTGGAAAGCGGAAAAACAACGCTGAATCAGAAAGCAGCAGAGCTGGAAAGCGGAAAGGCAGCACTGGAAGCGAAAGCAAAAGAACTTTCTGACGGAAAGACACAGCTCGCAGCGAAAGAAACAGAACTTGCATCTGGTAAAACAGAGTTAGAAGAAAAAATGGCGCAGCTTTCGGCAGCAAAAACTGAGCTGAGTCAGAAACAGACGGAACTGAATGCGGCAAAAGAACAGCTTTCCGTAAAAGAAACAGAATTAAATGCTGCGAAGGAACAGCTTTCCGCCGCGCGTGAGGAACTGGAAAGCAAAAAAGAAGAAACCGCTGCAGGACGCGCACAGTATGAAGCGCAGAAAGCAGCGTACGAGGAGCAGAAAAACCAGTACGAAACAGCAAAGGATCAGTTAGCCCAGCTTGGCGGCCAGCTTTCAGACGTGGAAGCTGCGCAGACAGAAGTGGCAGGGCAGATCGAGGCGATTACGGCTCAGCTTGACGGACTGACAGAAGAAGATGAAGTGTATGCATCCCTGTTGGAACAGAAAACTGCGCTGGAAGCAAAGCAGACAGAGTTAGCACAGCAGCTTTCCACGATGCATGAGCAGAAAACATTTCTGGAACAAAACATCGCAGCGTTTGAGGCAGCCAGCGCTGAAGCAGAGGCTCAGCTTGTAGCAGCAGAGGCACAGATTACAGATGCGGAAAATCAGCTTGCAGCGGCAGATGCGCAGTTAACGGAAAAAGAGCAGGAATGCGCCGCCGGTGAGGACGAGCTTGCTGCTGCAAAAGAAGAACTGGAAAACGGTGAAGCGCAGGTTACAGCCGGTCTTGCGCAGATTGCAGATGGAGAAGCGCAGGCAAGTGCTTACCAGAAACAGCTGGAGGATGGAGAAGCACAGCTCAATGCAGCGAAAGCGCAGATCGAAGAAGGAGAAGCACAGATCGAGGCAAACCGCAGCAAACTGGAAGAGGGCGAAGCACAGCTTGCAGCCGCCAGAGCGCAGATCGCGGATGGCGAGCAGCAGATTGCATCATATCAGCAGACGATTCAGTCGGGCGAGGCTCAGCTTGCGGAAGGAAGAAAGACAATTGCCGACGGAGAAAGCCAGTTGGCGGACGCAAAACAAACGATAAGCAATGGAGAAAGTCAAATTGCAGAAGCGAAACAGTCGATCGCCGACGGCGAAACCCAGTTAGCAGAAGCAAAGCAGACGATCGCCGATGGAGAAAGTCAGCTTGCCGAAGCAAAGCAGACGATTGCCGACGGTGAAACCCAGCTTGCCGACGCGAAACAGGAAATCGCCGACGGAAAAATTTCCCTTGCGGATGCGAAACAGGAAATTGCCGATAAAGAAAAAGAACTTGAGGACGGCAAAGCCGAATACGAAAAAGCAAAAGCCGACGCCGAACCAGAAATCGTGGATGCGAAGCAGGAAATTGCGGACGGTGAGAAAACACTCGCAGACCTGAAAAAACCAACGTGGTACGTCTGGGGACGGGATAAGGTAACGTCAACTGAGAGCTTCGGTCAGGATGCCGGCCGTATCTCGAATATCGGAAAATTCTTCCCGGTTATCTTCTTCCTCGTGGCTGCTCTCGTCAGCCTGACGACGATGACACGAATGATCGAGGAACAGCGTCAGCAGATCGGAACGTTAAAAGCCCTCGGCTATTCCGACGGCGTGATCGCCTTTAAATATTTCGCATACGCGATGCTCTCCACCGTATCCGGCGCTCTCGCGGGCGTGGTGGTTGGAGAAAAAATCCTGCCCTGGGTTATTATGAATGCCTACGGCATGCTGTATACAGGACTCCCGTATTACATGACCCCGCTGAACTGGGAGCAGGGAGGCCTTGCGATTCTGGCGAGTGCAGCCTGCACCGGCGTGGCGACGATCGCGGCATGCTACAAAGAACTCGCCGCAGGTCCGGCAGAGCTGATGCGGCCGGAAGCACCGAAAAACGGCAAACGGATTTTCCTGGAACGCATCGGCGTACTCTGGAAACATCTGAACTTTACGCAGAAATCAACCGTGCGGAATCTGGTGCGGTATAAAAAACGATTCTTCATGACCGTTATCGGAATCGGCGGATGCATGGGTCTGATCCTCGTCGGTTTCGGCCTTCAGGATTCCATCACCGCGATTGCGAAAAACCAGTTCGTCAGCCTCTTCACCTATCAGGCGAATGCTGTGCTGAATTCAGATGTGGATGAATCCGAAAAAGAAGCATTGCAGACCGATCTGGAAAACTACAGCGGCATCGATGAGCTGCTGGAAATGTACTGCCAGAACATCGAACTGCAGACCGACAAAAAGACCGTGGATGCAGTGCTTGAAGTGCCGAAAGAACTGACGAATTTCAATGACTTCTATGCCTTCCGAGACCGGAAAAGCGGAGAAGTTTACGAATTCCCGACCGACGGCGGCGCAGCCATCAGCGAAAAGACAGCAACGATGCTCGGCGTAAAAGCAGGCGACACGGTTCAGCTGAAAAAAGGCGACGATATTGTGGACGTAAAGATTTCGATCATCGTCGAAAACTACGTGCGCCATTATCTGTATCTGGCCCCGGATCTCTACGAGGAGCTGTTCGGCGGAGCGCCGGATTACAACCAGCTTCTGATGAAATATCAGGACACGTCGAGCAATTATGAGACAGCACTCGGAGAAAAAATCATGACGTACGACGGTGTAGCGGCAATCTCGTTCACATCCGACCTGATTGATCAGATTGACAACATGCTTCGTTCCCTCGACATCGTCATCGTGGTGCTGATCGTATCGGCGGGCCTGCTGGCGTTTGTGGTGCTGTACAACCTGAACAACATCAACATCACCGAACGACAGAGAGAGCTGGCAACGCTGAAAGTGCTCGGCTTCTTCGACGGCGAGGTGGCATCGTACGTGTACCGGGAAAACATGGTGCTGACACTGTTCGGCGTTATCGCGGGCATGGGAATTGGAACGTTTTTACATCATTGCGTAATTCAGACCGTCGAGGTCGATATGATGATGTTCGGACGAAACGTGTTCCCGCGGAGCTACGGCTGGAGCGCCCTGATTACCCTGGCGTTTGCCCTGTTCGTCAACTTTATGATGTTCTACCGGTTAAGAAAAATTGATATGATTGAATCGCTGAAAAGCGTGGAGTAAACAACAGAAAAAGGCCGTCCGCGGTGATGCAGAGAATCTGCAGAAACCGTGGGCGGTTTTTTTATTTTGAAGTGAAATATGAGCCGGAATGCTTGTTTTTTCAGACATTTCGTTGTATAAAAAAGATAAGGGTTTTTATCAGAACAGAATCAAAAAACAAAGAGTAAAGGGGATTTTTACAAATGGGAACAACAGAAACGAAAAAAATGAGAGTCGGCGTTGTCGGCTGCGGAGCGATCAGTGATATTTATCTGACGAACATGATTCATAACTTTGAGAATCTTGAGGTAGCAGCATGCTGCGCAGGCCATCTTGAACATGCGAAAAAGAAAGCAGAGCAGTATGGCATCAAGGGTTGTACCTACGAGGAAATTCTGGCAGACCCGTCGATTGAAATGGTAGTCATTCTGACACCGGCACCGACCCACGAGGGGCTGATCCGTCAGGCACTGGAAGCCGGAAAACACGTTTACACTGAAAAAACAATGACCCTCGCACCGGAAACGGCAGCGAAACTGATCGAGCTGGCAGAGGAGAAACATCTCTATCTCGGTTCCGCACCGGACACCTTCCTTGGATCGGCACTGCAGACCGCAAGAAAAGCGATCGACGACGGGCTGATCGGCGAGGTGACATCTTTCGAAGCATGCGCAAACCGCGATCTTGATTTGCTGGCGAGCATCTTCCGTTTTCTGCGGATGCCGGGAGGCGGTATCTGCTACGATTTCGGTGTTTATTATCTGACCGCCATCGTCAGCCTTTTCGGCCCGGTGGACCGTGTCGTTTCCTCCGTGCGCAACCTTGCGCCGAAGCGCGTCAATGTCGTCCCGGACAGCCCGGAATACGGCCAGGAATTTGACTACAGCAACGAGAGCCAGGCTTTCACGATTCTGGAAATGAAAAACGGCGTGACCGGCACATTCTGTGTCAATGGCGACAGCACCATCAACGATCAGGCGGTATTCACAATTTACGGCAAAAAAGGTATTTTAAAGCTGGTGGACCCGAACAATTTCGGCGGCGATATCGTCTACATTCCGGGCGTGAAGGACTGGACACAGCAGGCAGTTCCGGAAGTGCTGGATTATGGCTTTGCCTACAGCGAAAACAGCCGCGGCCTCGGTCCGTCCGAGATGGCAGAAGCAATTGCAGAGGGCAGACTAAACCGTGCGAATGCCAAAATGGCATACCATGTACTGGATGTGATTGATCAGATTATGAAGAGCGCAAAATCGGGTGCATTTGAGAAGGTTCCATCCACCTGCGAAAGACCGGAGGCCATGCCGAATTCATAGCCTATTTCTGATAGGATTGCAGGTACATCTGACGGAAGTCGGTAGGGCTTACATTTTTTGATTTCAAAAAGACTCTGTTAAACGTAGAAATACTGTTAAAACCGGATTCGAGCGACACTTCGGTGATCGTGAGATCCGGTTTTTTTAACAGGTTTTCGGCGATATGGAGCCGTTCCCTGGTGACGAAATCCGTGAAGGAGAGACCGGTGTATGCGCGGAACAGCTTGGAAAAATGGCAGCGGGAGAATCCGGCGACCTTTGATGCTTCTTCCAGGGAAACCGGTTCGGTGCAGTGACTCGAGATCCAGGTACATGCAGCAATTATCTGGCGGTGTACCTGTGCGGAATGGCCTGTTTTTTGCGGTGTGGCAGTTTCGGTCGGCACGGAGAGATTTTCGCCGAGCAGAATAAAAAACTGATACAGCAGAACGCATCCGCGCAGCTCGGAAAAACTGATACCGGAGAGGGAGAGCCTGCGCAGCTCTGTCAGAAATCCGCGGAGCTTTTCGATTTCCGGGAAGTTGTTCTGATTCAGAAGACGAATCTGATAAAAAAGATAAGCAACAGACTGGAAATCCACGCGCTTTTCCAGAAAATCTGCATCGAGCTGAAGCATGATCAGGCGATGTTCTCTGTTGGTTGTGGAAACAGCGTGCAGCTCGCCGGGCCAGATAAAAAGAAGATCACCGGGCTTCAGCGGAAAGGCTTCTCCATTTACTTCATAGATAATGCCGTTATCCTGTGCAAGCACAATTTCGATATAGTGATGCCAGTGCAGACCGAAATAAGCGGGGACATGCGAAATAGAGATATCGTAAACATAGCTGTTAGCAAAATGATTGTTTTCGAAAAAAGAAGTCGAATCGTTTTTCATGGCAAAAGAATCCTCCGTATCTGATAAACGGTATTATACAACAGAAGAGAGAAAAAATATAGAAAAAATCGAAACATCTGGGCAATGATCGGCAATATATAAGTAGTGTTTTACGAGGATCTGTATTATGGTTAAGATATGAAAATTGTGAAGAACGGCAGAAATCGGAAAAAGAGTGATGTGGTTTTGGCGAAAATTCACAAAAATACAATAAAAGTTTATGAAAAGTGAAGAAGTGGGAGGTAAGCGAAAAATGCAGATTTATGTAGATGGAAATGCTGTGCGAAGCGGAAATGGGCAGAAGGAATATCCATTTCAGACGATTTCCGAGGCGGCAAAAATTGCAAGGCCCGGAGACGAGGTGCTTGTAGCGCCTGGCGTATATCGGGAATATGTAGATCCGGCGAATGCGGGATGTGAGGATGCAAGAATTGTGTACCGTTCTGTGGAACCGGGGAAAGCTGTGATTACCGGTGCGGAAATTGTGGATAACTGGGAGCATTTGGAAGGTGATGTGTGGACAGCGCGCGTTTCAAACGGACTGTTTGGGGATTACAATCCATACACGACTCTGGTCAGCGGCGACTGGTTTATCGCATCCTACACGGCGCACACCGGAGAAGTGTATCTGAATGGAAAATCCATGTATGAGGTGACGAGCCTGGACAAGGTGAAAAAGCCGGAGATCTATAAAAAATCCTGGGATCAGGCATTCACGGTTTACACCTGGTATGTGGAGCAGGATGAAGAGAAGAATGAGACCGTTTTCTATGTGAATTTCCAGGGGAAAAACCCGAATGAGGAAACGGTGGAAATTAATGTGCGCGAGAATTGCTTTTATCCATCGAAGGAGGGCATCGGTTATATCACGCTGTCCAGCTTTGTTGTAAAACAGGCGGCAACCCAGTGGGCTCCGCCGACGGCATATCAGGAAGGAATGGTCGGCCCGCACTGGTCAAAGGGATGGATCATCGAGGATTGTGAGATTTCAGATTCGAAGTGCTCGGGCATTTCACTTGGAAAATACAGACAGCCGAACAATGACAATAAATGGCTCAAATGGAAATTCAAAGATGGCACACAGACGGAGCGTGATTGTATCTGCCAGGCGCAGCGAGAGGGATGGACAAAGGAAAATATCGGAAGTCATATCATCCGCCGGTGCAACATCCATGACTGTGGACAGACAGGTATTGTAGGCCACTTAGGCGGTGTGTTCTCGATCATTGAGGACAATCATATTCACCATATCAACAACAAACAGAACCTTGCGGGTGCGGAGATCGGCGGCATCAAGATGCATGCGGCGATCGATGTGATCATTCGAAGAAACCATTTCCATCACTGTACGAGAGGCCTCTGGCTTGACTGGCAGGCACAGGGCACACGCGTTACGCAGAACCTGTTCCATGACAATACGCTGCCGAACGAGGAAAATGCAAATCCAGAAGGTATGGACGGTATCGGCGAGGATATCTTTATTGAAATTTCCCACGGACCGACGCTGGTGGACAATAACGTACTGCTTTCGGACCGCGCTATGAAGCTGGCAACACAGGGTGTTGCGGTAGTACATAACCTGATCGCGGGATCGTTTACTGCTGTCGGCCGAGGTGTCAACAATGGCTCCGAAAAGCTGCCGTCGCCACGCTACACACCGTACCATGTGCCGCATCGCACAGAGATCAACGGATTTATGACGGTTCTTCACGGTGACTGCCGGTTCTACAATAATATCTTCATCCAGAAGCCGGTTCGTGCGGGAATGGAAGAAATCCGTAAACTGACCGGAGATAATGAGTGGGATGACGGAAATCTGACAGCAGGAACCGCACCGTACAGCGGATATCCGACATTGGAGGAGTACGTGGCAAGATTTGAGGGCTATTGCGGAATGGGCTCCGGAAAGTCACCGGATCTGTATTACGAGAAGCTGCCGGTATGGCTTGGCGGCAACGTTTACTTCAATGGGGCGAAGCCGGCAGAGCAGGAACAGGACGCTGTAGTGGATACCGAGCATGAAATCACCATCGGTGTAAAAGAAGAGAACGGAAAATGGAAACTGGAGACCAATGTTTACGATTATCTGCCGCAGAATGCCTGTGCAGTGATCTCAACGGAGACGCTTGGCATGGCATTTGAGCCGGAACAGAAATATGAGAATCCGGATGGAACGCCGATCGTGTTCCGATATGACTACTTCGGAAACCGTCAGGGCATTCATCCGCTGCCGGGCCCGTTTGCATCAAAAGAGGCTGCGGAAGAAGCATTATCATAAAGAAATTCTATAGACCCGCAAAAAAATAGCGTAAAAAATTCAGAGCCGCAGAGAGTGAATGATTGCGTCACAGCCTTTTTTGCAGTGTTTTCAGGTTTTACTATAACAAAAAGGAGTATAGAGAAATGATTTACTATGTCAATAATTCCGCTCCGAAGAATGGAAACGGAACAAAAGAGATGCCGTTCAAGTTCATCAACGATGCGGCAAAAATTGCAAAGGCAGGAGATGAAGTCCTGGTTGCACCTGGTATTTACCATGAATATGTTGATCCGGTCAACGGAGGAACCGAGGATGCAAGAATCGTCTATAAGAGTGAGAAGCCGCTCGGCGCAAAGATCACCGGTGCGGAAACGATGAATGACTGGGAGCATTACAAAGATAATGTGTGGGTATGCCGTGTAGACAACGGAGTGTTTGGCAATTATAACCCATACACGACAATGGTCGGCGGTGACTGGTATTTTGCACCGGTGGTACGCCATACCGGCGCGGTTTATCTGAAAGACCGCCAGTTATACGAGGCAGAGACGCTCGAGGAGTGTATCAAGGGCGAGGTTTATGCGCCGTCCTGGGAGCCGGAGTGGTCGGTTTACAAATGGTATACCGAGCAGGACAAAGAGAAAAATCAGACGGTCATCTACGCAAACTTCCAGGGTAAAAACCCGACGGAGGAAAAAGTAGAAATCAACGTGCGCCGGAACTGCTTTATGCCGTCGAAAACAGGCGTAAATTACATTACGTTCAGTGGATTTGATGTCAGCAAGGCGGCAACGACATGGGCGCCGCCGGCTGCTTATCAGGACGGTATGATCGGTCCGCACTGGTCGAAGGGATGGATTATTGAGGACTGTGAGGTCAGCAACAGCAAGTGCTGCGGTATTTCGCTCGGAAAATATTACGATCCGGAGAACGACCATTACTTTACCAGAAAACACGTAAAAAGCCCGACCCAGATGGAGCGTGATGCTGTGTGCCGCGGCCAGTATCACGGCTGGACGAAGGAGAACATCGGAAGCCATATCATCCGCCGCTGCCACATCCATCACTGTGAGCAGACCGGTATTGTCGGACGGATGGGCGGTGTGTTCAGTATCATTGAGGACAACCACATTCACAACATCAACAATATGCAGCAGCTTGGCGGAGCCGAGATTTCCGGTATCAAGATGCATGCAGCGATCGATGTTGTGATGAGAAGAAATCACATTCATCATTGTACGATGGGCATCTGGTGCGACTGGGAGGCACAGGGAACACGCCTGACCCAGAACCTGCTGCACGACAACTGCCCGCCGGAGGGAACACCAAAGGCAGAGGGCGCAATGATGAGTCAGGATATTTTCATCGAGGTTGGCCATGGTCCGACACTGATCGATAACAACATTATGCTCTCACCGGTCAGCGTTCGTATGGCGACCGATGGTATTGCCTGCGTACACAATCTGATGCTTGGCTCATTAACTGCAGTTGGCGGCGGAACAGGAGACCGTTACACGCCGTATCACATCCGTCACCGTACCGAGGTTGCCGGATTCATGACATTCCTGCATGGCGATGACCGGTTCTACAACAACATCTTTATCCAGAATTACCCGGTTGAGGAAACAGAAACGGTTGAGGACATGGGCTTCAAGATGGAGGATAACCAGGAGGTCGGAACGCATGTGTTCGACGAGTATCCGACCTATGACGAGTGGATCAGCCACTTTGAGCTGGATAAACCGGCCGACATGAGCAAGCTGGAGCCGTATCACAATAAATGTCATCTGCCGGTTTGGGTAAACGGAAACGCTTACTTTAACGGAGCAAAGGCGTGTGTGAATGAAAAAGAGAATCTTATGGATAACGAGAACCAGGTTAAGGTGGAACTTGTGGAAAAAGACGGCCACTATTCCATCAAGACGAACGTGTATGAGTTCCTGAAGGATTTCCGGACGGGAATTATCAACAGTGATATTTTAGGATACGCCTTCGAGCCGGAGCAGAGATTCGAAGATCCGGACGGAAGCACGATTATCTTCGATCAGGACTATCTTGGCGAGCACCGCGGCGTGGCAGCAATGCCGGGACCGTTTGCGGATGGAGCTGAGGCAGAGAAGATTCTGTGGTAGAAGAAATCAGAACTTACCGGTTGATACGAAAAAAACAGGGCGCTGTGCAGGAAATGGCACAGCGCCCTGTTTTGGTAAAAGGAAAGTCAGGATGCCTTTGCAGAATCTTTTGCCGTCGGCATTTTCGCGTATAAGATTTTCAGTATAATCGGTGTTGCAACACTCGAGAAGAGAATCAGCAGAATCACGGCACTGAAGAAATCGCCGGATAAAAAGCCTGCATTCAGACCCTTTTGCGCGACGATCAGACAGACTTCACCGCGGGTCATCATACCGACACCGATTTTCAGGCTGTCGCCCCAGGTAAAGCCGCATCCCTTTGACATCAGGCCACAGCCGATGATTTTTGCGACAAGGCCGACGATGACGAAACAGATGGCAAAGAGTACGAATTTCTCGTTCATGCCGCTGAGCGTTGTTTTGAGTCCGATACTTGCAAAGAAAATCGGTCCGAAAATCATATAGGAGCTGATATCCATTTTTTCTTCGATGTAATCGGAAGAATCGAGGGAACACAGGATAACGCCCGCAACGTATGCACCGGTAATATCGGCGATGCCGAAATATTTTTCGGAAATGTAGGACAGTCCGAAGCAGAGCGCAAGACCCAGAATCGGGAGACGGCGGGTGTGCGGAAATACGGAGTTCATGCGGTTGAACAGCTTAAAGCAGAGAAAACCGAGCACAATCGCAAGGGCAAAAAACAGAATGGTGGAGGCTGCTACTTTCAGCGGATTGGATGTCGGATCTTTAAAACCGATGACAACAGTCAGCACAATGATACCAATGACATCGTCGATGATGGCTGCATTTAAGATGGTTGTTCCAACCTCTGTTTTCAGCTTGCCGAGTTCTTTCAAGGCCTGTACGGTGATGCTGACCGATGTTGCAGTCAGAATAACACCGATAAAAACAGCGTGGTAAAATTCTTCCGTTCCGACAGCAGAGAAGCCATAAAAGCTCATGTATAAGATGGCTCCAAGAACGAGAGGAACAAAAACACCGGCACAGGCGATCAGCAGGGATTTCACTCCGGTGCGGAGCAGATCCTTCAGGCTGGTGCCAAGACCTGCGGAGAACATCAGCAAAATGACACCGATCTCCGCCATCTGTGCGAGAAAGTCAGACTGCTGAACGAGTCCCAGCACACTGGGTCCAAGGACAATACCGGCAATCAGCTCGCCCACAACCTGCGGAGCCTTGCATTTTCTGGCAAGAATACCAAACAATTTTGCGAATACGATAATGATTGCCAGGTCTTTTAAAATGACATACGTATCCATGAAAAAGATACCCCCTTTTATGAAGTTTATGTATGTGTCGGCAGCTTGAAAGAGCAATGCCGGAGTTTGATACGCATACATTTTCAGTATAACAAAAATTGAGAAAAAATACTATCGGCAAGAAAGAAAAAATAAAGTAAAACGGAAAAATGATGCAGGCGTATGGAACCGTTCTTTTGTAAAACAAAACTGGAAAAGAGGATTGTGAGGGTTATTGTCAGATTAAGAGGAGTGAACGGTAATGGAAAAAGAGATATAGAAAAGAGCATGTAGATATAGTATGATCAAAGCAGCAAATAAATTTTACATGGAGTTTAAAAAGCGGGATCAAAGAAAAAACGAAAGGGGAAAGAAAAAATGAGAGTTGGAAACGTGAAAGAAATTGTATTTTCGAAAGATCCAAAACAGATGAACTGGTTGCGTGAGGATTTTCCGTATGCCGAAGTGAAATGTCCTCCGGAGTTTTCAGCGGAGGTGCAGAATGAGAAAGACGGAGATGTGCTGACAACGAAGATTGTGGTTTCTTACAACGGTGCGCATCCGTATTTTACAAATGCCGGAAGTATTGGGGTTTCATTTCCGTTGCAGGACCGCTACACGGACAGTGTGACCTGCCGTGACTACCGGTGCCATGCACATGTTTTCTGTGGGGAGAATACCAGTTATATTATGGCGCTCCGCATGGGTGGTGCGGCTCCGCATCTGGGAATGGTGCTCACAAAAGGCAGTCTTTCTGCTTACAGTATTGAGCGCGATCTGAAACTGCAGAGCAATGACAGAGGCTGCTTCTGGCTGCATCCGTCTGCACAGGAGTTTGCGCCGGGAGACACGATGACGCTGGAGTGGAAAGTATTTCCGCATCAGGGACGTGAAGATTTCCGGGAGAAATTAAGAGCATTTTCCCAGGTGATTCTGGTGGATGCGGAGCAGTATGTGATTTATCCGGGAGAGACGAGTAAGGTAACCATTGAACCGGTATTTCAGGCAGAAAAGGTAACGGTAAACGGAGCATCGCTGGAAAAGACGGAAAATGGTGTTTATGAATATCTGTTTGAAAATGAAAAAACAGGAGAGTATGTGCTTTCGATCTGTGCCGACGAGGTGAAAACCATCTGCCGTCTTCTCGTGCAGGAGCGGCCGGAAACACTGGCGGCAAAACGGTGTGCGTTTATCGTCGATCACCAGCAGTATCATGGAAAGATCAAAGAACTGCAGGGTGCCTATCTGCCGTATGATAACGAAGAAAAAATTCTCGTCTGCACGCCGGAAAACGATTTCAATGCCGGACGGGAGCGTACCGGTATGGGTGTGCTGATTGCACGGGCACTGCAGCAGAATCTTTTAAAAGACCGGGAAAAAGCGGAGCAAAGCCTTCGTGAGTACCATGCATTCTATCTTCGCGAGCTGGTAAATGCAGCAACAGGTCTTGTTTGCAACTGCTCAGGAAAAGACAACAGCTATTTCCGGCTTTACAACTACCCATGGGCAGTGACATTCTTTCTTGAATGCTGGAAGCTGTGGGGAGAAAAAGAAGATTTGAAGACAGCAGTTCATATCACAGAGAAATTTTATGAACAGGATGGATTCCGTTTTTATCCGATTGAAATGCCGATTGTGATGCTCTGTCAAGAGCTGGAAAAAGCAGGAGAACAGGAGGATCTGAAAACAGTAAGAGATCTGTTCCGACGTCATGCTGATCAACTGATTGAGATTGGAACGGCTTATCCGGCTTCGGAAGTAAATTACGAGCAATCGATCGTACAGCCGGCGGCTGAAGTCATTCTTCAGGTTTATGAAGTGACCGGGGAAGAAAAATACCTGCGCGGAGCCGAGCAGCAGATCGCCGTCCTCGAACTCTTCGACGGCCAGCAGCCGGACTACCATCTGCATGAAATTGCAATCCGTCATTGGGACGGCTACTGGTTCGGAAAACGCAGAGTCTTCGGAGACACTTTCCCGCACTATTGGAGTGCAGAAAACGGTCGAACCTTCAAGCGCTACGCCCGCCTGACCGGAAACGAAGAATATAATATTCGCGGTGAGCATTCCCTGCGCGGCGTGCTGTCCATGTTCTTTGAGGATGGAACAGCGACCTGTGCGTACCTGTGTCCGTATTCCGTCAACGGCCAGAAAACCGATTTTGCCGATCCGTATGCCAATGACCAGGACTGGGGTCTGTGCATGAATCTGGAATAAAACCAGAACCGGACAAAGGAGTTGTGAGAATCAAAAGTGGCTGTAAAACATTTCCAGGAGCTGAGAAACAAAAAAACGTTGACGAAAAAAAAGAAATTTGATAAACTGGAAAAATAAAAGGGAGTAGCTAGCCAACCGTGTTCACTTCTTCGTCAGTACAGCTATTGATATTCAATAACTCGGAAAGTGATTAAATAGCGAGACTTTTACTGTAGATGCAGTAGGAGTCTCTTTTTTTATGCCTATAACACCTGCTGCAAAGAATGCAAAAGAAAGAGAGGAAGATACGTATGATGTTACAGGCAGGGATTTTGATAGTGGGTTTCCTTTTTCTGGTAAAAGGAGCAGACTGGTTTGTGGAAGGGTCTGCAAGCATAGCAAGAAAGTTTGGAATTCCCCAGCTGATTATCGGACTTACCATTGTTGCAATGGGAACGAGTATGCCGGAGGCTGCTGTAAGTATTACTGCAGCGATGCAGCAGAACGCAGGAATTACGATAGGAAATGTGGTTGGAAGCAATATTTTGAATATTTTTATTATTCTCGGACTTACGGCATTAATAACAAATGTAGCAATACAAAGGTCTACCTTGTTTTATGAAATACCGTTTATGATGTTTGTTACGGTAGTTTTAATGATATGCGGAATGACAGGAGGAAAAGTAACGTTTGCCGAGGGCATAGTCTTATGGGTACTGTTTCTTGTATATCTTGGATATTTGTTTGTAATGTCAAAAAAAGGGGAAAATCCGGAAGAGGAGGAAGCGAAAAATTATCCTGTCTGGAAATGTCTTCTTTTGATGGTGGCAGGCGGCGTCCTGGTTGTAAAAGGAAGTGATTTTGCCGTCAGCGGGGCAACCGAGATTGCACGATACTTTGGAATGAGTGAGCGTTTTATCGGACTGACGATTGTTGCTCTCGGAACATCTCTTCCAGAGCTGGTAACATCTGTGACAGCGGCAAAAAGAGGAAATGCAGGGATTGCAATCGGAAATATTGTCGGAAGCAATATTTTTAACATTTTATTTGTAATTGGAACAGCCGCACTGATCTGTCCTGTGCCATTTGAAACTAAATTTATTGTAGACACAGGAATCGCAATTCTGGCAGGTCTGGTTTTATGGATTGGGACGTACAAGAACAGGGAATTACGGAAAACGTGTGGTGTCGTTATGCTTTTATGCTATGCAGGATATTTTGCATATTTATGTGTGGTATAGGATGAACCATTTTTGATGAAACCATTATTTAAGCACCGACCATTTGGCCGGTGCTTTTGAAGTGCATTCAAAGCTATGCGAAACGGAAGAAAAAATCAAGAATCATGCTAGAATCTAGTACATCGTTTTGTAAATAACTATACCAATCACGCAGGATGCAGATTCGAGTGTGCAGGTATAAAAATGTAGGCGTAGCGGGCTACGCCGAGGCTTTTATGCCTGTGCAATCAGATTTGCAGACAAGTGAGTGGTATAGTTATTTCGAAAACGATGTACTAGCTTCGGAAGGCGGAAAACAGTCCCAAAAAGTGCAACAATTTTCTGGAAAATATGCTATAATCTGATCAAAGTAGAGAAAAGCGGAGAGTAGAAATGAAAAAATTACCAGAATCAGAACAGGAAATTATGATGATTATATGGGAATATGAGGAACCTGTCAGTCGATTTCAAGTTGAAGAAAAGTTGAATGTAGAGAAAAATGTTGCACCGAGTACCATTTTAACATTGCTTACTCGTTTGGAAAAAAAAGGATTTATTCAAAAAGTGAGGAACGGGAAATCAAATCTTTATGTACCATTAGTAGAAAAAGAAAATTATATAGGCACGGTTGGAAAAAACATGTTAGATAAAATGTTTCAAGGGTCATTAGCAAAATTCGCATCGGCACTGTATGATGGAGAAAAACTTAGCTCAAAAGAGGTTAAGCAATTGCAGGAATTTATTGACAGACAAAAATAGAAAAAGTGGTGTAGAGGATATAGTTACAGATGGCATTTATCATAAAGTGGAATCTTTCAATAGGCATAGTCGCATTTATGGCATATGTTGTACAAAAAATAATGGGGAAAAGGCTCGGTCATTACTGGAGAAAGATAGTCTGGATACTTCTGACACTTAAAATGTGCTTTCCATTTTGGAGTGTGACAGAGAAATTTCGGCAACATCCTTTTATGATTTCTATGCCGGCATATTATATCGGGGAACAAAATCAAAAGACCGCGATCATGACGAAAATGGGAAACGTTTCAATTCGAAGGTGGATGTCAGGCGAAAAATTTTTGCTGTATATATGGATTGCAGGGATGATTTTATGTCTTTTGTTTCACGCAATACAATATAGAATATGGAAAAAAAGAATATTTGCAGAATGTAAAAAGATGCAAAAAAATTCCGTATTAGAAGCTCTAAAAAAAGCAAGCGAAGTTTGTAAAATAAAAAAAACAGAAATATGGGTCTGTGAAAATCAAGATTTTTATTCTCCTATGTTGTTTGGTGTACGAAATACAAAAGTATTGATTCCACAAGAAATGCTGGAAACGGAAAATTACTCCTATGAAGAATGGTATTTGATTTTTTTACATGAATTGACACATCAGAAAAAACACGATTTATGGTATAAAAGGTTTCTTCAAATTATAAGGGATGTTTATTGGTTTTGTATCCCAATGCTGTGGGTGCAAAAAATGGCAAATATAGATATCGAATGTGTCTGTGATGAGACTGTTACAAAACATATGAATCTGACGCAACGGAAAGATTATTGCAATGTTATTTTAAAAGTGGCTTCAAAACAAACGAAAAAAGAATTGTCTGGAGTTGTTTCAATGGTATCAGAAACAGAGATACTGAAAGAACGATTTTACAATGTGTTTTTAGCAAGAAAAAAACTTCGAATATACGTCACTGTTTTTCTTTTTGGAATAATTATTTTGAGTTTTTCGGAAATGCAAATAGCGCGACAAATATGGTCATCATCGCATATAGAAAATTGTCCCAAATGCAAAGCTGCGGTACAAGGAGAAGTGGTTTGGAATGCATGGGAAAATGAAAAAAATGTAGTATGTACACATCAATATGCATGGGGAGATGACTTACAGAAAGCCAGATATGGAGTAGAAAAAATCAGGTGTAATGAATGTGGAAATTTTTTTGAGATAAAGATCAGGCAAGAAAAAATAGTCTGCCATGGGTATAATGATTAATTAGACAAATGTAGAAAAAAGATTGACAAAAAGTAGGAAGTATGGTATTTTTTTTGTTATACAAATGTAGAACGTACGTTGACAGGTATAATAAATTTTTAAGGAGAAAAGTATGAAAGCGGTAAAGAAAAAAATTTCCATTTTTCTAATGACCTTAATGTTGGCCAGTACATTTTCTGCCAATGTAACAAAAGCGGATGTTATCGAAAGTAAGAATATTTTTGCGTATGAAGAAATTATGCCGTATGCTGCAGTTTGCCCGAGATGTGGAGGAAGAATAACATCGTCAACCGTATGGGGAAGCTGGATAAGCAGTGGTACAGTTACATGTACTCATGGTCACGCATGGGGAACTGATTTGAAGCAGTATAGAACAGGAATAAAAACTACAAAATGTTTAAATTGTAACGCAGGAAATACTGCTAATGTGAAAGAAACAAGAACAATTTGTCACGGATATGATAATTAATGGTTAAAACATAAGGCTGTTGTATGATATGTAAAAAAACAGAAGTCATACAATAGCCTTGTGCTATATAGAAACATAGGGGGTAGCATAATGATGGGAAAAAGGTTGAAAGAAATTTTTGGTTTGATTCTGATTAACATCACATTAGTCAGTGGGAGCTTAAATGCAGAAACGGTATATGCAGATACACAAGCCAAGATTGAAATTGAGAAAACGGAAATGCCATTAAAAATTTGTGTTGATGAAGAAAATAAAAAAACGGTACTTCAAATAGTGGCAGCCTGGAAGAAAATATATAAAAATAATGGAGTGGAACTAATGGTAATCCCATCAGGGCAACAGGCTTCGGAAGAAAAAGTACAGGAGATCCAGAATGAAATTACGACAGGAGAAGGGCCGGATGTATTTTTGGCAGAAGGGCCGAATCCGACCTGGAGTGAGCAAAGAGCAGTTGTTTTTGAGGACCCCAAAAAAGAAATGTATCAGGGAACCTTTCTTTCGTTGAAACCATACATGAAATATTTTGATATAGATATTTTAGAAGAGAAGATTTTGTCTGCAGGTATGGCTAATGAGGAACAAATACTGATTCCTATGACATACGATTATTTTCTATATGCATTTACAACACAGGATTTACCGGAAAATACAGAAATATCAAGAAATTGGCTGGAATTAGCCAGACAAAAAGAAAAAGCAATTCAACAGATTGTAGGGCAAAGAAGTGGGGTTCAATTTTTTGATACATTTAGTGAGGTAGTTGATTATAAGAAAAAAACACTTCTATATTCGGAAGAGCAGATAAAAAAAGTTTTGGATGAAACAGTAGCATTAAAAACAAGATCATTAGCTTTAAACTGGAAAATAAAAGATACAGGAGTAGTAAGTCTAAATGATTTGGAAGAACTTGGAGGTGAAAAAACAGTTCATACGGTATTTGCAATGCCGAATCAGGAAGGCGGATTCACTGCAAATGTTACACTTTATGCAGGAATTAATAAGAACACAAAGCAACCTTTAAAAGCAGTCTCCTTTTTACAAATGCTATACAGTGAAGAAGTTTTATCAGGAAAAGGAATAGAGTTAGAAGATAGAAGAGAGGCAAGCAATATAAGATTTCCGCAAGGGGTTTCTATTTACAAAAAGGAACTAGAAAAACGAATGCGGAGTCTTTCGAGACAAGATCAAAAACAAATCAAAACGATACAGGAAGAAGTAAACACCGTTCGATTTTATTCGGTATGGGACAGGGAACTTAATTCCTTATTATCTAAGTATGAGGCACAGGAAGATGAAAAGCAAAAAGAGCATGTCTTCATAAAAACAATACAGAAATGGAAGGGAAAAATACAGAAATGACATAAAAAATCAGCCCTGTGGAGTGAGAGTTGCAAGAAACAGATTTTCCGGAGTACTGTGGAACAGTCTGTAAAGCTAAAGCGGATATTCGCAATCCGCTTCGTTACTTGCTCATAACTGAATAGCTGCTTCACCGCTTATCAGGACTTGGTTGATTCGGTTAAATTCTTTTAGGGTTTGTCAAGGGTGATGAGGAGCTTTAAAAACAGGCTCCTCTTCACCCTTAATTTATATATCGGTTAATGATCTGTGCGTTTGAGAAATTGATTCGTATATATCAAGACACATATGACAGAGCATTACTTTTGACAGGAATTTTTAGAAACAATAACCTTTGTCGGTCGATACAGTTTTTCTCCGAAGAAGTAGCCTTTCTGTATTTCCTCGACAACTCTGTCTTCTTCCACCCGGTCGGTTTCTTCGATGTGCACTGCATCATGGATATGAGGATCAAATATTGTACCATTTGCTTCCATCGGTAAGACATTCAGCTGATATAAATTCTGCGCCAAAGCTGTACGGAAATCCATCATAAGAAGCTTTTCATCCATATAGGCCCAGCGATTCGTCGTTCGTTCCGAACTGACAATTCCATATTCGAGATTGTCTTTTACAGCCAGCAGCTTTTCAATCCATGTGCTGACTCGGATATTTGTATCTCCGTCATGACAGTCTGCAAATACTTCTTGTGTCTGTCTGGCGATCATCTGGATTCTCTTTCCAATTGCAGAAGCCTTCGTTGTGGGGTTCAGATTTTCCGCCCCCAGGCAAAACTCTTTTCCGGCCTGAAGTACATTTGCGAGAAGCTGTTCCGGTACGAAAACGGTATTTATCGGGAAGCGTTTCGGCTTTTCTTCTGTGAATTGACTCAAATCTATCTTTGCAAGATTCTCTCCTGATTGCAGTATCAGGGTAAAATCGCCGCATTCCATTCCAACCTCGATCCATGCTTTCAGCCGGCTTGCATCCTTTGGAAATTCAGGACAGATCTCCTCCATTTTCTAGGTTCTGACTTTCCTTTTAGAATCCTTTGATTTCAGATACAGGTTCAGACCTTTTCCTTTGATTCCGGAATCCAGCAAAATGTCGAAACCATCTGTTCGCATGGGAATCATGTGTCGTTCTTCGTTAAGCCAGGTTAATGGAATGCATTCCTTTCCCCATTGGATGGTTGAAATTTCAATTCCGGCGGTCCATGGGAAAAGTACAAGCATGGTAATAGGCTTCGCGGTAGGATTGGTAAGTCTGGCTCCCTGGGCTGCAGTTCTATCCGCGGCCACAACGGAAAGATCCTCGTATCCGATTGTTTCCTGACCCAGTGTTTCTCTCGATTTCGTATCACTTAGATAATAGTACGTCATATTTGGAATCATTTCTGGAGTATTCTCTCCGATGGTATATTCCAATCCTTCCAGCATATTAGTTTGATTTGTCCATGCTGAAAATTCTGCCAGCAGATTCTGTTTCTTACAATTTGAAATCACACGAACCCCAAATTGCTGGTCATGTTTCATATCTTGTGCTTTTGAAAAGGCACAAGCATCTGTCGCAGTCATAACCCTTATTACATGAAAGCCTGCTTTTTCCATGGCGGTCCGTACATTTTTCTGCGTTATAATTTCCGGTATAGAAAGGGCAAGCACACAATCGCTTATCTGTGCAAATGCAGTTTTTTGAAGCTCCATTTTCAATTCCTTCATCAGAGCAATACAATATCGAATCGAACAAGGCTCCAGGGTAGAAGAAACTGCGCTTTCTGCTTCCTGCATAAAGTCTTCTTCGTCTGTGTTTCTCTCGTGAAGCATCCGTAATATCCGCCTGACTCATAACGGTGAAGATACGGAGCAGTTACTTTTTATCAAGGGTTCTCGCGCATTACGCCGACCAGTGCATGCGGGACATATGGCTCTTCGAGATAAGCAGTCTCATCCGGTGTCAGCTGTACACCGATGGCTTTGACGCCCTCTTCAATATGCGATACCTTTGTCGCCCCGACAACCGGAGCAGTTACTTTTGTGAGCAGCCATCCGAGCGAAATCTGGATTCTCGTCAGCCCCTTCTTCTTTGCAAGTTCACCGACGCGGTCGATAATGATGGCGTCTTTTTCTTTCGTCGCATCATACTTTCCTTTTGCGTACGTATCTTCCTGCAGCCGTTTGGAAAGCTCCGACGGTTTTTTTGCCAGGCGGCCGGAAGCCAGCGGGCTGTACGGTGTCAGTGCAATATTCTGATCCTTGCAGAACGGAACCATCTCGCGTTCCTCCTCGCGGAATAGCAGATTGTAATGTCCCTGAATCGAAACAAATTTGGCCCAGCCGTTCTTATCCGCAATATAATTTGCTTTTGCCAGCTGCCATGCGAAGCAGTTAGAAATACCGATGGCGCGTACCTTTCCTGCAACGACAGCTGAATTTAATGCCTCCATCATTTCTTCTACCGGTGTGTGATAGTCCCACATATGGCAGATATAAAGGTCAACATAGTCCATGCCAAGATTCGTAAGGCTGCGATCGAGAAGACCTAAAATATGATCTTTTCCGCTCACCCCGTCTGCAATTTCCTGCGGGCTGCGCGGGAAAAATTTTGTTGCGACAACGACTTCATCACGTTTTGCAAAATCGTTCAGCGCGCGTCCCAGATACTGCTCGCTGGTGCCGCTCTGATAACCGGCAGCGGTATCAAAAAAGTTTACACCAAGTTCCAGACCGCGTTTTAAAATCGCGCGGGAATGCTCCTCGTCCAGTGTCCAGGAATGTATGCCGCTTTTTGCATTTCCAAATCCCATACATCCCATACAGATTCTCGATACCTTTAAATCCGAATTTCCAAGTTTTGTGTATTCCATGAAAAAATCTCCCTGTGCGATGATGTACTCCCAGAGTACATGATTTCGTGCTTTTCTAAGATACTTCCATTGTAAAATCGGAATACAGATTTGTCCAATACTTGATGCAAAAAGAAGGGTATGTTCAAAAAGCATGAAGAACGAGAGAAAGAACAGGAAAAACATGTGAAGGAACATATACAAAATCAAGTGAAAGTCAGTTTTCTAAAAGTAAAAAGTCAAATCAGAACATTTTTTTTCATCCCGGAGTATGCTAAAATTTTTTTATAAGACAAAGACAGGATGTGCGAAAGCATGTTGCAGGGGTTTTTACGCACAATCCGGAAAAGAGGAAACATGAAGAAACAGTATTACTGCAATCCATTAAACATGGACTACCGTTACCAGTTTATCGAGGATATGAGAAGCGGCGAGGACAAGATTTCCCGCGAGGCCGCCGATCCGTCGATGATTTTATTTCAGGGAAAATATTATATTTTTGCATCCATGACTTTGAGCGTCTGGGTTTCGGAGGATATGGTTCACTGGGAGAGCCACCGTCTGCCGGACAGCCTGCCGCTGTATGACTATGCGCCGGATGTGCGCGTGGTCGGCGATTACGTGTATTTCAGCGCATCCCGTCGTGGCACGATCTGCGATTTTTACCGCACGAAAGATATCTTAAACGGTCCGTTTGAGCGTATTCCGGGAACCTTCGATTTCTGGGATCCGAACCTGTTTCTTGATGATGACGGAAAGCTCTATTTTTACTGGGGATGCAATAACGTGACTCCGATCTGGGGTGTGGAGCTTGAACCGGAGACGATGGTTCCAAAGACCGAGAGAAAAGAACTGATCTACGGTCAGCCGGAAAAAATCGGATACGAGCGCGTCGGAGAAAATCATTCCAAAATGCCGCTGAGTGAAGAAGAAGCTGTTGAAAAATTCAAAGAATTTCTGAAAGCACAGGGAAAAGATGCGGATCATCTGACGGAGGAGCAGATCGGGTTTGCCAAAATTATGTTCAGTCAGAGACCGTTCATCGAGGGCGCATGGATGACGAAGCATGACGGAACCTATTACCTCCAGTATGCCGGCCCGGGAACGGAATACAACGTTTACGGTGACGGTGTTTACGAGAGTGATTCCCCGCTTGGCCCGTTCCGTCTGGCAAAGAACAATCCATATTCCTATAAACCGGGTGGATTCCTGCGCGGTGCAGGCCACGGTTCGACGATGGAAGACCGCTATGGAAACTGGTGGCATACCGCGACAATGCAGATCAGCAAAAACCACGATATGGAGCGTCGCGTCGGCATCTGGCGGGCAGGTTTCGACAAAGATGGTGTCCTGTTCTGTAATCAGCAGTTCGGCGACTGGCCGATGGCGGTGGAGCAGGCAAAAGAAGACCCATGGGCAAAACCGGAGTGGTATCTCTTAAGCTATCAGAAAGCAATGACGGCATCGTCCTCGGAAGAAGGCAGAGAACCGTCGTTTGCGACAGATGAAAATATCCAGACCTGGTGGCGCGCAGCCGGAAATCAGCCGGGTGAGTGGATTTCGATGGATCTTGGTGAGGTAAAAGATGTCCGCGCCGTACAGATCAATTTTGCAGATGACAAAATCGATGCACCTCTGCCGGGCGAGCGTCAGGGCGAACGATATATCGACCCGAGCCAGCATAAGACCAGATGGCTGCTTGAGGCATCCGCCGATGGAACAAACTATTTTGTTCTGGCAGATAAATCAGACGCAGAAACCAATTTGCCGCACGATTTCATCGTAAAAGAAGAGGGTGTACAGATCCGTTATCTGAAACTCACTGTTTTTGAAGTGCCGTACAACCAGAATCCATGCATCTCCGGTCTTCGTGTTTTCGGCCTCGGCAACGGCGAAAAACCATCCGCACCGCAGTACCAGGCAGAGCGGACCGGAACTATGGATATGCGCATCACCATCGAGCCACAGACAGACGCTGTCGGATACAACGTCCTCTGGGGTTTTGCACCGGACAAGCTGTATCACAGCTGCATGACCTTTATGCCGGAGCAAAATATTGGAGCGCTGGTAGAAGGCGAAACGGTGTATGTGAGAGTCGATGCGTTTAATGAAAATGGAATTACGGAAGGAACCGTAAGGCCGCTTGCATGATACAATTATATTGAAAAAGCAGAAAAACAGCTCAGGTGCTCTTTGGAGAAATGAACATTAGAAATAAACGGATTGAACATAAGGAGTATTTATGGAAATACATGAATTACAGCAATTGCTGTCAGAAATGTCATTACAGGAAAAAATAGGACAGATGGTGCAGCTCACCGGTGTATACTTCGATAAAGAGGCAGTACTCACCGGTGTTGTTGGCGAACAGTTACCACCGGAATGGATCATTCAATATGCCGGTTCAGTGCTTGGAGTGATCGGTAAAGATAAAATTTATGATATTCAGAGCAGATATATGGAACAGCATCCCCATCATATTCCGCTTCTTTTTATGGCAGATGTTATCCATGGATGTCGGACGATTTTTCCGATTCCGTTGGGGCAGGCGTGTTCATTTCATCCGGAACTGGTGTCTGAGGCGGCTTCTATAGCTGCCTTGGAGGCATCTTCAGAAGGGCTCAGAGCAACATTTTCTCCTATGATTGATGTTTCAAGAGATCCCAGATGGGGAAGGATGATGGAATCCTTTGGAGAAGATCCATATGTAAATGGGATCATGGGAAAAGCAATGGTAGATGGCTATCAGCAGAAAGATGATGCCGGAATAGCGGCATGCCTGAAGCATTTTGCGGGTTATGGGGCAGTGAATGCAGGAAGGGAATATAATGATGTTGAAATATCCCAGCGGACATTTCTGGAACAGTATGTAAAACCTTTCCGTATGGCATTAAAAGCAAAGCCTGCTATGGTCATGACAGCTTTTAATGCTATTGACCGTAAACCGATAAGCGGAAATAAGGAACTTCTTAAGGGGCTTCTGCGGGATAAGGAAGGATTTGAGGGAACTGTAATTTCAGATTGGGGCTCCATAGGTCAGCTGGAAGAACAGGGAGTGGCAGCTGATATGGAAGAAGCAGCAATTCAGGCTTCCGAAGCCGGTGTAGACATTGATATGATGAGTCCTGCTTATATGCTGTGTCTGGAAAAACTGGTAGAAAGCGGAAAAATCCCGAAAGCGTTTGTTGATGAAAGTGCATTCCGGGTCCTGATGATGAAAAATCAGCTGGGGCTTTTTGAAAATCCGTTTGCCGGTCTTGGAAAGAGTGGAAAACTGACTTTGCATAACCGGGAAAAGGCATATCAGCTGGCGGGCGAAAGCTGTGTCCTTTTGAAAAATGAAAAGCTGCTGCCATTAAGCAGGAAGAAGAAAGTTATCTGGGCAGGTCCTTATACAGCGTCAAGAGAACTATTAAGCCGCTGGTCAATTTTTGGAGAACATGAGGCAGTTGAAACAATAGAAGATGTTTTGCAAAAAAAGCAGATAGAAGCAGAATGTATTACAGGATGCAATATTCTTTCTGATGAAGAGTGTAAGGTATGGCAGGTGGAACAGGAATTGTCTGACAAGCCAAGGGATGAGCAGTGGCTGGAAACGATAACCCATGAAGATACGGTTGTATGTGTACTGGGTGAACATGAGTCCCAGTCAGGAGAGGCTGCCAGCAGGGCATTTCTGACTTTGCCGGAGGAACAGCAGGTGTTATTTGAAAAAATAGCAGAACGTACAAGTAATATTGTGACTGTGGTAATTACAGGAAGACCATTGGACCTGCGGAGGATATCGGAAAGATCCAAGGCTGTCATTATGGCATGGAGACCCGGCACTATGGGAGCTGAAGCAATCATAGATATTGTGTATGGCAGATTAAACCCTTCCGGCAAATTATCTGTGAGTATCCCATGGTGTGTGGGGCAGGTGCCCATAAGCTACTGGGATGTAAAAACCGGACATATATTTACAGAAGATAATTCAGAAAATCGTTTCACCAGCAGATATATGGATATCCCAAATACGCCGTTATATCCATTTGGCTATGGATTGTCTTATACAGAGTTTGATATTTCGGACATTGATGTGCAGATAGGCCAGGATAAAAAAGTACATATACATTGTAATGTGTGCAATACAGGGAATGTTGCGGGAGCAGAAGTAGTCCAGTGTTATTATGAAACATTATATGCATCTGTAGTACGTCCAAAGAAAGAACTTGTCCGTTTCCGAAAGGTTTTCCTGGAGCCGGGGGAAAAGAAGGGTGTAGATTTCTTTATTGATCAGGAAGAATTCTCATATTATGGGAAAAACATGGAAACCGTCAGTAGCGGAATGAAACTGCGTATCAGTATTGGAAACAGTAGTGACCACCTTGTTTCTGAGAACATTATACAAGCATAGGAGAAAAGAGACATGAAGGATTTTGAAAATGATTTGATTTATTATCCTAATCCGGACCCGGTCAAGGAACCGAGATTTATTTTAAATTCTGTAGATGAATTGGAAAAATCAGCAAAATACAGTGTTACCTGCAATGGAACAGAGCGAGTGGTATACCATACAGATTCGTTTGACTATGTTGTTGTAGTAGATAACGAAGCGTATGATCTGGAGATTTCAATCCATGCATCATATGAAAAACTTGAAATCCGTCCGTCCAGCTTTGGCATAGTTCCTTCTGTAAAAGGAGAAACAATCCATATCCATCTTGATGAACCGAGAAAGTTTACTGTAGAGACAGATGGTGGTCTTCATGATGCATTGTTTGTACTTTGCTCGCACAGGATTGAGAAACCGGCAGATACCACCATCTGCTTTGAAAAGGGCAAGGTATATAATGTAGGAGTTCTTACCTTAAAGTCCAATGATACGGTTTATATTGAGGAAGGTGCGGTTGTATCAGGGTGTGTATATGCAGACCACTGTGACAATATTTCCATTGTAGGAAACGGAATTATCAACGGATCCTGCTGGCATCTGCCGGACAGTAATGCACACCGTTTCTTTATCTATGCCAAGTGGTGTAATAATGTACTCTTAAAAGGCTTTACGGCTGTAGACGGACCTTCCTGGCATGTAGTTCCTGCGGCGTGTGACCATGTTGTGATTGATAATATGAATATTTGCTGATGTGTGATAAAGAAGTAGTAGAAGTGTAAAAAATTTTGCCGTTCCTATCCGGCGTTTGCGCATTGCGCCGGATAGGTCGGGCGGTCATTCGGGCAGGTCTACCTTGCCAACGAAAGAGTAATAAATATCAATGTCCTGTCTGCGTGTGCCGTTCTCGTCATAGCTGCACTCATGCACAACGATTTTCTCCACAAACTCACGCAAAAGGGTAGGGGTAAGTTCTTCAAAGCTGGTGTACTTGCGGACAACATTCATAAACTTTTCTGCGTTTACCGTGGCTTCCTGCGCTTTGGAAAGCTCTGCCCGGATAGCGGCGGCTCTCTCTTTCAGTTCTTTCTGCTCGGCTTCATAGTCTGCCGACAGCTCCGTGAAACGCTCGTCTGAAATGCGCCCGGTCACGCTGTCCTCATACAGCCGCTTGAAGATAGCGGATAACTCGCTGATACGCTTCTCGGCGGCTTCCAGCTCCTTTTTCCTTGCGGCGTTCCTGCGCTTGCCCCCGTCCTCGTTCTGCTCGATCAGCAGCTTCATAAACCGGGCTTCGTGCTTCGCTGCATAGCTGGTGACTTTCCGCAGATTGTCGGTCACTCCGGCGGTCAACAGGTCGGTGCGGATAAAGTGCGCCGTACAGTCACGGGTACGCTTCTTGTAGCTCCCGCAGATATAACAATCCTGCTTGCGGGTGGCGTTCTGGTAACGCTGCTGGTAAAGGACGCTGCCGCAGTCGGCACAAAAGAGTATGCCGGAGAATAAGCCCACTTCATCATAGCGGTTCGGGCGTTTGCGCTGCTTGCGTAACTCCTGCACACGCTCCCACATCTGGGTGTCAATGATAGGCTCATGGTGGTTCTCGAAAATCGCCTGTTTCTCAATGGGGTTCTCTACGCTGTGCTTGGTCTTGTAGGACGGCTTCTCCGTCTTGAAGTTTACCAGACAGCCCGTGTACTCCCTGTTTTCAAGGATATGTACCACGGTATTGGTCGCCCACTTGCACTCATAGCCGGGGTGGTAGCGGCGGGTGCTTCCCGTCCGACGGTATTCCAGCGTTCCCGGCGTGGGGATCTCCTGCTCTGTGAGCATACGGGCTATCTTGGTCGGCCCGTTCCCGGCAAGGCACAAGCTGTAAATCTGCCGCACAACAGGGGCGGCTTCCCCGTCAATGATAAAATTTTCGTCCTCGTCCATAAAGTAGCCGTATACGGGTTTGCTCGTGACGGGCTTCCCGCTCATACCCTTAGACCGTTTTACTGCTTTGATTTTCTTGCTCGTATCTCTCACCAGCCATTCGTTAAAAATGTTCCGCAGAGGGGCAAAATCATTGTCGCCCTGTGCGCTGTCCACTCCGTCATTGATAGCGATAAAGCGGACGCCTTTCTGTGGGAAAATCATTTCCGTATACATTCCCACTTGCAGATAGTTTCGCCCTAACCGTGACATATCCTTGACGATAACGGTGCCGACTTTTCCGGCTTCAATGTCCGCAAGCATGGCTTGAAAACCGGGTCTTTGGAAGTTCGCCCCAGAATAACCGTCATCTGTGTACCATTGCAGATTGGAAAAGCCGTTCTGCTTCGCATAGGTTTCAAGAATACGCTTCTGGTTTGAAATAGAATTGCTCTCACCTTGCAGCTCGTCCTCGTGGGATAATCTCGGATAAAGGGCGGTAATAAGGTTTCGGGTGGTCTGTCTTAACATAGTGTCCTCCATTTCCGACAGCCAGCCCCACTATTCCGTATGACTATCATACCACACGCCGGGGCTGGCTGTACAGTCCTTTCTGCTTCTTTACGTCCCGTCAAATTGCCGATTTTTGTGTAGCAGCTTCCGCTTCCAGCACTTTCAGCATTTTATCGGCGGCGGTGGCGGTGGTGTCCTGCTTGAAATAGCCGGAAACGACAAGGACAGAATTACCTATGCGGATTTCCGTCACGCAATCCGGGCGGCGGGTGCTGCGGTCATTCTTTGGGGTGTTGGTCATAGGCGGCTCTCCTTTCTGTTCATCAGCTTTTTCAGTTGTCCCATTTTCTCCTGCGCCGTGGCTTTTCGGAAGTTGCTCCCGGTAAAGCGGACAGGAGAACACATTTCAATCAGACGGTCATAAATGCGGGCGTGGGCGGTGTCCTCCGGGTGCTGCAAGTCCTCCAGCGTGAGATTAGTCGTGACGATCAGCGGCCTGCCGCTGCGGTAACGGCTGTCAATCACGTTGTAGACCTGCTCTAAGCCGTATTCCGTTCCCCGTTCCATTCCAAAATCGTCAAGGATAAGCAGCGGGAAGCTGCAAAGTCGGGAGATATATTCATTCCTGCCCTCAAAGCTGGCGGCAAGGTCACCCAATATCAATGCAAAGTTTGTCATGCACACGGGGATTTCACGCTCCATAAGGGCATTTGCGATACAGCCCGCAAAATAGCTCTTGCCTGTGCCAACGCCGCCCCATAGCAGATAGCCAATGTTGCGCTCTTTCATGGTTTCCCAGTTCTCCACATAGAAATGGGCGTGTTCCATTTGCGGGCACTTGCCGTTGTCGTTCTCAAACGTCCAGCCCTGCATAGCCGGGTCTGTAAAGCCCCGCCGCTTCAACCGCTCGACAGTTTCAAGGTGACTGCGCTGTTTCTCTGCGGCTTCCCGTTCCTCACGCTCTGCCCGCTGGCAGTCACATTCTGCCGGGTGGCGGTCACGCCCCAGCCATGCGGCGGTTTCTTTGGGGAAATAGCCCTCTTTGGGCTTGTGGCACTTCCCGCAGTATAAAAGCCCGTCCTCGCCGGTGTAGTCCTCCGGCTCCGGCGTGGTGTCGGTCATATTCAAAATCATTTCATCAAATCCATTCGTCATAAGCTCTCGCCCTCCTTACAGGTATAATCGGGTATGCCCTTTTTCGGGGCTTTCTTGGCTGCGTCCTCCTGCGCCCACTTGAAAATCGTGGCTGCATGGCTCTTGTATTTCCTCCCGCTGGAAGCGATATGGCAGGATAGGCGGTCAATGTAATACTCCCACTTGCCGGGAAGCTCTGTTTTCAGCCCGTCAAGCTCCGTATCGGAAAGAATGACATTGTGGTATCTGCCATAGGCGGCGGGGGCGGGGTGTCCCGTTTCTAACTCTCTCTCTTTTTCTATTTCTATATCTATCTCTTTCTCTATCTCTATCTCTGGTGGACAAATGTCCGCTCGATATGGTGGACATTTGTCCGCCCCTGTCTGCGGCAGGGCTTTTTGTTCCTGCAAAGCCAGCCGCGCCCTGCGCTTGCGCTCCCCCTCGGTAGAGGACTGGCCGATTAAAAGCTCAATGTTGCTCATGTAGAGTGCGCCGCTTGGCAAAGGCTCCACAAGCCCCAGCTTCATAAAGATTTTCAAAGCTCTCTCTACGGTACCTACCTGCTGGCGGGTAATGGTCGCAATCATCTGGGCGGTGTAGGGGATATTCTCGTCAAGCTGCAATTTCCCGCCGTTTTTCAGCGATTTCAAGTACAGCTTCAAGAGAATGTTGGAATAGATAACGCCGTCCTGCATACTTTCCAGCAGAACGATTGCATCATCGTCAAAATAGCTCTCTTTCAGCTTGAGGTAGTAATATTTGCGGTTATCTGCCATAGGCTGCGTCCTCCTTTTTCCAGCGTTTGGAATAATAGCGAGGGCATAGTATGATAACCGCCCGGAAGCTCTGTTTGCAGTCACGGGTGCAGCCCCGGCATAGGTCGTTGTAAGTGATACGGTTGCGGTGGTTGAGGAAGAAAGACCATTCCAGCCGCCGCTTCTTGCTCATTCTCGGCAATGGTAAGCTCCTTTCTGCCGTTCCTATCGGTGTAGCGGGATAGGGGGCATTTTCTGTATGTTCTCGGTATCATTTTCGGGCTTTTTCTGCCCTGTAAGCCCCGTTTGGAAGTCGGGGAGTATTGCGGTAAGGGTTCATATCATACCTGTATTTTTGTAGGGTTTCGGTATCATTTCGGGGCGGTCTTTAACGCTCCTGTTCACGCTTTTTCTGCTGGCTCGGTGCGCCCCTTAAAATCTGGTCGATATTGCGTCTGACTGTCTGAAGCTCCTGCGCCCGCTGGCGTTTCTCCCGGTAGTCGTTATATCCGGCGTTCTTCTGGACGGTAAGCTGCTCAATCTCCCTTTGCAGGGCTTTGCTGGCTGGCAGCTTGGTTATTCCATGCTCCCGGAAATAACGGGCGGCTGTGTCCGCTATGATAAAATCGCTTTCGTGCTGTTCCCGGTAGGCTCTCCGGGCTTTCTCCGATTTCTGCGCTTTCAGACCGTCACGGGCGGGCTTCGTGCCGATATAGCCCAAAAGGTTGCGCTGCAATTCCTTTTTCTCCCGGATAGCGGCTTCCAGCCCTTTCAGTCCGGCAAGGCTCTCCTGCGTGGCGGTGTTGGCTGCGGAAATGGCAGCGTCCAGCTCGTCCGGGGAAGAAAAGCCATACTGCTGGTAGAGCATGAGGGTAGCCGACATCTGTTTGAGGTTGTGCATGGTCGCCCACTTCTCATAGCCCCGTCCTTTCCCCTCGGCTCGCTTGGCGGCTATGTCTACCATGCGCTGTACAGCGTCATTGTTCGGGGCGTTTTTCGCTTCTTTTTTCGTCCGTAAGCGGTCTTTGATACTGCCGGGGTATTCCGCTATGGCTGCGGGTTTTTCGGCGGCTCTGGCGGCGTTCTGCTCCAAAACGGAGAGGACAGCAGCCCGGTCAAAATCGTCCCCCAGCTTCCGGGCGGTAATTGGCTTCGTCCTGTCCGGCGTGAGGTAACTTAGCCGCCCCCGGCTCTCCTTGACGGTCACACCATGCCGGAGAAGCAGGGCGGCAAACTCATCAAAGCCGGAAGCAGCGGCAAGGGCTTCCCGGATAGTCCGGCGCAGCTTCGCCTTATCCGTTTCAAACTTGGTCTGCCGGGGCGCGATACCGTCCGCAGCAATAGGGGCGTTGGCTCTGTCAAGGGCAGCCTGTCCTTTCTTCTGCGCCCAATACTCACGCTCGGTAATGCGTTCTTTGCTGCCGTTCAAAAGGTCTATCTGGTAAAGCCCCTCGCTGTGGCACATCTCCATGACTTCGGCTTTCAGATAGTTCATAGCTGCGTCCGTACAGCGGTGCTTGCAGCCTGCTTTCCTGTCCGCTGGCCTGTCCATGTGGGGCAGCATGGGAACCTCCGCAATCCGCAGACTGTTAATGACGATATGCACATGGATATTTTCGGTGTGGCTGTGTCCGTCCGGGTGGGTGCAGACAAGGGCCTGGTGTCCGGGGAAATGCTCGGCGCAGAACTTCTCGCCCAGCTCCTGCGCCCGATCAACGGTCAAGCCGTTGTCCGGGCCGTCCCGTGGGTCAAAGCTGATGATGTAGTGGTGGCTCTTTACGTCCTCCCGTTTCTGGTTCTTGCCGTAGCGGAGATTGGAGCGCATACAGGCAACGGCAAAATCCTCCCCGCCACAATTCAGAGAGGATATGCGGTAGTCTACCCTCGGTATGAGCCGCCCGTCTGCGTCAAGGGTGGGCTTCATGGTAAACTCGTCATGCTCGAATGTGAGGTATTTTTCAGCGTCCCCGTAGTTGGCATTTTTAGAGCTGATATGTTTGAGTATCGCCAACGGCTTCACCTACTTTCTGCAAGACTTCAAACTTCAAGGCGGCAAGGTCGGCGGCGGCTCCCCGCACTTCCTTTTCCAGCCCCCGGTAGGGGCTTCCGTATTCGTTCAGGCTCCGGGCAATCTGGTTTAAGTTGCCGCCGATTTTCCCGTACTCTGCCGTGAGCTTGGAGAGGGCGGCAAGCAGCCCGTCATTGACCGGGGAAACGGTGACAATGGGGCGTATGGTCGCTTTCCGTATGGCTTGCCGGATAAACTCGGACTGGCTGATTTCATAAGCCGCCAGCCGCCCGGTGAAGTCGGCGTATTCTTCATCGGTCATGCGGGTCTTTACCACATGACGGCGGTGGGGCGTATTGTATTTCTTTCGCATGGTCTGTGACCTCCTTTCTCGCCCGACAGGGCGCATAGCAGGGTTTGGGGAAGGCACTCCCCAACAAGATTCCCGCAGGGGCAAAAATAAGCGGAGAGCGAATTTTGGCACCTCGGTAGAATCTTGCTCTAAGAAACTGCCGGCCTGCCGT
>ERZ1108166.172-NODE-172-length-77266-cov-8.341778_pt1 | contig 77266 bp, 67 predicted proteins | sample MGYA00403702_ERZ1108166 | MGnify/ENA primary metagenome ERZ1108166 (study PRJEB35170, sample SAMEA104062401) | human gut metagenome | biome: human gut; feature: human-associated habitat; material: faeces | place: Denmark | collected 2012-05-01 ...
TAGGGTGGGTAAGCGCAGCGCACCCACCATTTCCTCCATATGAACCTCTTCCCGCCACACCATTTTCATCTCACTACCATGCCCGCCTCGCCCGCCAATTTTCCTGCATGACTTTTAACTCGCTATGGTCAAACCCTGCGAAACTGTGCTAAACATAAAGCATGTTGTAACTAATGTGAGAATATCATGGCCCGTTACGATCTGGTTGAACGCCTTAACGTCACTTTTCGCGAATTAGAACATGCATTGATGGAGATGCGCGATGGCCTCGCGGCCTGTCGTCTGCTGGCGGCGCGGGTGTTCAGCCTGCCTGAAGTGGAAAAAGGCAAAGAGCACGACCCGCTGCTCACCATTTCGGTGACGCAAAAAATCGGCAAAGAGGCGCAGGAGGCGGCGCTGCGTCACTTTACGCATCTGTTCATCCAGCAGCAGTCGGAAAAGCGCAGCAGCAAGGCGGCGGTACGTCTGCCTGGCGCGGTCTGTTTCAGCGTCGATGATGCACAGCACGAGGCGCTGCACGCGCTGGCCGATAAAATCAACGCGTTGAAAACGCAGCTGGAAGAGATTATCACCGTAGAATCTGGCCTGCCCTCCACCCAGCGTTTTGAATGGGTGCACCGCTACCTGCCAGGGCTGATTACGTTAAATGCGTACCGTCGTCTCACGGTGCTGGATAACCCCGCCACGCTGCGTTTCGGCTGGGCGAATAAACATATTATTAAAAATCTGACGCGCGACGACGTGCTGGCGATGCTGGAGCGCGGGCTGAAAGCGCCGCGCGCGGTGGGCGGGTTAACTAAAGAGCAGTGGCACGCGCGCCTCACGCAGGAGTACAACGATATCGCCGCCCTCCCGCAGAAGGCGCGGCTGAAGATCAAACGCCCGGTGAAAGTGCAGCCGGTGGCGCGCGTCTGGTATGCGCAAAACCAGCGGCAGGTGCAGTATGCGTGCCCGTCGCCGCTGATTGTGCTCTGTCACGAAACGCGCGGCGGCGCGGTGCCGGATATCGGCGAGCTGCTGAACTATGACGCCGAAAACGTGCAGCACCGCTATAAGCCGCAGGCGGAAGAACTGGTGATGATGATCCCCCGCCTGCATCTTTACCTCGCGCCCTGATCAGGGCTTCATACTGCCCACCATCTCTTCCGGGCGTACCCAGGCGTCAAACTCCTCCTCGCTGAGATAACCAAGTTTCAGCGCGGAGGCTTTCAGCGTCAGTCCCTCTTTATGCGCTTTCTTGGCGATCTCGGCGGCTTTGTCGTAACCGATATGCGTATTGAGCGCCGTTACCAGCATCAGCGATTCGTTAAGCAACTGGCTGATGCGGTCGCGGTTCGGCTCAATACCGATAGCGCAGTGATGGTTAAAGCTCTCCATGCCGTCCGCCAGCAGGCGCACCGATTGCAGGAAATTATGAATGACCATCGGGCGGAACACGTTGAGCTCAAAGTTGCCCATCGCCCCGCCCATATTGACGGCGACGTCATTACCCATCACCTGACAGCACAGCATGGTCAGCGCTTCGCACTGCGTCGGGTTCACTTTGCCCGGCATGATGGATGAACCCGGTTCGTTTTCAGGAATCGAGATTTCGCCAATGCCGCAGCGCGGGCCGCTCGCAAGCCAGCGCACGTCGTTGGCGATTTTCATCAGCGAGGCCGCCAGCCCTTTCAGCGCGCCGTGGGCATGCACCAGCGCGTCGCAGGTGGCGAGCGCCTCAAATTTGTTGGGTGCGGTGACGAACGGCTGGCCGGTAAACGCGGCGAGCTCTTTCGCCACGCGCTCCGCGTACTCCGGGTGCGTATTCAGCCCGGTGCCGACCGCCGTACCGCCAAGTGCCAGCTCCGCCAGATGCGGCAGGCTGTTATCGATATGCTTCAGGTTATGCTCAAGCATCGCCACCCAGCCGGAGATCTCCTGGCCGAGCGTCAGCGGCGTGGCGTCCTGCAGGTGGGTACGGCCAATTTTCACGATATCGCTGAACGCGCTCGCCTTATCGCTGAGGGTTTTATGCAGCACTTTTAGCTGCGGGAGCAGCTGTTCGCGCAGCGCAATCACCGCCGCGACATGCATCGCCGTCGGGAAGACATCGTTTGAGCTCTGGCTCTTGTTCACGTCATCGTTCGGGTGCACCTTGCGCGCCATGCCGCGCTCGCCGCCGAGGATTTCGCTCGCGCGGTTCGCCAGCACCTCGTTCATGTTCATGTTGGTCTGGGTGCCGGAGCCGGTTTGCCAGATAGCAAGCGGGAACTCCTGCGGATGCGCGCCTTCCAGCACTTCGTCGGCGGCTTTAATGATGGCCTCGCCGCGCTCTGCGGGCAGTAAGCCGAGATCCATATTGACCTTCGCGGCGGCGCGTTTGGTGAGCGCCAGCGCCGCAATCAGCGCGGTCGGCATTTTCTCGGTGGAGATGCGGAAGTGCTCCAGCGAACGCTGCGTCTGTGCGCCCCAGAGTTTATCGGCCGGCACGTCGATTGCGCCCATGGAATCTTTTTCACTGCGGTAGGCGGTCATTACTTTCTCCTTGATAACAAAGATGGGATTGCTCGCATGCTTCAGGAATAAGTATTGATGGCTTCAGGTAAATTGTATGGCGCTTTGTGCGCTCTTTTTTGCAGTTAAAAGGCCGGGCGGCTGCGCCTTACCCGGCCTGCATCAGGGTCTGTTACGTTACTTCAGGCACGCCGAACACTGTCCGGCCTGGATTTGCTGGAAGAAATCGTTGCCTTTGTCATCCACCAGGATAAATGCCGGGAAATCTTCAACCTCAATTTTCCAGATAGCTTCCATGCCGAGCTCCGGGTACTCGACGCACTCCAGATGCCGGATGCTGTTCTGCGCCAGTACCGCCGCCGGGCCGCCGATGCTCCCGAGATAAAAACCGCCATGTTTCTTACAGGCGTCCGTCACCTGCTGGCTGCGGTTGCCTTTGGCGAGCATGATCATGCTGCCGCCGTTGGCCTGAAGCAGATCCACGTAGGAGTCCATACGACCAGCCGTTGTCGGGCCGAGCGAGCCGGAGGCGTACCCTTCCGGCGTTTTGGCCGGGCCTGCGTAGTAGATCGGGTGATCTTTCACGTACTGCGGCAGGCCCGCGCCGCTGTCGATGCGCTCTTTGAGTTTCGCATGGGCGATATCGCGCGCCACAATGATAGTGCCGGAGAGCGACAGCCGCGTGGAGACCGGATACTGCGACAGTTGCGCGAGGATTTCGCTCATCGGACGGTTGAGATCGACGCGCACCGCTTCGCCCTCGCCTGCGCGACGCAGCGCTTCGGGAATATATTTGCCGGGGTTGCTTTCGAGCTTCTCGATCCAGATGCCGTCGCGGTTGATTTTGGCTTTGATATTGCGGTCTGCCGAACAGGAGACGCCCATGCCTACCGGGCAGGATGCGCCGTGGCGCGGCAGGCGGATGACACGAATATCGTGCGCGAAATATTTACCGCCGAACTGCGCGCCGAGGCCCAAATTGCGCGCCTCCTGCAACAGCTCTTCTTCCAGCTGGACATCGCGGAACGCCTGACCGTGTTCGTTACCTTCGGTCGGCAGGCCGTCGTAATATTTGGTCGAGGCGAGTTTAACGGTTTTCAGCGTCGCTTCCGCCGACGTGCCGCCAATCACGAACGCCACGTGGTACGGCGGGCAGGCCGCGGTGCCGAGCGTGCGCATTTTCTCCACCAGATAAGCTTTCAGCTTGCCGGGCGTGAGCAGCGCTTTGGTTTCCTGGTACAGATAGGTTTTGTTCGCGGAGCCGCCGCCCTTGGCGATACACAGGAACTTATATTCATCGCCGTCAACGCTGTAGAGGTCGATCTGCGCCGGCAGGTTGGTGCCGGTGTTGACCTCTTTGTACATATCGAGCGCCGCGTTTTGCGAATAGCGCAGGTTATCCTGGGTGTAGGTCTCGTAGACGCCCTGCGCCAGCGCGGCTTCATCGCCGCCGCCGGTCCAGACGCGCTGGCCTTTTTTGCCCATGATGATGGCGGTGCCGGTGTCCTGGCAGGTCGGCAAAATGCCTTTGGCGGCAATCTCCGAGTTGCGCAGGAATTGCAGCGCGACATATTTGTCGTTTTCGCTGGCTTCCGGGTCGCTCAGAATATCCGCCACCTGCTGCTGATGCGCCGGGCGCAGCATAAACGAGGCGTCGTGGAAGGCGTGGCGGGCCAGCAGGGTCAGCGCCTGCGGCTCGACTTTCAGGATTTCCTGGCCTTCAAATTCGGAAACGGAGACGTGATCGCGGGTTAACAGATAATACTCGGTCTCGTCCTTTTTCAGTGGAAAAGGCTCTTGCCAGAAGAAGGGTTTGCCAGACATTGCACTCTCACTTACAGCTACAGTTAAGAAATTCGTCGTTCCGCCACTGAGTCCGTGTGCGGCATGAAAAAGCGAGTCGCTACATCGTACACAATTTTTTAACAAAAACTGAGACTAAACCGACTTTTTACCCAGCCGGGTTACTTCGGGGCACTTTATTGGTTTAATACCGAAAAGTGTTTTCCTTCGAATACAGGGACTGATCATGCAGAAACTCATTAACTCGGTGCAAAACTACGCCTGGGGCAGCAAAACGGCGTTAACGGAACTCTATGGCGTGGCGAACCCGGACGGTTTGCCGATGGCGGAGCTGTGGATGGGCGCTCACCCGAAAAGCAGCTCGAAAATTCAGGATGCGCAGGGCCAGATCCGCGCGCTTCGCGAAGTGATCGACGCGGATAAAACCGCTCTGCTCGGCGCGCCGGTGGCGGAGCGCTTCGGGGAACTGCCGTTCCTCTTTAAAGTGCTGTGTGCCGACCAGCCGCTCTCCATTCAGGTACACCCGAACAAGCAGGCGTCTGAAGAAGGCTTTGCGCGTGAAAACGCGGCGGGCATTCCGCTCAGCGCCGCCGAGCGCAACTATAAAGATCCGAACCACAAGCCGGAGCTGGTTTTTGCACTGACCCCGTTCCTCGCCATGAACGCGTTCCGTGAGTTCTCTGAGATTGTCTCGCTGCTGCAACCGGTCGCGGGCGCGCATACCGCTATCGCGCATTTCCTCGCAGAGCCAAATGCCGACCGCCTGCGTGAGCTTTTCGCCGGGCTGCTGAATATGCAGGGCGAGGAGAAATCCCGCGCGCTGGCGGTGCTGAAAGCGACCGTCGCAAGCCAGCAGGGCGAGCCGTGGGAGACTATTCGGTTTATCGCGCAGTTCTACCCGGACGACAGCGGTCTCTTCTCCCCGCTGCTGCTGAACGTGGTGAAACTGAACCCCGGCGAGGCGATGTTCCTGTTTGCCGAAACGCCGCACGCCTATTTGCAGGGCGTGGCGCTGGAAGTCATGGCCAACTCCGACAACGTGCTGCGCGCGGGTCTCACCCCAAAATATATCGATATTCCTGAGCTGGTCGCCAACGTGAAGTTTGTCGCCAAACCGGCGGGCGAACTGCTGACGCAGCCGGTGAAGCAGGAAAGCGCGCTGGAGTTCCCGATCCCGGTCGAGGATTTCGCCTTCTCGCTGCACGACCTCCATTCACAGCCGCAAAGCCTCGCGCAGGAGAGCGCCGCGATCCTGTTCTGCGTTGAGGGCGAAGCGGTGCTCAGCAAAGGGGACGAGCGCTTGACCTTAAAACCGGGCGAATCAGCCTTCGTCGCGGCCAGTGAATCGCCGGTCAGCGCAAGCGGCGTGGGCCGTCTCGCGCGCGTCTATAATAAGCTCAACTAAGTTACTGATCTTTTAAGCAAGGATTGCTAAGCTTGGTAACATCTTTACCAGTCATGCCAGACGGACCGCCGTCTGGCTTCGTTTTAAGGGAACTGAACTATGAAAAAATCACTGGTTGCCGTGGGCGTGATTGTCGCTCTCGGGGTCGTCTGGACAGGTGGTGCGTGGTACACCGGTAAGCAGTTTGAAAAACATGTCGGCGACATGGTGGCAGAAGCCAACGCGCAGCTTAAGCGCAACGCGCCGCAGGCGGGGCTTGAGCTGAGCTACCAGGATTACCAGCGCGGCCTGTTCAGCAGCCATCTGCAACTGGTGGTGAAACCGGCGGCGGGTCAGCAGGAAGCGCTGCTGAAGCCTGGTCAGAGCGTCGTACTGGAGCAGGTCGTAAGCCACGGCCCTTTCCCGCTCGCCGATCTGAAAAAACTGAATATTCTGCCGGCAATGGCGTCTGTGCACACCACGCTTGTGAACAATGACACCACCAAAGCGCTGTTCGATATGGCGAAAGGCAAATCGTTTGCCGATGTGCAGACCCGCATCGGCTACGGCGGCGCGACCTCCAGCGATATTCAGCTCCAGCCGCTCAATTACGAAGCCGCGGACGAAAAAGTTTCCTTTAGCGGCGGCGAATTCCAGCTTGATGCGGACAAAGACGGCAACGACGTGAGCCTGAAAGGCGAAGCGTCCAGCGGCCTGGTGAGCGCGGTGAATGAGTATGGTCAGCATGTGCAGTTGACTTTCAACGGCCTGAAAGCTGACGGCAACACCAAAATGACAAGCTTTAACGAGCGCGTCGGCGAGCAAAAACTGGATCTTGAAAAACTGGCGATTGCCATTGAGGGTCAGGAAATGGCGCTGCTGGAAGGCATCAGCCTGAACGGCAAATCCGACGTGGCGAAAGATGGCAAGAGCATCGACAGCCAGATGGATTACGTCATGAACAGCCTGAAAGTGCAGAATCAGGATCTGGGCAGCGGCAAGATGACGCTGAAAATCGGCAACATCGACGGCCAGGCGTGGCATCAGTTCAGCCAGCAGTATAACGAGCGCAGCCGCGCGCTGATGGCGCAGCCGGGCATTATGGATAACCCGGAGCAGTATCAGCAGCAGGCGACCGAAATCCTGCTCTCTTCCCTGCCGCTGCTGCTGAAAGGCAACCCGGTTATTACTATCGCGCCGCTGAGCTGGAAAAACGCCAAAGGCGAAAGTACCTTTAACCTGTCGCTGTTCCTGAAAGATCCGGGCCAGGCACCGGTGAGCGCGACTCAGGCCGCGCCTGCTGAACAGCTCGATCGCGTGGTGAAAAGCCTCGACAGCAAGCTGGTTATCCCGGTGGATATGGCGACCGAGATGATGACGCAGGTGGCGAAACTGGAAGGCTACCAGCAGGCCGATGCCGAGAAGCTGGCGAGCCAGCAGGTGAAAGGCCTTGCGGCGATGGGCCAGATGTTCCGTATCACCACGATGCAGGACAACAGCATCGTTACCAGCCTGCAGTACGCTAACGGCCAGGTGAATCTGAACGGGCAGAAAATGCCGCTCGCGGAATTTGTCGGCATGTTCGGCCTGCCGGGCATCACCGCGCCAGAGCCACAGACGATGCCAGCGCCCGCTGCGCCGGGTGTGACGCCGCCAGTCGCGCCGCAGCAGTAAAAACGAAAACGGCCTCTCAGGAGGCCGTTTTTTATTGCACGTTTCAGCGCCGCGCCACCAGCCGCGGGCCGAGGATCAGGCTGCCGGTGGATTCATCGCCGTGCTGAATGCGCTGCATCATGCGTTCGGCCACGCAGTGCCCCATTTCACGCGCAGGCGTCGTCACCCAGGTCAGGGGCACGTCATCGAGTCTCGCCTCCGGCACTTCCGCGAACGCCGCCAGCGTCACGCTGTTCTCAAAATAGCTCTCATACCCGCCTTCACCGCTCTGACGCCCGGCGCGCATCAGGCCGAACCATGCGCCCATCGCCACGGTGCTGTTATGGCATAACACGGCGGTAATTGTCGGGTTAACGCGCAGCAGTTCATTAATGGCCTCCGCCGCCTGTTTCTGCCCGGCCGGACATTCAACAATCCACTCGCTGTGAAACGGCAGGCCGTACTGTAAAAGCGTGGCGCAGTAGCCGCCGAGCCGTTCGGCGCGGGTCAGCGACGAGCTCGCCCCGCCAAGCCAGGCGATACGCTGATGGCCGCGATGAATGAGATGCTCGGTCACGAGCCGCGCCGCCTGCTGGTTATCCGGGCGCACCGTGTCCACTTCATCGTGATGGCTGGCGCGTGAGGCGAAAAGCAGCGGTATATTGCGCGCGCGGGCCTGCGCCTGCCACGCGGTAACCTGCCCCGAGCCGCCGGCCACCACCACGCCGTCAACGCCCTGGTCGAGCAGCGTATCGAAACAGCGCTGCATTTGGGCTTCATCACGCCCGCCCTGGAGCAGAAACAGCATTCGCCCCTGCGCTTCCAGCGCCTCGGAGAGGCCCGCGGTGAGCTCGGCGTAAAACGGCGTGGTGAGATCGCGCACGATAAGCCCAATCACCCCGCTTGGCCCGCCGCGCAGCGCTGACGCCTGTCGGTTACGCACAAACCCTAACTGCTCAATGGCCTCGTTCACCCGCTGGCCGGTGGCGCTTGAGATCCGTCCCTTACCGCTCAGCACCAACGAAACGGTGGCGACCGACACCCCCGCCGCCTGCGCGACATCATTAATAGTGATTCTTTTCGCCTGACTCATTGGCTACGCTTTTTGCTCCAAAACTGGCAGATAAAACCTTTTACCTGTCCTTCTATTATAACTGCGAGGCCTGGGTAATGTTCTGTGATTCACCGCGCATTAAACTTTGATAAAACGTTTTATCTTGCAATCCTTCGTTCAGGGGCTGGGATCATTTAATGCGAGGTGTCGTTTATGACGGCGAATACAGGTCAAAAAAATACGCTTTGGGGATTTATGCAGCAGCTCGGCAAGACGTTTATGTTGCCGGTGGCGCTACTGTCGTTTTGCGGCATTCTGATGGGCATTGGCAGTTCGCTCAGCAGTCATGACGTCATCACGCTGATGCCGTTACTCGGTAATAGCGTGTTACAGCTCATCTTTACGTGGATGAGCAAAATGGGCTCTTTCGCCTTTAGTTTTCTGCCGGTGATGTTCTGTATCGCGATTCCGCTGGGGCTGGCGCGTGAAAACAAAGGCGTGGCGGCGTTTGCCGGTTTCGTCGGCTACGCGGTAATGAACCTGGCGGTTAACTTCTGGCTCACCGCCAAAGGGATTCTGCCGACGCAGGACGCGGCGCTGCTGAAAGCCAACAACGTCCAGTCGGTGCTCGGCATTCAGTCTATCGATACCGGCATTCTGGGCGCGGTGATCGCAGGCGTGATCATCTGGCTTTTGCATGAGCGTTTTCATAAAGTGCGGCTGCCGGACGCGCTGGCGTTTTTCGGCGGTACCCGTTTTGTGCCTATCATTACCACCGTGGTGATGGGCCTTGTCGGGCTGACGATTCCGCTCATCTGGCCGTTCTTCGCCAAAGGCATTAACGCGCTGGGCTGGCTGATTAACAGCACCGGCAGCTTCGCGCCGATGATTTTCGGCACCGGCGAGCGCCTGCTGCTGCCGTTCGGCCTGCAACATATTCTGGTGGCGCTGATCCGCTTTACCGAGGCGGGCGGCACGATGGATGTCTGCGGGCATAGCGTCTCCGGCGCGCTGACCATCTTCCAGGCGCAGCTTAACTGCCCTACCTCGCACGGCTTTGCCGAAAGCGCCACCCGCTTCCTGTCGCAGGGGAAAATGCCGGCGTTTCTGGGCGGCTTGCCGGGTGCAGCGCTTGCCATGTACCACTGCGCAAAACCAGAGAATCGTCATAAGATCAAAGGGCTGCTGATTTCTGGCGTGATCGCCTGTGTGGTGGGCGGCACTACGGAGCCGCTGGAGTTTCTGTTCCTGTTTGTGGCGCCTGCGCTCTATCTCATCCACGCGCTGCTGACCGGGCTCGGCTTTACCATGATGGCGCTGCTTGGCGTGACCATTGGCAACACCGACGGCAATATTATCGATTTTGTAGTTTTCGGCGTACTGCACGGGCTTTCCACCAAATGGTACTGGGTGCCGGTGGTGGCGGGCGTCTGGTTCGTGGTCTATTACGCTATTTTCCGCTTCGCTATCGCACGCTTTAACCTGAAAACGCCGGGCCGTGAGGCTGATACCGCGGCCGTGAATGTCGCGCCTTCAGGCCACACGGGGAAATCCGGCTATGACGTCCCGGCCATTTTGCAGGCGCTCGGCGGCGCGGAAAATATTACGTCGCTCGATAACTGCATTACCCGCCTGCGTCTTTCGGTAAAAGATATGTCGCGGGTTGACAGCGCCGCGCTCAAGGCGAACCGCGCCATCGGCGTGGTGCAACTGAACCAGCACAATTTGCAGGTGGTGATTGGCCCGCAGGTGCAGTCAGTCAAAGATGAAATGGACAGCCTGATGCAGACCGTGCAGGCGTAAACCGGGAGGCGACATGTTCGATTTTTCACAGGCCGTGGATCGCCGCGGCACCTGGTGCACCCAGTGGGATTACGTGGCCGACCGGTTTGGCGTGGACGATCTTCTGCCCTTTACCATTTCCGATATGGATTTCCCGACCGCACCCTGTGTGCTGGAGGCCATATCAACGCGGCTGGCTCACGGCGTGCTCGGCTACAGCCGCTGGCAGAACCCGGCGTTTACCGGCGCGATTGCCCACTGGTACGCCACGCGTTTCGGCTGTGACATCCCGCGCGAGTCACTGGTCTACGGGCCATCGGTGATTTACATGGTGTCGCAACTCATCCGCCAGTGGTCAGCGCCCGGTGACGAGGTACTGATCCACACGCCCGCCTATGACGCGTTCTGGAAAACCATCGAGGGCAACGGGCGCCGGGTGCTCGGCGCGCCACTGACGCAAACCACGAACGGCTGGCAGTGTGACATGACCGCGCTGGAGTCGCTTCTGGCAAGCCCTGAATGCAAAATCATGCTGCTGTGCAGCCCGCATAACCCGACCGGCAAAGTATGGCGACGAGACGAGCTGGAAACCATGGCGGCGCTCTGCGCGCGTCACGGCGTGCGGGTGGTGAGTGATGAAATCCATATGGATATGGTCTGGAGTGATCATCCGCATATACCGTGGTGCGAGGTCGGCCAGGGGCGCTGGGCGCTGTTCTCGTCGGCTTCAAAGAGCTTCAACATTCCGGCGCTGACCGGGGCCTGGGGGCTTATCACACAGGCTGAAGACCGTGAGACGTATCTTCAGGCGCTGAAAGGCCGCGACGGTCTCTCGTCACCTGCCGTGTTATCGCTGGTCGCGCATATCGCGGCTTACCGCGAAGGCGCGCCCTGGCTTGATGCGCTGCGCGGTTACTTGCAGGAGAACCTGCGTTTTGTGGCGGAGCAGCTCAATGGCGCGTTTGCGCAACTTAACTGGCAACCGCCCGAGGCGACGTATCTGGCCTGGATCGATTTACGGCCTCTGGGGCTTGATGACGAGGCGCTACAAAAGGCGCTGATTGAGCGCGGGAAGGTCGCGATTATGCCCGGATACACCTACGGAGAGGAAGGTCGCGGCTTCTTGCGGCTGAATGTCGGCTGTCCGCGCAGCAAACTGGAGCAAGGCGTGGAGCGGCTAATTTGCGCAATTCGTTCACTTTAAGTGCAAAAGGGGCCGTTGCGGCCCCTCTTTTGTTGCGCAACGTAGCATTCTGGCGGCAATTATTTTTATAATGGTATGCACTTTATTCTAAAAAAGAGTGCCATCATGATTGATACCCGCCTTCCCCTTACCGACCTCCATCGCCATCTTGACGGCAACATCCGTGCGCAAACGATTCTCGACCTGGGCCGCCAGTTTAATCTCGCCCTGCCCGCCGATACGCTGGAGACGCTGCGCCCGCACGTGCAGATAACCAAAAATGAACCGGATCTGGTGAGCTTTCTCGCCAAACTCGACTGGGGCGTGAAGGTGCTTGGCTCGCTGGAAGCCTGCCGCCGCGTGGCGTATGAAAATATGGAAGATGCCGCGCGCAACGGGCTGCATTATGTGGAACTGCGTTTCTCGCCGGGCTATATGGCGATGACGCACAACCTGCCGATAGCCGGCGTAGTGGAAGCCGTGATTGACGGCGTGCGTCAGGGCAGCCGCGACTACGGTGTTGACGCTCGTCTTATCGGCATTCTGAGCCGCACCTTCGGTGAAGAGGCGTGCGTGGCGGAGCTGGACGGCCTGCTGGCGCATCGCGACCATATCACCGCGCTGGATCTGGCGGGCGACGAACTGGGCTTCCCCGGCAGCCTGTTCCTGAACCATTTCAACCGTGGGCGTGACGCGGGCTGGCATATCACCGTTCACGCTGGTGAAGCCGCAGGCCCGGAGAGCATCTGGCAGGCGATTCGCGAACTCGGTGCCGAGCGTATCGGTCACGGTGTAAAAGCGGTGGAAGATCCGGCGCTGATGGATTTCCTGGCCGAACAGGGTATCGGGATTGAATCGTGCCTGACCTCTAATATCCAGACCAGCACAGTGGCCTCACTGGCGCACCACCCGCTGAAGACATTCCTGGAGCACAATATTCTCGCCACTATTAATACCGATGATCCTGGCGTGCAGGGCGTCGATATTCGTCATGAGTATGAGGTTGCGGCACCGGCTGCCGGGCTGAGTGCGGCGCAGATCCGCACCGCACAAGAGAACGGCCTGAAAATCGCGTTCCTGACGGACGCCGAAAAACAGGCGCTGGTAGCGAAAGTCAGCGCGGCGTAAGCCGCGCCGCCAGGTCAGGAGGCAGAGGCCTTCTGACCTGTTTTCTGCTCGTTACGGCGCGCATAGCGCTGCGCCATCACCGCACAGACCATCAGCTGGATCTGATGGAAAATCATCAGTGGCAGCACCATGATCCCCACCTGGCTTGCCGGAAACAGCACGTTCGCCATCGGCACGCCGTTTGCGAGGCTCTTTTTGGAGCCGCAGAAAACGATGGTTATCTCATCCTCTTTATTAAAACCGAGCAGGCGCGACAACCAGACGTTAACCACCAGCACAATCGCCAGCAGCACCAGCGACACAACGACAACCGCCAGCAGCGCCAGACCCGTCACCTGATGCCAGATGCCTTCCACCACGGCCTCGCTGAAGGCGACATAAACCACCAACAGAATCGATGAACGGTCCGTCATATTGATGAGCTTTTTATGCCTGTCGACCCAGCGGCCAATGAGCGGACGCGACAGATGCCCCACCACAAACGGCACCATCAGTTGCAGAATGATTTTCCCGATAGCTTCAAGCGTATCGGTCTCGCCCTGCTGGGCCTGCATCATGACGCCCACCAGTACCGGTGAGAGGAAAATCCCAAGAATGCTTGACGCCGACGCGCTGCACACCGCCGCCGCGACGTTGCCGCGCGCAACGGAGGTAAACGCAATGGCGGACTGTACCGTCGCAGGCAGTGCGCAAAGATAGAGGAAACCCATATAGAGCGATGGCGGCAGCACGCTGTGCGGGATGAACTTCATCGCCAGGCCAATGAGTGGAAAGAGTACGAACGTACTGAGAAAGACCATCAAATGCAGCCGCCAGTGCCCCATCCCGGCCAGAATCGCCTCGCGGGAGAGCTTCGCGCCATGCATAAAAAACAGCAGCGCGATGGCCGCCGTAGTGAGGTATTCAAATACCGTTTTGACACGCCCTTCGCAGGGAAACAGCGAGGCGACAATCACGACGCCAATCATAATCAGTAAAAATGTGTCAATTTTCAGGCGCTTCAGCCAGTTCATTGTCAGTTCCTTGTCATGTTGCAGGTTTATTTACTTTGCAACAAAAAGCCGATCCTGGCGAGTTATGCGGGTGAAACCGCGCGCCTGAGTGACGCGCCGTTTAAAATGGAAGAAGAATTGCCCCGGCGAGGGAACGCCGGAGCGTACGTCTTAACTGCGCAGGCAGACCGCGGCGCGGCGTTTCGCGGATTCAATCCCCGCTTCAATCAGCTCCATCACGACGATGGCCTGACTTGCCGGCACCGGGTTTTCACCTTCGCCGCGGATAGCGCTGCGCACGGCAGCGTAATAAGCCGGATAGTTACCCGGCACCGTCAGCAGCGTCTGTTCATCAAGCATCTCGCCGCGAGCCACCGTTAATACGCCGTCGCGCATGTCGTAACCCCAGTTTTCCTGCGGCGGACGCGTACCCGATTTCAGGCTTTCCTCCTGAGGATCAAGGCCAAACTTGACGTAGCTGCCGCGAGTGCCGTGTACGATATAACGCGCGGACTCCGCTGCCGCCAGCATCGTACCGTGCAGCACAACGCGCCGCTCCGGGTACGCCAGCACGGCGTGGAAATAGTCCGTCGCCTGCGCGCTCGGGCGCAACTCCGCGAGATCGACGTTGATACTGACCGGCAGCCCAAAAAGCTGCACCGCCTGATCCAGCAGATGCGGTGCCAGATCGTACCAGATGCCGCTGCCTGGCCCGGCCTGTTCGCGCCAGCGGTCACGCACCTGAGGGCGGAAGCGGTCAAAATGGGATTCGAAATAAGCGACTTCGCCAATTTGCCCTTCGGCGATAATCTGTTTGAGCGTCAGAAAATCGCTGTCCCAGCGGCGGTTATGAAACACCGACAGCACCAGCCCGGCGCTTTTTGCCAGCGTTTCCAGCTCACGTGCCTGCGACAGCGTGACCGTGAAAGGTTTATCCACCACCACATGTTTCCCGGCTTCCAGCGCCGCTTTCGCGAGCGGGAAGTGGGTATCATTCGGCGTGGGAATGACAATCAGATCAAGATGCGGATCGTTGAACAGATGTTTTGGGTCCGACACGACCGGCATTCCCGGCCAGTCGGCGTGGACTTTCCCCGCGTCGCTGCTGGAGATGACGGCAAGCTCCATCCCCGGCGTACCTGCGATAAGCGGCGCGTGAAAGGTTTTACTGGCGTAGCCGTAGCCGATTAATCCCACCCGGACGTTATCGTTCATGTTCATTCCTCTGCTGAGTTAACCCCTGTATTTGACACCATTCGCAACGCCGCCTCAACGCTTTCATAACCAAACGAAAATAAACGGCTTATTTCAGAATTTTCATCATTTGCTGCCTCGCGCCAGAATCTTTCTGGTGAAACCGCGCAGGCATTTCCTTCTTTTCTGTCCAATAGCGTCCGACTCACGATGCATCGTGAGCAATTTATTGTTTTGATGAAATAAGCAACACGACTTAAAAGAAATAGCGTGGTGTTTATCGCGTCAATAATGCTACGGCCTGAAGGAAGAATAAAACCGGAACGCGCAAGAGAACGTAGATAAAACACCTGGAAATAGCAGGTGTACCGCCAGGAAACGCGCGACAACCCGAGTGACAGTGCCTGAATCCGGTTTACATATTGTCGTAAAAAGGCCGCCCGGAGGCACAAACAGGATATTGCCAGCTTCCGTGAAGCGCGTTACTCTTTCTCTCCCGAAAGCCGGGCCTACGTTAATTCTCAAGGAAAACTCTTAAATGTTATTCAGGCTTTTATTAAACCTGCATAATGCCATTTTTGCGTTTATTCTTTACCCGGCCCGCCTCTTCTGGCGAAATCTCATTATTATTTTATTGCGCGGATAACGATTAACATGACCGTTCAGGACTATTTATTAAAGTTTCGTAAAATCAGTACGCTTGAAAGTCTGGAAAAATTGTTCGATCACCTTAATTACACCCTTACGGATAATCAGGAAATTATCAATATGTATCGCGCCGCGGATCACCGCCGTGCCGAACTGGTGTCCGGTGGACGTCTGTTCGATCTGGGTCAGGTGCCGAAAACCGTCTGGCGTTACGTGCAGTAAGGCGTAAAGGTAGCAATCAGACAGAAAATCTTTATAATCTTTGCGCTGTAATTATTCTTTAGCCATTTGTTGAATTTATATCCCGGGAGGTTATATGACCGACGCGTCCCCGATGCGTATCGGAGGCTGGTTGCTCGCCCCTCTCGCCTGGTTATTGATGTCGTTACTCAGCACCACGCTTGCCGTCGCGCTCTATGTGATGGGGCTTGCCTCCCCGCAAGTCCATCAGGCGCTCAGCGCGCAAGGCACTACGCAAGTGCTTTTCTGGTATGGCTCGATGCTGTGCGCCATGGCGATGTGGGGCTATACGCTCTGGCTGACCGTCGCCTTTTTCAAATGCCGTCAGGGTGTGCCGCGCCACTATATTATCTGGCTGCTGCTGACCGTCCTGCTGGCGATAAAATCTTTTGCGTTCTCGCCGGTGAGCGACGCGCTGGCGGTGCGCCAGTTGCTGTTCCCGCTACTGGCCGCCGCACTGCTGGTGCCCTATTTCAAGCGCTCTGCGCGCGTGAAGCAGACGTTTGTCCGGGCAAAATAACCTTACAGATTCTCCGTTGTCGCCCTTTGTCGTATGTCCGATAATGAGCGGCTTTTTTCGTTTCAGGTCGAATAATGACTGATTATTTACTGTTGTTTGTTGGAACGGTGCTGGTCAACAACTTCGTGCTGGTGAAGTTTCTCGGCCTGTGTCCGTTTATGGGTGTTTCCAAAAAACTGGAATCCGCGATTGGCATGGGAATGGCGACCACGTTCGTGATGACCCTTGCGACCATTTTTTCATGGATTATCGATCATCTGATTCTGGTGCCGCTTGAGCTGGTCTACCTGCGTACGATGGCGTTTATTCTGGTTATCGCGGTCGTGGTGCAGTTCACCGAAATGGTGGTGCGCAAAACCAGCCCGGCGCTTTATCGCCTGCTCGGTATTTATCTGCCGCTGATTACCACAAACTGCGCCGTGCTGGGTGTTGCGCTGCTTAGCATCAATCTTAACCACACCTTTATGCAGTCGGCGCTGTACGGTTTCTCCGCCGCGGTCGGCTTCTCGCTGGTGATGGTGCTGTTCGCCGCCATTCGCGAGCGTCTGGTTGTGGCCGACGTGCCGCTGCCGTTTCGCGGCAACGCCATCGCGCTGGTCACCGCGGGCCTGATGTCGCTGGCCTTTATGGGCTTTAGCGGGCTGGTGAAGTTCTGATGGAAATGATTGTTATCGCGGTTGTCGCGCTGACGCTGCTGGCCCTGCTTTTCGGCATGCTGCTGGGCTACGCCTCGCGCCGTTTCGCCGCAGAAGAAGATCCGGTGGTCGATCAGGTCGATGAACTGCTGCCGCAGAGCCAGTGTGGCCAGTGCGGCTATCCGGGTTGCCGCCCGTATGCCGAGGCGGTCGCCAACAACGGCGAGCAGATCAACCGCTGCGTGCCCGGCGGCGAGCCGGTGATGCAGAAAATCGCCACGCTGCTTAACGTCGAGCCGCAGCCGCTGGACGGCGACGCCGCCATGGCCGAGCCGGTGCGTATGCTGGCCGTTATCGACGAGCCGAACTGTATCGGCTGCACCAAATGTATTCAGGCCTGTCCGGTGGACGCTATCGTCGGTGCCACCCGCGCCATGCACACCGTGATGAGCGACCTCTGCACCGGTTGTAATCTCTGTGTAGACCCCTGCCCGACGCAGTGCATTGAGCTGCGCCCGGCCGCCACCACGACGGATAACTGGAAATGGGATCTCAACACCATTCCGGTGCGTAACATTCCTGTGGAACAACATGCTTAAGTTATTTTCTGCGTTCAGAAAAGAGAAAGTCTGGGATTTCAACGGCGGCATTCATCCGCCGGAGATGAAAACCCAGTCTAACGGCACCCCGCTGCGCCAGTTGCCGCTGCCGGGCCGTTTTATTATTCCGCTCAAACAGCATATCGGTAGCGAAGGCGAGATCTGCGTGGCGCCAGGCGATAAAGTCCTGCGCGGCCAGCCGCTCACCGTTGGCCGTGGCCGGATGCTGCCGGTGCATGCGCCTACCTCTGGCACCGTGACGGCGATTATGCCGCACCCGACGGCGCATCCTTCCGCCCTGCCGGAGCTCTCCGTGATTATCGACGCCGATGGCGAAGACAGGTGGATTGCTCGCGACGGCTGGAGCGACTACCAGTGCCGCAGCCGCGAAGCGCTGATTGAACGTATTCACCAGTTTGGCGTGGCGGGCCTCGGCGGCGCCGGGTTCCCGACCGGCACCAAGCTTCAGGGCGGCGGCGATAAAATCGAAACGCTGATTATCAACGCCGCGGAGTGCGAGCCCTATATCACCGCTGACGATCGCCTGATGCAGGATTGCGCCGCGCAGATTATCGATGGCGTGCGCATCCTTGCCCATATTCTTCAGCCGCGCGAAGTGCTGATCGGCATCGAAGATAACAAACCGCAGGCGATCTCGATGATGCGCGCCGTGCTGCACGGCGAGCATAAAATTCGCCTGCGCGTGATCCCGACCAAATACCCGTCGGGCGGTGCTAAACAGCTCACCCAGATCCTGACCGGCAAACAGGTGCCACATGGGGGGCGTTCCTCTGATATCGGCGTGCTGATGCAGAACGTCGGTACCGCGTTTGCCGTCAAGCGCGCGATTATCGATGGCGAGCCGCTGACCGAACGCGTTGTGACGCTGACCGGCGAAGCCGTCGGCCGTCCGGGTAACGTCTGGGCGCGTATCGGTACGCCGGTGCGCCACCTGCTGGAACACGCCGGGTTTATCCCGACCAGCGAACAGCTGGTTATCATGGGCGGCCCGCTGATGGGCTTCACCCTGCCCGGCCTTGACGTCCCGGTCGTGAAAATCACTAACTGCCTGCTGGCACCTTCCGCCACTGAAATGGGCGCGCCGCAGGAAGAGCAGCACTGCATCCGTTGCAGCGCCTGCGCCGACGCCTGCCCGGCCGACCTGCTGCCGCAGCAGCTTTACTGGTTCAGCGTCGGCAAGCAGCATGATAAAGCCACCGCCCACAATCTGGCGGACTGTATCGAATGCGGCGCGTGTGCGTATGTCTGCCCGAGCAATATTCCGCTGGTGCAATATTTCCGTCAGGAAAAAGCGGAAATTCGCGCTAGCGCCGAAGAAGAAAAACGCGCCGCGGAAGCTAAAGCGCGCTTTGAAGCGCGCCAGGCCCGTCTCGAACGTGAAAAAGCCGCGCGCCTTGAGCGCCATAAAAAATCTGCCGTACAGCCTTCAGGCCAGGATCAGGACGCCATTCAGGCGGCGCTGGCACGTGTTCGCGAGAAGAAAGGCGATGATCAGCCGATCATAGTGGCCGCCGGGGCGACACCGGATAACAGCGCGGTGATTGCCGCCCGTGAAGCCCGTAAAGCGGAAGCCCGCGCACGTCAGGCGGAGAAAGTGCAGCAGGAAATGGCCGCGAACAGCTCCGTACCTGCACACGAAGCAACGGAACCGGAAATTGACGCCAGCGCGGAATCCGTCGATCCGCGTAAAGCCGCTGTAGAAGCCGCCATTGCCCGCGCCAAAGCGCGTAAAGCGGCGCAGGCCGGGGAAAACGCGACCGCAGACGAAAAACCTGCCGAACCGGTCGACCCGCGTAAAGCCGCCGTCGAAGCCGCCATTGCCCGCGCCAAAGCGCGTAAAGCGGCGCAGGCCGGTGAGCGCGCGCAGGCGGCGAATGAAGAAAATGAAGCGGACGATCCGCGCAAGGCTGCCGTTGCCGCCGCGATTGCCCGCGTGCAGGCGCGCAAGGCTGCCGAAAAGGTTGTTAACGAGGATTAAATGGTTTTCAGAATCGCGAGTTCCCCTTATACCCATAACCAGCGCCAGACGTCGCGTATCATGATGCTGGTGACGCTGGCCACCGTGCCGGGCATCGCCGTGCAGTGGTACTTTTTCGGCTACGGCAGCCTAGTGCAGATTCTGTTAGCCATCGTCAGCGCGCTTGCCAGTGAAGCGCTGGTCATACGCCTGCGCAAACTGCCGCTGAAAAGCCATCTTGGCGACAATTCCGCCCTGCTGACCGGCCTGCTGCTCGGCGTAAGCATTCCCCCGCTGGCCCCGTGGTGGATGGTCGTGCTCGGCACCGCTTTTGCGGTCATCATCGCCAAACAGCTTTATGGCGGGCTGGGTCACAACCCGTTTAACCCGGCGATGATTGGCTATGTGGTGTTGCTTATCTCCTTCCCGGTACAGATGACCAACTGGCTGCCGCCTCAGCAGATCGCCGCTACCGCGCCGGGTTTTCTCGATGCTTTACAGGTCATTTTTCACGGCGTCACTGCCAGTGGCGATACGATGTCGCAACTGCGTCTCGGCATTGATGGCGTGAGTCAGGCGACACCGCTTGATACCTTTAAGACCGGCCTGCACGCCGGACACCCGGCAGGTGAACTGCTGGCACAGCCGATTTATGGCGGCGCGCTGGCGGGCCTCGGCTGGCAGTGGGTGAATCTCGCTTATCTGGCGGGCGGCCTGTTCCTGCTCGCGCGTGGCACCATCCGCTGGCATATCCCGGTGAGTTTTCTGGTGACGCTCGCGGTGTGCTCGACGCTCGGCTGGCTTATCGCGCCGGAGAAATTCCTGTCGCCGCTGATGCATCTGCTCTCGGGCGCAACGATGCTTGGCGCGTTCTTTATTCTTACCGACCCGGTCACGGCCTCTACCACGAACAAAGGGCGTCTGGTCTTCGGCGCGCTGGCGGGCCTGCTGGTGTGGCTGATTCGAAGCTTTGGCGGCTACCCGGACGGCGTGGCGTTTGCCGTGCTGCTGGCCAACATCACCGTGCCGCTCATCGATTACTACACCCGCCCGCGGGTTTATGGTCACCGGTAAGGAAAGCCCATGCTTAAGACGATTCAGAAACATGGCGTGACGCTCGCCGTTTTCGCGGCCCTGACAACCGGGCTGACCGCGATGGTTAATGCGCTGACGAAGACCACCATCGAAGGCCAGGCGGCGCTACAGCAGAAACAGCTGTTCGATCAGGTGCTGCCGCCAGAGATGTATGACAATGATATTCAGCAAAGCTGCTATCTTGTCAGTGCGCCCGCGCTGGGGCGCGGCGAAAAACAGCTATGGGTGGCGCGTAAAGGCGATACACCGGTGGCGGTCGTGATGCAGGCAACCGCGCCGGATGGCTATTCCGGCGCGATACAGTTACTCGTTGGTGCGGATTTCAAAGGCACCGTGCTCGGCACCCGCGTAACGGAGCATCACGAGACGCCAGGGCTTGGCGATAAAATAGAAACCCGCATCAGCGACTGGATAACCGGTTTTGCCGGCCAGGTTATCCATGGGCCGAATGATACTCGCTGGGCGGTGAAAAAAGATGGCGGCCAGTTCGATCAGTTTACTGGCGCGACGATTACGCCGCGTGCGGTCGTCAATGCGGTTAAACGCGCGGGGCTGTACGCGCAGACGCTGGAGCCGCAGCTTTCCACCCTGCCTTCCTGTGGAGAAAACCCATGAATGACGTGAAATCGATTCTGGTTAACGGGTTATGGAAAAATAACTCGGCGCTGGTGCAGTTGCTCGGCATGTGTCCGCTGCTGGCTGTGACGTCCACCGCGACCAACGCGCTCGGCCTTGGCCTTGCGACCACGCTGGTACTGACGCTCACCAACGCCTCTATTTCCGCATTTCGGCGCTGGATGCCGGGCGAGATCCGTATCCCCATTTACGTGATGATTATCGCGGCGGTAGTGAGCATCGTGCAGATGTTGATAAATGCTTACGCGTTCGGTCTGTATCAGTCGCTCGGCATTTTCATCCCGCTTATCGTGACGAACTGTATTGTGGTTGGCCGCGCGGAAGCGTTCGCCGCCAAAAACGGCCCGCTACTCTCGGCGCTTGACGGTTTTGCGATTGGCCTGGGTGCCACCGGTGCGATGTTCGTACTGGGCTCGCTGCGTGAAATCCTCGGCAACGGTACGCTGTTTGACGGCGCTGACGGCCTGCTCGGCAGCTGGGCGCGCGTGCTGCGCATAGAGGTGTTCCACACCGATACCCCCTTCCTGCTGGCGATGCTGCCGCCTGGCGCGTTTATCGGCCTCGGTATGATGCTGGCGGTGAAATACCTGATTGACGAGCGTATGAAACGCCGCGCCGCGAAGCCGGTTGTCGTGGAGGCCGCGGCGGAAAAAGCGTCATGAATCAGGCAAAACGCATCGAAATCCTTACCCGGCTTCGCGCTAACAATCCGCATCCGACAACCGAACTGCATTTCACCAGTCCGTTTGAGCTACTGATAGCCGTTCTGCTCTCGGCGCAGGCAACCGATGTGAGCGTGAATAAAGCCACAGCAAAGCTCTACCCTGTCGCCAACACGCCCGAAGCGATGCTGGCGCTCGGTGTGGACGGCGTAAAGGAGTACATCAAAACTATCGGGCTGTTTAACAGCAAAGCGGAAAATGTGATCAAAACCTGCCGTATTCTTCTTGAGAAACACGGCGGCGAAGTGCCTGAAGACCGCGCAGCGCTGGAAGCACTGCCCGGCGTCGGGCGTAAAACAGCCAATGTGGTGCTGAACACCGCGTTCGGCTGGCCGACTATCGCGGTTGACACCCATATTTTTCGCGTCAGCAATCGCACAAAATTCGCGCCAGGTAAGAATGTCGACGCGGTGGAAGAGAAGCTGTTAAAAGTGGTGCCAGCCGAGTTTAAAGTGGATTGCCATCACTGGCTTATTCTCCATGGACGCTATACCTGCATCGCGCGTAAGCCGCGCTGCGGCTCCTGCATTATCGAAGATCTCTGCGAATACGCTGAAAAAGTGTACGATTAATTCACAACACGGCGGATGTCACCTTTGTCACATCTGCCGCCCGATTATGCTCCTGCAATCCGTCTCGTTAGGGGTTTTAGCCGTCCAAAATTCCGCCTTAAATCATTTCGCCAGGTTGATCGTTTTTTTTCGACAGGAATTTTCTATAGATTTGTGAGAATTATCACACTCGCAACATTCTGTTAAATTTCCGTTGCATTATTGGGCTCAAAGCCTTGTGGCACCTCGGTTATCACCGTCACCAATAATATATATATCGGACATTTTCTGATAATCAGGTCTATATGACTGCCTAACCTGCATTTCAGCAGAACATATAACCAAATACCGCTTCAGCGCCCGTTTCAGCAGTTAAAAAATCTACAATAGTCATTATCATGAAATTTAACGCTGAGCCTCAGCGGAACGACTGGCGGATTATCCCGCCCGGCTTATATGTAACAGATTATTACAAAAGCCTTGTGCCAGCGGTCAGGATAGTGAACATTACCCGCCGTTTCTCACTTCATATAACAATAAAAGCGCATGCCGCCAGGCACCACGCGCATACCACCCCCGCGGTTAATGCGGGCTGTAAAAAAAGAGGTATATGTGTCGACTGCAAACAAAAAACCAGCAGAAAGCGTGAGTATGAACGCTTTCAAACAACCGAAATCGTTTTATCTGATTTTCTCGATCGAGTTATGGGAGCGTTTCGGTTACTACGGCCTGCAAGGGATCATGGCCGTTTACCTGGTCAAACAACTGGGTATGTCGGAAGCGGATTCCATTACGTTGTTCTCCTCCTTCAGTGCGCTGGTGTATGGCCTTGTGGCTATCGGCGGCTGGCTGGGCGATAAAGTGCTCGGCACCAAACGCGTCATTATGCTCGGCACCATTGTGCTGGCTATCGGCTATGCGCTGGTGGCGTGGTCTGGTCACGATGCCGGTATCGTTTACTTCGGTATGGCGACCATCGCGGTAGGTAATGGCCTGTTTAAAGCTAACCCGTCGTCCCTGCTCTCAACCTGCTATGAGAAAGATGACCCGCGTCTCGACGGCGCGTTCACCATGTATTACATGGCGATTAACATCGGTTCGTTCTTCTCCATGCTGGCGACCCCGTGGCTCGCTGATAAATTCGGCTGGAGCGTGGCGTTCTCGCTGAGCTTTGTCGGTATGCTCATCACCCTCGTGAACTTCGTCTTCTGCAAGAAGTGGGTGAAAGATTACGGCTCAAAACCCGACTTCGCGCCGCTGCACGTGGGCAAACTGCTGGCGACTATCGCGGGTATCGTTGTGCTGGTCGCTATCGCCACCTGGCTGCTGCACAACCAGGGCATCGCACGTATGGTGCTGGGCGTGGTCGCTCTCGGTATCGTGATTATTTTTGCGAAAGAAGCTTTTGCGATGCAGGGTGCCGCGCGCCGCAAAATGATCGTCGCGTTTATTCTCATGCTGGAAGCGATTGTGTTCTTCGTGCTGTACCAGCAAATGCCGACGTCTCTGAACTTCTTCGCTATCCGTAACGTGGAACACTCAATTCTGGGTATCGCGTTCCAGCCGGAGCAGTTCCAGGCGTTGAACCCGTTCTGGATCATGATTGGTAGCCCGATTCTGGCCGCTATCTACAACAAGCTGGGCGATCGCCTGCCGATGCCGTTTAAGTTCACCATCGGTATGCTGCTGTGCTCTGGCGCGTTCCTGGTGCTGCCGCTGGGCGCGAAATTCGCCTCGGATGCCGGTATCGTCTCCGTAAACTGGCTTATTCTGAGCTATGCGCTGCAGAGTATCGGCGAACTGATGATCTCCGGTCTTGGCCTTGCGATGGTTGCGCAGCTGGTGCCTCAGCGCCTGATGGGCTTCATCATGGGTAGCTGGTTCCTGACCACAGCTGGCGCGGCAATGATCGCCGGTAAAGTGGCTAACCTGATGGCCGTGCCGGAAAACGTGACCGACCCGCTGCAGTCGCTGGACGTTTACGGCCGCGTCTTCATGCAGATTGGTATCGCCACCGGCGTTATCGCCGTGCTGATGCTGCTCACGGCTCCCCTGCTGAACCGCATGACGCAGGATGATAACGCGACAGAAACGGATACCGCACACGCGTAACCGTTCGGGAAACGTTGTTCAGGCCGTCAGATTTTATGCTGGCGGCTTTTTTTTTACCCGTTCGCGCTCTACCATAATTTGGTTTATTCATGAGAAGGGAGCATTGCCATGAAACTGTTTTACAAAGCCGGCGCGTGTTCGCTTTCGCCGCACATCATTCTGCGCGAAGCCAATATCGATTTTACGCTGGTGGCGGTGGATCTGGCCGCAAAACGCACGGAAACCGGCGAAGACTATCTGACTATCAACCCGAAAGGTCAGGTACCGGCGCTGCTGCTGGATGACAATACGCTGCTGACAGAAGGCGTGGCTATTGTGCAGTACATCGCAGATCTTGTCCCGGACCGTCAGTTGCTCGCGCCGGTTGGCAGTATGACCCGTTACCATACGCTGGAGTGGCTGAACTATATCGCCACCGAGCTGCACAAAGGCTTTACGCCCCTGTTCCGCCCGGATACGCCGGATGAGTACAAGACCATCGCACGCGCGCAGCTGCAGAAGAAATTCGCGTACGTGAATGAGGCGCTGGCGCAGAAACAGTGGCTGATGGGGCTGCGCTTCAGCGTGGCGGATGCGTATCTGTTTACCGTGCTGAACTGGGCGAAAGCGGTCGGACTTGAGATGCAGGCGTTTGATAATATCGCTGACTACCATGCCCGCGTGAAAGCGCGCCCTGCTGTGGCAGCCGCGCTCAAAGCGGAAGGCCTGAGCGCGTAACACCTGTCAGCGCCGCGTCTGTTGCAGACGCGGCGTTTTTTTACAGTTTCACTGCCGTGAAGTAATGCTCAGGCTGCGCGATGCCGTCCTGCGCCGCCACGACCTGCAATTCATACTCTTCCATGCGTTTGGTGGTCACCATGATGTCGTAGACCGCCGCCGTCACATGTTCCAGCGCCTCACGAAGCGTCGCGCCCTGTATCAGTTTCACCAGCAGCAGCCCGCTCGTCACGTCACCCACGCCAACCGGCTGACGCGCGCCAAAATCCACCAGCGGGCGGCTGATATGCCAGGCCTCGTCGGATGTCACCAGCAGCATTTCGAAACGATCCTGATGATATCCTGCACGCGCCAGATGTTTTACCAGCACAATTTGCGGGCCGCGGGCGATAAGCTCACGCGCGGTCGCGACCGCCTCATCAACGCTTGCTACCGCATGGCCGCTGAGCATTTCGAGCTCCAGCAGATTCGGCGCGATGATATCACTTGCCGGCAGCGCGAAACGCGCGTGAAACTCCGCCACACCCGGCGCCACGATGCAGCCCTTTTCCGGGTGGCCCATCACCGGATCGCAGAAATATTTCGCCTGCGGATTGGCCGCTTTCACCTGACGGACGATCTCCAGAATATGTTCGCCCTGCTCCGCCGACCCGAGATAGCCGCTCAGCACCGCGTCACAGCGCGACAGCTGGCCGATAGCCGCGATGCCCTGCACGATTTCCGTCAGATGCGACGGCGGCATCACCGTGCCCGTCCACTGGCCATACTGCGTGTGGTTGGAAAACTGCACCGTATTAAGCGGCCAGACATTGGCGCCCAGACGGCGCATCGGGAATTCAGCCGCGCTGTTGCCGGCGTGACCAAACACCACGTGAGACTGAATGGCGAGAATATTCTTCATGATTTTCCGGGTGAAACGAGAGGTCGGGTTAAAAATAAAGGGCGTGGTTTCCCACGCCCTTGACTGGCTGAGTGTTATTTCCAGCAGACGAGGCAGTAATTTTTCTTACCGCGACGCAGCAGCGTATAGCGGCCAAACAGGCGGTCGCTGTCGCTGAAGGTGTATTCCGGGTCAGACTGCTTCTCACCGTTGATGGTAATAGCGTTAGACGCGATGGTTTTACGCGCCTGGCCGCGGGACGGCTGCAGCTCGGAATCGACCAGCGCCTGCATCAGATCCGCGCCTTTTTCCATCTCGATCATCGGCACGCCGTCCTGCGCGAGCTGCTCGAAATCCGCTTCGCTCAGCGCGTTGAGGTTGCCGTTAAACAGGCTTTCGGTGATGCGTTTTGCGGCAGCAAGGCCCTCTTCGCCATGCACCAGGCGCGTCACCTGTTCAGCCAGCACGTACTGGGCGCGCGGCGCTTTACCGCTGTTTTTGTCTTCTTCTTCCAGCGCGTTGATCTCATCAATGCTCATAAAGGTGAAGAACTTCAGGAAGCGGTAGACATCCGCGTCCGCGGTGTTGATCCAGAACTGGTAGAACTTGTACGGACTGGTTTTCTTCGGATCCAGCCATACTGCGCCGCCTTCGGTTTTACCGAATTTGGTGCCGTCAGATTTGGTGATAAGCGGTACGGTCAGGCCAAACACCTGGTTCTGATGCAGACGACGGGTCAGATCGATGCCCGACGTAATGTTACCCCACTGATCGGAGCCGCCGATTTGCAGCGCCACGCCGTGCAGTTTATTCAGGCAGGCGAAGTCATAACCCTGCAACAGGTTATAGGAGAATTCAGTGAAGGAGATGCCCACGTCGTCGCGGTTCAGGCGCTGCTTTACCGCTTCTTTGTTGATCATCTGGTTGACCGAGAAGTGCTTGCCGATATCGCGCAGGAAGGTCAGCACGTTCATATTGCCGAACCAGTCATAGTTGTTTGCTGCGATAGCGGAGTTCTCGCCGCAATCGAAATCGAGGAACGGCGCGACCTGGCGGCGGATTTTATCCACCCATTCCTGGACGGTATCTTCGGTATTAAGTTTACGTTCGGTCGCTTTGAAGCTTGGATCGCCAATCAGACCGGTGGCGCCGCCAACCAGTGCAACCGGCTTGTGCCCCGCCATCTGAAAGCGTTTCAGGCACAACAAGGGAACCAGATGGCCCAAGTGCAGGCTGTCGGCGGTGGGATCGAAGCCGCAATAAAGGGCGATCGGCCCCTGCGCCAGTCGCTGCGCTAACGCTTCTTCATCCGTCACCTGAGCCACAAGGCCCCGCTCCTGCAATTGTTTAATCAAATTGCTGCTTGCCATCGATTTCTCCATGTATTTACGACTGCACCTTTGCCGGTACACGGCTTTTCGCCCACTGGCGAAGAATAAAATTCAGGGAGGCATAGAATAAAGCGCAAGCCCTGGGAGCGCCAGCGCTTGCATAAGAAAATCGCTCACTTACGGGGCAAGACGGTCGATTTTCCAGCCATCGCCGTCGCGCTGGTATAAAAAGCGGTCGTGTAGCCGGTGCTCGCCGCCCTGCCAGAATTCCACCTGCTCAAACGAGACGCGAAAACCGCCCCAGAAACTTGGCAGCGGCACTTCGCCCTGCTGGAATTTCTGTTTCAGTTCGAGGAATTTGCTCTCCAGCACGCCGCGTGCGGAAATACGGCTCGACTGCTTCGACACCCAGGCGCCGATCTGGCTGTCACGCGGGCGGCTGTGGAAATATTTCACCACTTCCAGCGTCGAGAGACGCTCTGCTTTGCCGGTGACCATCACCTGGCGCTCCAGCATGTGCCACGGGAACAGCAAACTGATACGCGGATTGTTTTCAAGATGATGCGCCTTGCGGCTGCCGAGGTTGGTGTAAAACACCATGCCACGCTCATCGAAATGTTTAAGCAGCACAATACGCTGGTACGGCTGGCCGTGTTCATCAACGGTGGCGACGACCATAGCGGTAGGATCGGCGAGTTTTGCGTCACACGCCTGAGCGAGCCAGCGTTCAAACAGCGGTAACGGCGTCTCGGTGAGGTCGCGGAGGCGTAGCCCGCCTTTGGTATATTCGCGGCGCAGATGCGCGATCTGTTGCAGATGGTCAATATCAGACATAGCGTTGAACCAGTGAGGATCGGGTGGCGCTATTGTGCGCCCCACCCGCTAAAATCTCAACGCTTCGGATTTTGTAACTGACAGTGATTTAACACAATATTGTCGCGATGGTAGACCGTCGCCTCATCGCCTTTCGACCAGAACGCATAGATGCCGTCAGTGTAGCGCGTACCGGACGCGGCGCGGCCCTGATTCAGGTGTAGCATCTTATCATCCAGCACAAAACTGACCTGCTCGCGCTGCTTATTGAGCGAGACCGTCAGCGGTTTTTCATCGCAACGATATTCGAGAGTATCGGTGTTCATGCGCTCAACCATAGCGTCATAGTAGCTACAGCCAGCCAGCAGCGTGGGGAGCAAAACGACAAGCAGTTTCTTCATGGCATATCCTGAATGCGTATTCCTGAAGGGGGCCGGACGCCCCCGTAACGCATCCAGTCTATCGTCCTGGCGGAGCAGGAAAAGTCGGCAAACTCCGATTATTTAAGGGGTTGGCGGGAAAGACCGCACCGATCACGCTCGCTTCGCGCGCGCCGGTCACGGAGGGAAGATTTCCTGGTTTGCCGCTGAGCGTGCGGTACGCAAGCCAGGCGAAGGCCAGCGCTTCCATATCATCGCCGCGAATGCCCATCTCATCGGTTGACGAGACTTCGGTGCCCGGCAAAAGCGCGGCAAGACGCGCCACCAACCGCGGGTTGCGCCCGCCGCCGCCGCAAATCATCAGCCGTTCCGCGCCGCCGCTCAGCTGCACGTCCCGCGCGATGGTGCTGGCAGTCAGCTCCAGCAGCGTCGCCTGCACATCCTGGGCGGGCAGCCCGGCGAAGGACGAGAGCTGGCGCTCTATCCAGCCGTAGTTGAAATATTCACGTCCGGTGCTCTTCGGCGCAGGCGTTGAGAAATACGGATCGCGGAGCATCTTTTGCAGCAGCGGCTGCACCACATTGCCGCTGGCGGCCCACTCGCCGTCTTTATCAAACGGTTTGCCTTTCTGACGCCAAATCCAGGCGTCCATCAGCATATTGCCAGGGCCGGTGTCGAAGCCTTTTACCGGCTGGCCCGGAAACAGCAGCGAGAGATTCGCGATACCGCCAATATTCAGGACCATGCGCCGCTCCGTCGGGTGCGCCAGCAGCGCCTGATGGAACGCGGGCACCAGCGGCGCGCCCTGCCCGCCGAGCGCCATATCGCGACGGCGGAAATCGCCCACGACGCTCACGCCGGTGCGCGCCACAATCTGATTGTTATCGCCTATCTGCATGGTGTGCGGCGCGCTGCCGGTCGGCTCATGCCAGACGGTCTGCCCGTGGCAGCCAATCGCCATCACGTCTTCGGGCTTCAGTTTTTGCTGCTTCATCAGCGCGTTAACCGCTTCAGCAAACAGGCAACCGAGCTGGTGATCGAGCCTGCCGAGCTGAGAGAGCGTAAGCGGCTGCCCCTGACAGATATCCAGGATCGCCTTTTTCATCTCAGGCGGCATCGGCCAGCTCAGGCTCGCCTGCTGCGCCACCATGTGTTCATCGATGGCGGCCAGCACGACGTCCACCCCGTCGAGGCTGGTGCCGGACATCACTCCAATGTAGCGACCTGATTTCATACGCAATCCTTAAGCCCTGTTTGAAAACGTGCAACGCGACCCACAATCATAAACATTCACCCTGATTGAGCAACGGAATAATCCCGTGCGGTGCAAAAAGCCGGTTTTCCAGTCGCTGTTGATTTACCGTTCAGGCAGAATATTTTAGGATTTTTATCATCGGCTCCGTGAAGAATGTGAAATATCGCGGTCTTATGCCATATAATTTGAATATGATGGATGCTCAGGTGAGCATTTGTTGGTGAACAGGAGATTTACATGATTTCACGTGTACTGGTTGTTGCACTGGCAGGGGTAACGCTGGCGGGCTGCGTCAACAATGATAGCCTTTCCGGGGACGTTTACACCGCCTCTGAGGCCAAGCAGGTACAGAACGTCACGTACGGTACTGTCGTGAACGTGCGTCCGGTGAAAATCCAGGGCGGGGATGATACTAACGTTATCGGCGCACTCGGCGGTGCGGTGCTGGGCGGTTTTCTTGGCAATACTGTCGGCGGCGGCACGGGTCGTTCGCTGGCTACGGCGGCAGGCGCTATCGCAGGCGGCGTGGCAGGTCAGGGCGTTCAGGGCGCAATGAATAAAACGCAGGGCGTAGAGCTGGAAATCCGTAAGGACGACGGCAACACCATCATGGTAGTACAGAAACAGGGCAATACCCGTTTCTCTGCCGGTCAGCGTGTTGTACTGGCCAGCAACGGCAGCCAAGTCACCGTTTCTCCGCGCTAAAACGCACGATTTTACCGCTGTAAATACAAAAACGGAGGAGCATCAGGCTCCTCCGTTTTTTTATGCGCGCGATTTTGATTGTGATGGTGTTGCTTCACACGGTCGTCATACAGACCGTTTACTCTTTTGCCGACAGCGCCTGAATGTTCTTCTCAAGACGCGCCACGATGTGCAGCATCTGGTCGTGCTCTTCCTGCGAAATGCCCGAGAGGATTTCACCGCGCGTTTTCAGAATCACTTCTTCGAGTTGCGCGATGATAGGCGCCGCTTTCTCGGTCAGTTTAATGCGCTTGGCGCGCCGGTCGCTGGCGCAGATGTGGCGGGCGATAAGCCCCTTCTCTTCGAGCTGGTCGAGCGTACGCACCAGTGACGGCTGCTCGATACCGATGGCCTTGGCCAGTTGAATTTGCGACTGATCGGGCGGCAGCGAGTGGATATGATGAAGTGTCACCCAGTGGGTCTGCGTTAATTCCAGAGGCTTCAGGCGATGGTCAATCAGAGCACGCCAGATGCGCACCAGTCTTGTCAGGTCAGAGCCTAATGGCGATTCCAATTTCATCTCCTTATAATTAGCTTGCTAAGTTATTATGCTGATTTTAGACTAGTGTGCAGTATTTAGATAGCTAAAACAAATGGCCACACTGGCGATGAATACCGCGACGTCTATAATTTTAGACCACAACGGCGTATCTGAAACGGGTGCCATCTCTCCGATTTTCAAGGATTATCTTTCGTGATATCGCGCTTCTTCACATCAGGGTTCGCGCTTTCGGATCTCGTCGCCGGTGCGTCGGTCTATTTCCCTCCCCTTTTTAAGGCCGTTATTCTCGGTTTTTTTATCTGGCTGATAGTGCACCGGCTGCTGCGTGACTGGATTTATGCGGGCGACATCTGGCACCCGACATTAATGGATCTTTCCCTGTTCGTTTTGTCAGTCAGCCTCGGGCTGCTGATGCTGATTGTGTGGTAATCTCATGCGTCTGAAAACTCTGAAATATTTCTCCACGCTCTTTGTGGTTGCAGCCGCTCTGCTGGCAGGCTGGCTGGTCTGGAATTACTACATGCAGTCGCCCTGGACGCGTGATGGAAAAGTTCGCGCCGAGCAGGTGAATATCACGCCGCAGGTCTCCGGCACCATTACGCGCCTGCTGGTGCGCGACAACCAGAAAGTCAAAGCGGGCGAATTGCTGTTCACGATAGACGACACGCCCTACCGCATCGCGGTGCTGAACGCCGAAGCGCAAATCGCCCGTGCGCAGACCGATCTTGCCAAAGCCAATAACGAAGCGAACCGCCGCCGCCATCTGCCGCAAAACTATATTTCCGCCGAAGATCTCGACACCGCGAATATCAGCGTAAAAGCCGCGCAGGCCGCGCTGAAAATGGCCGAAGCGTCGCTTGAGCAGGCACGCTGGCAGCTTGAGCAGACGCGTGTGGTAGCGCCCGTCGATGGCTGGGTGACCAATCTCTCAAGCCGCGTTGGGAATTACGCAAGCCAGGGCCAGCCGGTCTTCGCGCTGGTAGACAGCCATTCCTTCTATGTGGTGGGCTATTTTGAAGAGACCAAACTGCGTCACATCCGCGAAGGCGCCCGCGCGCAGATCTTGCTCTACAGCACCCATACGCCGCTGCATGGCAAAGTAGAGAGCATCGGACGCGCCATTTACGATCAGAGCGTCGAGAGTGACAGCAGTCTCGTCGCCGATATCAAGCCTAACGTGCCGTGGGTGCGGCTCGCGCAGCGCGTGCCGGTGCGTATCGCGCTCGACAACCTGCCCGACGGCGTGACGCTGGTGTCCGGCACCACCTGCACCGTTTCGCTCACCGACTAAGCGCCGCCTATGAATCTGGAATGGCTCACCTGGCAGCGATCCCCGTGGGGCAAAGCGACGCCCGCGCAGTGGCGCTACGCGCTGCGCAACGGCATCGCGATGTCGCTTGCGCTGACTATCGCCTACGTGCTGGAACTTGACGAGCCCTACTGGGCGATGACCTCGGCCGCCGTGGTGAGTTTCCCGACGGTGGGCGGCGTTATCAGCAAAAGTCTCGGACGCATCGCTGGCAGCCTGATTGGAGCCAGCGCCGCGCTCATTATCGCCGGGCATACGCTTAACGATCCGTGGTTATTCACCTGGGCAATGGCGCTGTGGCTCGCGCTCTGCACCTGGGTTTCGGGCTATTTTCATAACAACGCCGCCTACGCCTTTCAGCTTGCCGGATATACCGCCGCCATCATCGCTTTTCCGCTGGTCAATACGGTTGAAACCACAGAGCTCTGGAATATCGCCCAGTCGCGCGTCTGCGAAGTGATCGTCGGCATTTTGTGCGGTGGCCTGATGATGATGGTGATGCCGGGCCAGCCCGACAGCGTGACGTTTCTCGGCGCGCTGCGCAAAATGCAGGCGCGTCTGCTGGAGCACGCCAGTCTGCTGTGGAAACCGCAAACCACCGACGCCATCCGCACCGCCCATGAGGGCGTGATTACGCAGGTGCTGACGCTCAATGTGCTGCGCATTCAGGCGTTCTGGAGCCATTACCGTATCCGCCAGCAGAACCAGTTGCTGAATTATCTGCTGCACCAGCAACTGAGACTGACCAGTTATATCTCCGGACTGCGCCGCCTGTTGATGAACTGGCCACAGCCGCCGCAAAGCCTGTGGGCGGGGCTTGATGCATTGCTTGAAGAGCTCAGCCATCCGAAGCCCTGCCCGCTGCGGGTGGCGCGCCTTCTGGTCGCACTCGCTCCAGATGAAAACAGTGATTTTCGCCATCAGGCGTTCTGGCTGCGGCTGCGCGATTTCTGCCGCGTCTGGATGAACTGTCAGCGCTGGATTGCCAGGCTTGATACCCCCATTCCCGACGATACGATAAGCGTGCCAGCCGCCCCGCCGCTGGCGCGCCATACCGATAACACCGAGGCGCTGTGGAGTGCGCTTCGCACCTTTTGCGTCATCACACTGATTGGTGCATGGGCGATTAACACCCGCTGGGAGTCGGGCAGCGGCGCGCTGACGCTCGCCGCGATAAGCTGCGTGCTTTATTCCGCCTCACCATCGCCGCATAATTCGCTCAACCTGCTGCTGCGCACGCTGTTACTGCTGACGCTGTTCAGCTTTGTGGTGAAGTTCGGCCTGATGGTACAAGTGACCGATCTCTGGCAGTTTCTGTTGTTTCTCTTCCCGCTACTGACCACGATGCAGCTCCTGAAGCTACAACAGCCGCGCTTTGCGGGGCTGTGGGGACAGCTGATTGTCTTTATGGGCTCGTTTATCGCGGTGACGAACCCGCCGGTTTACGACCTGGCGGATTTTCTGAATGATAATCTGGCTAAGATTTGCGGCGTGGCATTCTGCTGGGTGGCATTCGCCGTACTTCGGCCCGGCTCTGACCGGCGTAAGGGGCTGCGCCATATCCGCGCTCTGCGTCGCGGATTTATCGATCAGCTCAGCCGCGTTCCGCAGCGCGGTGAAGCGGCGTTTGAATCGCTGGTTTATCATCACATCAGCCAGCTCAGCAACAGTAAAGACGACGCCACGCGCCGCTGGCTGCTGCGCTGGGGCGTGGTGCTGCTCAACTGTTCGCACGTGGTCTGGCAACTGCGCGAATGGGAAACCCGCGCTGACCCGCTCTCGCAGGTGCGTGATATCTGCATCGAAACGCTACGGGATGTCATGAGCGTTAAAGGGGTTCGCCAGCGGCCGCTGGCCGCGGCGCTCGGCGAGCTTGAACGCATTAGCTTTACGCTTGCGCGCCATCATCAGCCTGACGCGCGGCGGCTGGCGGGAATTATCTGGCGCCTGTGGTGTTCGCTGTCACAGCTGGAACAGGCGTCGCCCTCACCGCAGGAAGACAACGCCCGGCGAGCGGTTAAATAACGCCGCAGGCGTAACGGGCACCGCCGCCGCCCAGCGGTTTCGGATGATCGGACAGGTTATCGCCGCCGACATGTACCATCAGCGCTTTGCCCTTCACTTCATCCAGCTTTTTGATGCGCGGTGCGGTCACCGGGTCGGTAGCTTTTCCGTCGTTGTTCACCGCCAGCACCGGCAGGTCACCTAAATGTCCGTCGCCTTCCGGCCCGGCGTGTTTACCGGTATTTTGCGGGTCGAAGTGGCCGCCAGCGGCTTCTGCCGCGACCATTTTGCCGTCTTTCATGGCGGGTTCGCAGCTGCCTTTGGCATGAATATGAAACCCGTGATCACCTGGCGGAAGGCCGTTAAGATCGGGCGCGAACTCCAGACCTTTATCGGTTTCAGTGATTTTGACCATCCCGACGGACTGACCTACGCCTTTGTCAGTCACCAGGTGTAGTTCCACTTCTTCGCTGGCGGCCTGCGCGGCACCGCATACGAGCAGCGCCATCGCCGCCAGTGTTAATCGCTTCATATTCCCTCCAGTTTCAGGTGATTCCCGTTAAGTCTATAACAAGGTAATGAAATTCACCGGAATGGAGGGAATCTGGCTGTCAGGGCACGTCGTAACCGAGCGCGGCCTTGCGAATACGGAACCACTGCTGGCGAGACATTTCAATCGACAGCGCGCCCACCGCGCTTTTCACGCGGTCGATTTTCCCCGAGCCGATAATCGGCAGCGGGCGCGATGGCAGACGCATCACCCAGGCGTAAACGACCTGCTCGATAGTCTGCGCGCCCGTCTCTTCTGCGACCTGATGCAGCTCGGCACGCAGCGGCGCAAAACTTTCATCACTGAACAGCCGCCCGCCGCCCAGGCATGACCAGGCCATCGGGCGAATGCGCAGTTGCTGAAGCAGATCCAGTGTTCCGTCCAGCAGCAGCGGCTGATGTACTGGCGAAATCTCAACCTGATTGGTGGCGAGCGTGAACGGCAGACGCGACTGCACCAGTGAGAACTGCGCAGGCGTGAAGTTAGAAACGCCAAAGTGACGCACTTTGCCGCTTTTATGCAGCTCAAGAAATGCTTCGGCAATCTCATCGGCATCCATCAACGGATCGGGACGATGGATCAGAAGCAGATCCAGCACATCAGTATGCAGATGCCGCAGGGAGTTTTCGGCGCTCTGCACAATATGCGCACGCTCGGTGATGTAATGACCAATCACGTTTTCCGGCTTCGCGGTCGTGGCGATACCGCATTTGGTGACGACTTCCATCTTGTCGCGCAGATGCGGTGCCAGACGCAGCGCCTCACCAAACGCCGCTTCGCACTGATAGTTACCATAAATATCCGCGTGATCGACGGTGGTGATCCCAAGCTCCAGATGCTGCTCGATAAACCCGACCAGCTCACGGGCGGAGTAGTTCCACTCCATTAAACGCCAGTACCCCATCACCAGACGTGAAAATGTCGGCCCCTGGGGTGCCATAAGAATACGCTCAACCATAAATACTTACCTCAGAAAGGAAAATTGTGGCGATTATACGCAAGCGACGCGGTTAAAACAGTGAAGGCTGCTGTGGTTCTTCGTCTGGATCGGGGCGAGTGGCGCGCAGCTTACGGAGCATACGCTGGCGGCAGAGGCGCAACACCTCCTGCTTTTGCGAATCGCTCATCTTCTGCCAGTTGAAACGCTCGTCGCGGCTGCGCATACAGCCACGGCAGTAGCCACGTTCATCGGACTGGCAGATCCCACGGCACGGACTGGGAACGGGGAAAAACTCAAGCTGCTCGGCCACAACGATTCCTCGTTAACATGATAGTTACAATTGAAGCCTGAACGGCGTCGGGTTGCAAGTCGACCTGTTATCACGCCGATTTATCATCCTCATTCCTGTATTGTTGACCTGCCGTTTACTCTCCAGCTCCCACTCTTAAAAACAGATTAAGGTTTAACTAATCTTTACGTCTTACACTGATGTCATCATTAATGGAGCTTACTGATGGCAATGATTAAAAAATGGCGCTGGAGCGATTTACGTTTTAACCTTTTTAGCGCCCTGCTTTTCACCCTGATAAATGCGCTGTTTATCGCCCGCTGCTGGACGATTATTGCACCGCATCATTTTCACGATATCCTCTTCGCTGCAAGCGTACCGCTGGTGCTGTTCTGCGCCTGGCTGGTCATTTTCAGCATTATCAATGTGCCCTGGCTGCGTAAACCCGTACTGGTTATCTTGCTGTTTGGCTCTGCCGCCAGCAGTTATTTTATGTATACCTACGGTGCCGTGATTGACCAGAACATGATGGTCAATATCTTCGAAACCAATCCCCAGGAGGCCGGAGCGCTGATTACGCCCCAGCTAATCGGCTGGTTGCTTATCGCGGGTGTGGTGCCTGCATTACTGTTTAGCCGTATTGAAGTGATTTCAGGCAGTCTGCTGTGGACTGCACTGCGCCGTCTGGTCAGCATTCTCGCGAGCCTGCTGATTATCATTCTGGTGGCGTCCCTCTTCTATAAAGACTACGCCTCGCTGTTTCGCAATAATAAAAACATCGCCAAAATGGTGACGCCGCCCAACTACGTCAGCGGCATCGTCAAATATACCCATGCACGGTATTTTGCGGGCGACCAGACGCTGGTACGCATTGGTGAAGATGCCAAAAAAGGCCCGGTGATCCGCCAGCAGGCGAAAAAAACCGTGCTGGTGGTGGTGATTGGCGAAGCCTCCCGCGAACAGAACTATTCGCTTGGCGGTTATGAGCGCGAGACCAATCCGCAGCTTAAAAAACAAGGCGTGGTGTTCTATCCACACGCCACTTCCTGCGGCACGGAAACGGCGGTGTCCGTGCCCTGCATGTTCTCCGGGATGCCGCGGGCGCATTATGATGCCGGGCTTGCGCATCATCAGGAGGGGCTGATGGACGTGCTGGCGCATGCGGGCGTCAATGTGCTGTGGCGTGATAACGACGGCGGCTGTAAAGGGGCCTGTAACCGCATTCCACATACAGACATGACTGAATGGAAGCTTAACGATCTGTGTAAAGAAGGCTCCTGCCTCGACGACGCGCTGCTGTGGCGTTTCGATAATATCCTGGATGGCGTAAAACAGGACTCGGTGATTGTTCTGCATCTGATGGGCAGCCACGGCCCGGCTTATTACCGCCGCTACCCGGATAATTTCCGCCGGTTTACGCCGACCTGCGACACCAATGAAATCCAGAATTGCGACCGCCAGGCGCTGATTAACACGTATGACAACACCATTCTGTATACCGACGATGTCCTGAGCCGCACCATAGATGCGCTGCGTAAGCGTCAGGACACCATGAACACCGCGCTGGTCTATCTTTCAGACCACGGCGAATCGCTCGGCGAGAATGGCATCTATCTGCACGGCGCGCCGTATATGCTGGCCCCTGAGCAGCAGACGCACATTCCGATGCTGTTCTGGCTCTCCGGCGATTACGCGCGTCAGTATGGCGTCGATACAGCCTGTCTCGGCAAACGCGCGGCGACGGATGAGGTGTCTCAGGACAATCTCTTCTCAACCGTGCTGGGCATCATGAACATCCAGACTTCGCTTTATCAGCCGCAGGAGGATATGCTTAGCGCCTGCCGGAAAAATTAACGTTTCTGGCGGTTTTCACTGAGGCGACTTGCATTAGACCGACCGGTCTATTAGATTGGATTGTATGAACCGAACACCTGAACACGACACGCGCGAACATCTTCTTGCCACCGGCGAGCAGCTCTGCCTGCAACGCGGCTTTACCGGCATGGGATTAAGCGAGCTGTTAAAAACCGCGGGCGTACCGAAAGGCTCCTTCTACCACTACTTTCGCTCGAAAGAGGCGTTTGGCGTGGCGATGCTGGAGCGTCACTACGCCCGGTATCAGACGTGCCTTGAGCAACACTTCGACCCGGCAGGCCCGGCGCGCGAGCAGCTGATCGCCTGGTTTGAACAGACGCTTCACCATTACTGCCAGACGGGCAAGATGATGGGCTGCCTGACCGTGAAGCTCTCTGCGGAAGTGTGCGATCTGTCGGAAGATATGCGCGGCGCGCTTGATAAAGGTGCGGCGCAGGTCATCGCCCTGCTGGCAGAGGCGCTTGAGCGCGGCCGCGATGCAGAGGCGCTGACCTTCAGCGGTAGCGCGCAGCAGCGGGCGCAGGTGTTATACGTGCTCTGGCTTGGCGCAAGCCTGCAGGCCAAAGTGTCGCGCAGCGGCGCGCCGCTCGAAAACGCGCTGGCGCACGTTAAAGAAATCCTTTGAAGAGAGCGCCTGCCGCAAGGCAGCGCTTTTTTATTTCGCTCATTACAAGACGACCGGTCTACTCAGGAGTGACTATGCAAGACGAAAAGCTGTTTACCCCGCTGAAAGTGGGCGCTGTTACCGCCCCTAACCGCGTATTCATGGCCCCGCTGACCCGCCTGCGCAGCATCGAACCGGGCGATATTCCAACCGCGATGATGGCGGAGTATTACCGCCAGCGCGCCAGCGCCGGGCTTATCATCAGCGAAGCCACCCAGATTTCTGCGCAGGCCAAAGGCTACGCGGGCGCGCCGGGCCTGCACAGCGAGGAACAGATCGCCGCGTGGAAGAAAATCACGGCTGCGGTGCACGGGGCCGATGGCCGCATCGCCGTTCAGCTGTGGCACACCGGCCGTATCTCGCACAGCAGCATTCAGCCGGGCGGCGAAGCGCCGGTCGCGCCTTCTGCGATTAACTCCGGTACCCGTACGTCGCTGCGTGATGAAAACGGCAAGGCAATTCGTGTAGACACTACGACGCCGCGCGCGCTGGAAACGCACGAAATCCCGGGCATCGTGGATGATTTTCGCAAGGCGGTCGGCAATGCGCGCGACGCCGGTTTCGATATGGCAGAGCTGCACTCCGCCCACGGTTATTTGCTGCACCAGTTCCTGTCGCCGTCCTCTAACCACCGCACCGACCAGTATGGCGGCAGCGTGGAAAACCGCGCGCGTCTGGTGCTGGAAGTCGTCGATGCCGTGAGCAAAGAGTGGAGCGCCGATCGCATCGGCATTCGCGTGTCGCCGATTGGCTCTTTCCAGAACGTGGATAACGGCCCGAACGAAGAAGCTGACGCGCTGTACCTCATCGAAGAGCTGAACAAGCGCGGCATTGCGTACCTGCATATGTCCGAGCCGGACTGGGCGGGCGGCGTGCCTTACACTGACGAATTCCGCCAGAAAGTGCGTGAGCGTTTCGATGGCGCCATCATCGGCGCAGGCGCGTACACCCGTGAAAAAGCGGAAGCGCTGATCCAGAAAGGGCTTATCGATGCCGTGGCGTTTGGCCGCGACTATATCGCTAACCCGGATCTCGTTGAGCGTCTGCGTAAAAAAGCGGAGCTTAACCCGCAGCGCCCGGAATCCTTCTACGGCGGCGGCGCGGAAGGCTACATCGATTACCCCACCCTGTGATCTAAATTGATAGCGGCGGCCTTCCGCCGCTATACTAAAATCCTGTTTCACCCAAAGTCGTATCACAAGCTGTTTATTTAAGAGGATCTTATGCGCTTACTTCACACCATGCTGCGCGTTGGCGACCTGCAACGCTCTATCGATTTCTACACCAACGTACTCGGCATGAAACTGCTGCGCACCAGTGAAAACCCGGAATACAAATATTCCCTGGCGTTTGTTGGTTACGGCCCGGAGAGCGAAGAAGCGGTGATCGAGCTGACTTACAACTGGGGCGTGGAGAGCTATGAGCTCGGCACGGCTTACGGTCATATCGCCATCAGCGTTGATAACGCCGCAGAAGCCTGCGAGCGCATCCGCAACAACGGCGGCAACGTCACCCGTGAAGCGGGCCCGGTCAAAGGCGGCACCACCGTTATCGCGTTTGTTGAAGATCCGGATGGTTACAAAATCGAGCTTATCGAAGAGAAAGACGCGGGTCGCGGCCTCGGCAACTGATCCCTCCGGCGGGCGTTCTGCCCGCCTTGCTGCATCCCGTCGTGAAATTTGCCATAATGCGCGCTGCTTTAATTCCCCAAACTTAAGAGACGCTGATGTCCGATAACGCTCAACTGACCGGTCTGTCCGACCGTTTTCGTGGCTTTTACCCTGTTGTCATCGATGTGGAAACCGCCGGTTTTAACGCCAAAACCGACGCGCTGCTGGAAATCGCCGCCGTGACGCTGAAAATGGATGCTGACGGCTGGCTCACCCCCGATGAAACACTGCATTTTCACGTTGAGCCTTTTGAAGGCGCGATTCTTCAGCCGGAAGCGCTGGCCTTTAACGGTATCGATCCGCACAATCCGCTGCGCGGCGCCGTCAGCGAATATGACGCGCTGCATGCCATTTTTAAAATGGTGCGCAAGGGCATGAAAGAGAGTAACTGCAACCGCGCGATTATGGTGGCGCACAACGCCACGTTCGATCACAGTTTTATGATGGCGGCCGCCGAGCGCGCGTCGCTCAAACGTAATCCGTTCCACCCGTTTGTGACGTTTGACACCGCGGCATTAAGCGGGCTGGCGCTCGGCCAGACGGTGCTCGCAAAAGCGTGTATCGCGGCGGGCATGCCGTTTGACAGCACCCAGGCGCATTCGGCACTTTACGACACCGAGCAAACCGCCCTGCTGTTTTGCGAAATCGTTAACCGCTGGAAGCGTCTGGGCGGCTGGCCGGTGCCGCCGCTCGCCGCAGAAGACGCGACGCCGCAGGACGGCGAATAAGCTAACGCAGCGCAAAAAAAAGCGGCCTCTCAGGGCCGCTTTTTTGTCTGCGCGATAACGCGCGACGGGATTACTCTGCGTCCGGCGTGGCCGAATTATATTTCGCCGCCGTCTCTTTGATAAGCGTCTGCAGTTCGCCGCGCTGATACATTTCGATAACGATATCGCAGCCACCGACCAGTTCGCCATCCACCCACAGCTGCGGGAAGGTCGGCCAGTTAGCGTATTTCGGCAGTTCTGCACGGATATCCGGGTTTTGCAGGATATCGACATACGCAAAACGCTCGCCGCAGGCAGAGAGCGCCTGTACGGCCTGTGCGGAGAAGCCGCAGCTCGGCAGTTTCGGGGAGCCTTTCATGTACAGCAGAATCGGGTTTTCAGCGATCTGGCGTTGAATTTTTTCAAGCGTAGTGCTCATTGTCTTACTTCCTCAAGCGTCATTACGGCGTTAGCTTTACATTGTAGCGGCTCCGGAGCGTCCCGAAAATGCATAATCTTGCGCTTAAGCCCGGCGCCGTGCCGTGGTGAAAGAGAAGCAAATAATAACACTTTTCTGTAAGCTGCCGATATTCTCCTCTGAGAAGGCGCGCTAAAATGCGCGTCGGCGCAGCGGCAACTGGCGAAAAAGAGTGCGCCGGTTAACGAAACTACGTTCAGAAGACGATTTGCTGCTTAACTTTGGTCATTTTTTTAGATTAGAATCAGCAAGCTCTTAAAATTCATCCGTTGGCATGATTGCCGGCTTTATGCAGGGGAATGCTCAGTGGCGCGCAAAACAAAAATTGCTCTCACGCTCTGTGCTTTATTAATGACTTCATCACTGGCTTTTGCACCGTTCGCACAGGCGTCGGAGCAGACGCGCGCCTCGAAGGTGCAAAAAGCGCACGCCAGTACGGTGAAAAAGAAAACCAGCACAAAAACCGCCAAGAAAAGTAACAACGCAACGAAAACCAAAACGGCGAAAACCGCCAGCGAGAAGCGAAACAGCACCGCAAAACGCACCAGCAAAACCACCTCTTCCGTCAGTAAAACCGCTTCCCGCAGCCCTTCCACCACTTCTGGCAAACAGGCCAGCAACCGCCTGAGCGCGCAGACCTGTGCCAAATCACGAAAAAATCGCAAAACCAAATGCGTGAATGGGCCGCTCACGATTGCCGACGCACACAAAGCGCGCGTGAAGAAAGCCCAGACCACCGCCATGAACAAGCTGATGAACCAGATTGGCAAGCCGTACCACTGGGGCGGCACGTCGCCGCGTACCGGTTTCGACTGCAGCGGCCTCGTCTGGTATGCCTATAAAGATCTGGTGAAATTCCGCATTCCGCGCACCGCCAACGAAATGTATCACCTGCGCGACGCCGCGCCGGTTAACCGTGGCGAGCTGGAAAGCGGCGACCTGGTATTCTTCCGCACTCAGGGCCGTGGCACCGCCGATCACGTCGGCGTCTATGTCGGGAACGGCAAATTTATTCAGTCACCGCGCAGCGGACAGGAAATCCAGATAACGTCGCTGAGTGAAGATTACTGGCAGCGTCACTATGTCGGCGCGCGCCGGGTGATGACGCCGCGCACTATTCGCTAATCCGCTTAGCCTCATAAAAAAACGGAGAAGGTCACCCTTCTCCGTTTTCTTTTTTACGGCGCTTACGTTATTCAGCGCTGCACGCCATTTGCGCTTCGCGACGGCTGGAGATCAGCACTAGCAGCAGGCCGAGTGCGGCAATCAGCGCGCCCATCACTGGCACTACGCTATAGCCGAAGCCCGCATGGATAACGGCCCCGCCCGCCGCAGCGCCAAGCGCGTTACCGAGGTTAAACGCCCCGATATTCACTGATGACGACAGGCCCGGCGCTTCGCTGGCGACACGCATCACGCGCATCTGCAGCGGCGGCACCACCGCGAAGGTCGCCGCTCCCCATACCACCATACTCACCGCCGCGCCGATTTCCGTTTTTGCAAGCCACGGAATAGCCGCCATAATGACGATAAGCAGCATCAGGAAGCCTTTCAGCGTGCCGCTCACCGAACGGTCCGCGAGGCGACCGCCCAGATAGTTGCCAATGGAAAACCCGACGCCAATCAGCACCAGCATGGCGGTCACGAACGCCGCGCTGGCATCAGTGATGTGGTGCAGAACCGGCGCGATATAGGTATAGAGCGTAAACATCGCGCCTGCGCCAAGCACCGTCGTTAGCAGCGCGCTCACCACCTGCGGGCGCATCAGCACCGCGAGTTCGCTTTTCACATCCGGGCGCTCGCCGCTGCCGCCTTTCGGCAGGGAAAACCATAGGCTCGCCATCGCCACCACGCCAAGACCGGCCGTCGCCAGAAACGACATTCGCCAGCCGATGGTTTCACCAAGCCAGGTGGCCGCCGGCACGCCACCGATATTGGCGATGGTCAGACCCATAAACATCGTCGCGACGGCGCTCGCCTGTTTATGCTTCGGCACGACGCTCGCCGCAACCACCGAGCCGAGGCCGAAGAACGCGCCGTGGTTAAGACTGGTGAGAATACGCGAGGCCATCAGCGTCATGTAATCTGGTGCCAGCGCCGAGAGCACGTTGCCGATCGTAAAAATCGCCATCAGGAAAATTAGCGCGCTGCGCCGTGCGCGGTGCGACAGCAAAAGCGTCATCAGCGGCGCCCCTACCATCACGCCGACCGCGTAGGCGCTTATCAGCATACCGGCGGCCGGGATCGAGACGTTGACGCCGTTCGCTATTACCGGCAACAACCCCATCGGGGAAAACTCGGTCGTGCCAATGCCAAAAGCACCGATAGCCAGTGCCAGTAACGGAAAATTGACTTTCATTCATTGCTCCAGAAATTGTACAACAGCGCCGGGAACGCCCGACGTTACAGCAGGATGCAGAAAAGGATGACACTCTCAATCAGAAAAGATAAGTGACAAAAACAGCAAAATATTATTGCGCAGCTGTTAAGAACACGCGCTCATTGTTATTAGCGAATCTAAAGGGAATAACGGGAAAAAGAAAGAAAACAGCGGGGAATCAGCGCTTAAACGCAAGAAAAGTTTAAGAAAGCGGGAGAACAGGTGCGCTCCCGCCTGTCGCTTAATGCAGAATGGCGGTAAATGCGCCCGCCACAATCAGGCCCAGTACAACCAGCGTCGTGACCAGCGAAAATTTCAGATCGGTACTCATGGTATTCTCCTTAAAGACCCCATAAAAATCAGGTAGTGCGCATTTTTGCATAAACGGGCCGAAAAATCCTGCGACATTTAACCAGATATGCGTTTTCCCTCTTCCCCTTTCGATAAAGATAAGCCAAAATTCGTCGCTACTTTATTCGGTACCGGCCATCGACCCCTCCTCACGAAAAATGTCGCGTTTCCCGGCATGCCGCACTCCCCTCGCGGCAGTCAGGGGTGTGTACAGGCAAACGATTAACCCGTGATTTTGCAGGGCTCAGCCAGGGGTCTGGAGTGATTATTAATGGCAACAATTAAAGACGTCGCGAAGCGAGCCAACGTTTCCACAACAACAGTCTCACATGTGATTAACAAAACCCGCTTTGTGGCGGAAGAGACGCGCAACGCGGTTTGGGCGGCTATCAAAGAATTACACTATTCGCCAAGCGCCGTGGCGCGCAGCCTGAAGGTGAATCACACCAAATCTATCGGGCTGCTGGCGACCAGTAGCGAAGCGCCCTATTTCGCGGAAATCATCGAAGCCGTTGAAAACAGCTGTTTTGCTAAGGGCTATACCCTGATTTTAGGCAACGCGCATAACAACCTGGAAAAGCAGCGCGCGTATCTGTCAATGATGGCGCAAAAGCGCGTCGACGGCCTGCTGGTGATGTGTTCGGAATACCCGCAGCCACTGCTCGCCACGCTCGAAGAGTACCGTCATATCCCGATGGTGGTGATGGACTGGGGCGAAGCGAAAGCCGATTTTACCGACTCGGTTATCGATAACGCGTTCCATGGCGGTTATCTCGCCGGGCGTTATCTGATTGAGCGCGGCCATCGTGATATTGGCGTGATTCCGGGGCAGCTTGAGCGTAACACCGGCGTCGGTCGTTTCTCAGGCTTTATGAAAGCGCTGGAAGAAGCGGCCATCAAAGTGCCGGAAAACTGGATCGTGCAGGGCGATTTCGAGCCGGAATCTGGTTACCGCGCCATGCAGCAGATCCTCTCGCAGCCGCAGCGCCCGACTGCCGTGTTCTGCGGCGGCGATATCATGGCGATGGGCGCTATCTGCGCCGCCGATGAAATGGGCCTGCGCGTGCCGCAGGATATTTCGATCATCGGCTACGACAACGTACGCAACGCGCGTTTCTTTAGCCCGGCACTGACGACGATCCATCAGCCAAAAGAAACGCTCGGCCAGACCGCGTTCAATATGCTGCTCGACCGCATCGTGAATAAGCGCGAAGAGTCGCAGACGATTGAGGTGCATCCGCGCCTGATCGAACGCCGCTCGGTGGCGGACGGCCCGTTCCGCGACTATCGCCGTTAATCCTTCCGGGAGCCGTATTATTGCGGCTCCCGCAGCCACTCCTTGTTCAGCGTTTCACTGTCCCCCAGATAATCGAGCAGCCAGCGCAGCGCGGGCGAGGCGTCGCTTTGCCGCCACGTCAGACAGCAGGCGGCGTCCGGGAACGGGTTTTCCAGCGTCAGCGCGCGCCACTCCCCGCTATCGAGCCATGGCTTCGCGAAATGTGTCGGCACCATGCCGATACAGAGCCCTTCGCTCAGCGCATCGGCGGCGCAGTGCCAGTCCGGCACCACCACGCGCCGCTGGTTATCCAGAAGCCAGGTAATGCGCTTGGGCAGCGATCGCGATGTATCTTCCAGCACCAGCGACGGGTAATCGCGCAGCCTGTCGTCGCTGAGCGCGCCCGCGTGCTGTGCCAGCGGATGATGGTGCGCCACTACGCAACGCCAGCTCAGCATGCCCATATCACGAAACGCGAAGCGCCCGCCGACCGGGATCGCCTGTGTGGCACCAATCGCAAGTTCCACGCGCCCGTCCGCCAGCGCGTCCCAGACGCCGTTAAACACCTCCTGCGACACCTGCAACTCAACATCAGAGAAGTGCCGGTAGAAATCAAGCACCAGCCGCCGGACGCGTTCCGGGCGCACGATATTATCCACCGCGATGGAGAGCTGTCCGCGCCAGCCGTTGGCGATTTGCTGGCACTGCTGACGGGTGATCATCATTTTTTTGATAACAGAACGCCCTTCACGTAAAAACCAGGCTCCTGCAGGCGTCAGAACCACATCACGATGACGGCGCTCAAAGAGCGATACCGCAAGCCACTCCTCAAGCTGGCGCACCGTATAGCTGACGGCAGAAGGCACGCGGTGCAGTTCTGCGGCGGCTGCGGTAAAGCTGCCGGTGCGCGCCACGGCGTCCACCACTTCCAGGGAATATTCAGACCACATTATCTGCCTGCAAATTTTTTGAATGGAATGGGCAAATATTAGCGTTTCACAAGCGGGATTGCACTCCGTACACTCCTGGCTCTTTCGCGTAATAAGAAGTGAGTTAATGTGATGCGACCTGATAAAGGATTTCTTTGCTGGCTGGCCGGGCTGAGCGTGCTCGGTTTTCTGGCGACCGACATGTACCTGCCCGCGTTCGCCGTTATTGAAGCGGATCTGCACACAGCGCCTTCGGCTATCAGCGCCTCGCTGAGCCTCTTCCTGGCCGGATTCGCCCTGGCGCAACTCGTCTGGGGCCCGCTCTCTGATCGCTTTGGCCGTCGTCCTGTATTACTGGCGGGGCTGGGAATTTTCGCGCTTGGCTGCCTGGGCACCGTCTGGGTAGAGAGCGCGGGCGCGCTGCTGGCCCTGCGCTTTATTCAGGCCGTGGGTGTTTGTTCCGCTGCGGTAAGCTGGCAGGCGCTGGTAACCGACCGCTACCCGGCGCAGCAGGCGCGTCGTATCTTCGCGACCATTATGCCGCTGGTGGGGCTTTCTCCGGCCCTGGCACCGCTGCTCGGCAGCTGGATCCTGAGTCACTTTTCCTGGCAGGCGATTTTTTTGGTGCTGTTTGCCATTACGGTGGCGCTGATGATTCCGGCCCTGCGTCTGCCCTCCGGCGCGCCTCAGGGCAATAAAGGCGGCGAGCCGCTGAGCTTTATGATGCTGCTGCGCTCGCGCGTCTACAGCGGCAATGTGCTGATTTATGCCGCCTGCTCCGCCAGTTTCTTCGCCTGGCTCACCGGTTCGCCGTTTATTCTGCATGAGATGGGTTACAGCCCGGCGGTTATCGGACTGAGCTACGTGCCGCAAACTATCGCGTTTCTGATTGGCGGCTATGGCTGTCGCAGCGCGCTGCAAAAATGGAATGGCGAAACGCTGCTGCCGTGGCTGCTGGCAGGCTTCGCGCTGAGCGTGCTCGCCACCTGGCTTGTGGGGTTAAGCGACGCCGTTACGCTCACCACACTGCTTATTCCCTTCTGCCTGATGGCGATGGCGAACGGGGCGATTTACCCTATCGTGGTCGCCGCCGCGCTGCTGCCGTTCCCGCAGGCCACCGGGCGCGCCGCCGCGCTGCAAAACACGCTCCAGCTGGGGCTCTGTTTTGTGGCAAGCCTGGTGGTATCGTGGCTGGTCGCGACCCCGTTGCTATCAACCACCAGCGTTATGCTGGCGACAGTGGTACTGGCGGGCCTTGGCTTTCGGTTGCGTGGCCGTCAACGGCTTACGCAATCATCAGCCGCGTGAAAATATGAAATTTTTGTGATTAGCTTGCTAACGGTCAACAGTTGAATCATCGTAAAGTGAGGCCTATACTGGTTCGCGGCTCTACGATAATTAGCATAAATATTATGTAGTAACGGGAGCTGCTGGCTCCCGTTTTTATTTGGAATTACATTTCTGGCAAGGGTCATCTCCCTTCCTCTGTTCTACGTCGGATATCAGGCTCGCGGACCTTTCCGTGATATTTCTCACATACCGAAAATTGCGACTACGCTGTTTGAAGGTTCTGATCACATCAGTGATGGAGAAGCTATGAGTTCATCGTGTATAGAAGAAGTCAGCATACCGGATAACCACTGGTATCGCATCGCAACTGAACTGCTCAGCCGGGCCGGGATCGCCGTTAACGGCGCTGCTCCTTCCGACATTCAGGTGAAAAATCCTGACTTTTTTAAACGGGTGTTACAGGAAGGTTCCCTCGGTCTTGGCGAAAGCTATATGGATGGCTGGTGGGAGTGCGAGCGGCTCGATCTCTTTTTCACTAAAGTGCTGCGCGCGGGGCTGGAAGAGCAACTGCCACGTCACCTGAAAGATACGCTGCGTATTCTCGGCGCTCGTTTGTTCAATCTGCAAACCAAAAAACGCGCCTGGATTGTCGGCAAAGAGCATTACGATCTTGGTAACGATCTGTTCAGCCGCATGCTCGACCCATACATGCAGTACTCCTGCGGCTACTGGAAAGAGGCGGACAACCTGGAAGACGCCCAGCAGGCGAAGTTAAAACTTATCTGCGAAAAACTTCAGCTTAAGCCTGGCATGACGCTGCTGGATATCGGCTGCGGCTGGGGCGGATTGGCAGCGTTTGCCGCGCGCCATTATGGCGTATCGGTCACCGGCGTGACCATCTCCGCCGAGCAGCAAAAAATGGCGCAGGAACGCTGCCAGGGGCTGGATGTTACCATTCTGTTGCAGGATTACCGCGATCTCGATTCACAGTTTGACCGCATCGTCTCGGTAGGCATGTTTGAGCATGTTGGCCCGAAAAACTACGCCACCTATTTTGAGGTTGCCGACCGCAATCTCAAGCCCGACGGGCTTTTCCTGCTGCATACCATCGGCTCACGGAAAACGGATAACAACGTCGACCCGTGGATTGATAAGTACATCTTTCCGAATGGCTGCCTGCCTTCGGCGCGCCAGATAGCCGCCGCCAGCGAGCCGCACTTTGTGATGGAAGACTGGCATAACTTCGGGGCGGACTACGATAAAACGCTGATGGCTTGGTATGCGCGCTTCCTGGCCGCCTGGCCGGAAATTGCGGATAACTATTCCGAGCGTTTTAAACGCATGTTTACCTATTATCTCAACGCCTGTGCGGGTGCCTTCCGCGCGCGGGATATCCAGCTGTGGCAGGTGGTCTTCAGCCGCGGCGTGGAAAACGGCCTGCGCGTCGCCCGTTAAGCGTCCACCCCGGCGCATGCCGGGGGCTTTTTGCCACTCTCTCTTCCTCGCTTTGTGATATTTCTCACGCTTTCGCGACGTTTCCTTCGATAAAAGTGATCCCGGCAGCAATCAGGTGACAGACACATGGAAACCGGTTTCCGTTTTGTTTCAAACTGAGCGCTATTCCCTCTGCCTGATTAAGGAAACGTGTCATGAGTCTGTACCAGAGTATGGTCCATGTTATTGAAAATAAAATTACACCGCTGGCGGGTGCGATGGGGTCGCAGCGTCACGTGGTGGCTATCAGGGATGGTTTCCTTGCCGCCCTGCCGTTTATGATTATCGGTTCGTTTCTGCTGGTTTTTATCTTCCCGCCTTTCTCGCCGGATACGCAAATTGGCTTTTGTCGCGCATGGCTCGATCTCTCGCTGAAATATCGCGAGCAGCTGATGCTGCCGTTTAATCTCAGCATGGGCGTCATGACGTTTTTTATCTCGGTCGGTATTGGCGCGAGTCTTGGCAAGCACTATAAGCTTGACCCTATCATGACCGGCCTGCTGGCGTTTATGGCCTTTCTGCTGGTGGCGGCGCCCTATAAAGACGGGCAAATTTCCACGCAGTATTTCTCAGGTCAGGGCATTTTCACCGCGCTTATTACCGCGATTTACGCGAGCGAAATGTATGCCTTTCTGAAGCGCCACAACATTACTATCCGCCTGCCAAAAGAGGTGCCGACCGGCGTCGCGCGCTCGTTTGAGATTTTGATCCCGGTGGTGGTCATTGTCCTTACGCTTCATCCGCTTAACCTTATCATTGAATCCACCACTGGCATGATCCTGCCGGAAGCGATTATGCACCTGCTTTCACCGCTGGTCGCGGCGTCTGACTCCCTTCCGGCCATTCTGATTTCCGTTTTGATCTGCCAGATCCTGTGGTTTGCCGGTATTCACGGCGCGCTGATCGTCACCGGCATTATGAACCCGTTCTGGATGGCGAACCTCTCCGCCAACCAGGCCGCACTGGCGGCGGGCCAGGCGCTGCCACATATCTATCTGCAAGGGTTCTGGGATCACTACCTGCTGATTGGCGGCGTCGGCTCTACTCTCCCGCTGGCGTTCCTGCTGCTGCGCAGCCGCGCGGTGCACCTGCGTACCATCGGTAAAATGGGCGTCGTGCCGAGTATGTTTAACATCAACGAACCGATTTTGTTTGGCGCGCCGGTCATTATGAACCCGGTCTTTTTCCTGCCGTTTATTCTGGTGCCGATGGTGAACGCCGTTCTTGCCTGGACAGCGACCAAACTCGGCTGGCTGGCGCAGGTCGTCTCGCTGACACCGTGGACCACGCCCGCGCCCATCGGCGCGTCGTGGGCTGCGAACTGGGCTTTCAGTCCGGTCATCATGTGCCTGATTTGTATGGTGATGTCGGCATTAATGTACTACCCGTTTGTGAAAGCCTACGAGCGCACCCTGCAAAAGCAGGAAGCGGCGCAGGATAACACCAAAGGTGACACTGTCACTAATAATGCCTGATTTTATCGCGCCTGCCCTGTTGGCAGGCGCCTGACTACGCTATGAGGATGGATATGCACTACTCATTTCCTGAAGGATTCTGGTGGGGCAGCGCCAGCTCGGCGCCGCAAACTGAGGGTGAAAGCCTGAGCCACGGCAAAACGCCAACAACATGGGATCACTGGTTCCGCCTGCAGCCAGAGCGTTTCCACCACGGCGTTGGCCCGGCGCAGACCTCCACGTTTTATCAGCACTGGAAAGAAGATATCGCGCTGCTGAAAGCGCTTAATCACAACACCTTCCGCACCTCTATTTCCTGGGCGCGCCTGATCCCGGATGGCACCGGCGCAGTGAATCAGGAGGCGGTCGCCTTCTACAACCAGGTGATTGATGAACTTCTGCGCCAGGGCATTACGCCGTTTATTAACCTGTTCCATTTCGATATGCCGTTAGCGCTGCAAGAACAGGGCGGCTTTGAGAACCGTAAAGTTATCGACGCGTTTGAAGCCTACGCCCGCACCTGCTTTGAACTGTTTGGCGACAGAGTGACGCACTGGTTTACCTTCAACGAGCCGATTGTGCCGGTGGAAGGCGGTTACCTCTATGATTTCCACTACCCGAACGTAGTCGATTTCCGCCGCGCCGCGACGGTCGCCTACCACACGATGCTGGCCCATGCCCGTGCGGTGAAGGCCTACCACGAGCGTAACGACGGCGGCGAAATCGGCATTATTCTGAACCTGACGCCCTCTTACCCTCGCTCGCAAAACCCGGCAGACGTGAAAGCGGCGCACATCGCCGATCTGATGTTCAACCGCAGTTTCCTTGACCCGGCGCTGCGCGGCAGTTACCCGGAAGATTTAGTCGCACTGCTGGCGCAATACGATCAACTCCCTGCGTGCCAGCCCGGCGATAAAGAACTGCTGGCGGCGGGTGTGGTGGATCTGCTCGGCATCAACTACTATCAGCCACGTCGCATTCAGTGTCGCGATTCGCAGGTCAACCCGGACAGCCCGTTCATGCCTGAGTGGTTCTTCAGCGCTTATGAAATGCCGGGCCGCAAAATGAACCCGTATCGCGGCTGGGAAATTTATGAGAAAGGCGTCTACGACATCCTCACCCGCCTGCGTGTAGAGTATGGCAACCCGCGCTGCTATATCTCAGAAAACGGCATGGGCGTTGAGAATGAACAGCGCTTCGAGCGCGACGGACAGATTCAGGATGATTACCGCATTGCGTTTGTGCGCGATCACCTTAAATGGCTGCATAAGGGCATCAGCGAAGGCAGCCGCTGTCTGGGCTACCACATGTGGACCTTCATTGACAACTGGTCCTGGTGCAACGCTTACAAGAACCGCTACGGCTTTGTATCGCTCGATCTGGAAAGCCAGAAACGCACGATCAAAAAGAGCGGTGAATGGTACCGCCAGGTAGCGGCAAAGAACGGGTTTGATGAGTAACCGAGTGGCGGCCTTCGCGCCGCCACGCTTTGCAGGAAAACACGATGTCCACCATTAATGATGTCGCGCGCCTGGCGCGCGTCTCGAAAGCCACTGTTTCCCGCGTACTTAGCGGCAATCGCGGCGTCAAGGAAGAGAGCCGTCTCGCGGTGCTGCGTGCCGCCGAGATGCTGAACTATCAGCCGAACGCCATTGCGCAGTCGCTCTCAAGCCAGATGACTCACTGCATCGGCGTGATTTGCGCCAGCGAACATATTCAGCAGGCCACCTGCTGGCTACAGGCGCTGGAAAAAGAGCTCAGCCGGCACGGTAAACACCTTCTGCTGCGTTTTGCGAGTACGCCGCAAGAGGTGACACGCGCCCGCGCCGAGCTGGATTCAGGCCTCTGCGACGCGCTGATGATTGTCGGGGCCCGCTTTCCTCTGCCGCCGCTTGATGACGACGTGATTCTGGTGGACTGTCTGAGTGCGGCAACCGCACAGGGGATTTTGTTCGACTGGTTGTTTGCCGCGCAGACGGCGGTGCAGTATTTATGCAGCCACCAGCGGCGCGATATCGCGCTGATTAACTTCCCGGCGGGCGATGCGGCAGCAGAGATCTTACAGGGCTATCGCCAGGCGGCGGAAAACCACCTGATCCCGTTTCATCGCCAGCGCGTCATTGAAGATGAGCCGGTGCTGCGTATCGCCCTGCAAAAACTCATTAACAGCGGCGTGAAATTTAATGCGCTGCTGGTGACCGATGACAGCCAGGCGCGCGAAGCGGTGGCGATGCTGCGCGAATACCGTTTCGCGGTGCCGGAGCAGGTGCTGGTGTTCAGTCTTGAGAGTTCAGGGCGCGGTGTGGGGCTTGAGAGCGTTCCGGCCATCGGGTATTCGCTGGAGAGTATCGCCCGGCAGGCGGTGGCGCTGCTTTCAGGCGGCGCGCCGGGCGAACGGGTACGCGGAACGCTGGTGAGCGCCTGAGCGTACCCGCGATAGATTATTCGGCGGGGTGAAGCTGGGCGGTAATGGCCGCTGCGGCTTCGCGAGACGCCAGTACACGCTCAACCGTATCTACCACGGCCTGGGTCTGCGGATCGATTTCAATATTCACCCGCTGGCCCAGTTTTTTCGTGCCAAGCGTGGTGCGCTGGAGCGTTTCCGGGATCAGGAAAACGCAGAACCGCGTCGCCGTCACTTCCCCTACCGTCAGGCTGATACCGTCAATGCCGATATAGCCTTTGTGCAGGATATACTTCATCAGCGTCGGGTCCTGAATTTTAAACCAGATTTGCCGGTTATTTTCCGACGTCAGGATCTTCGCAACCTCCGCCGTGGTCATAATATGCCCGGACATTAAATGCCCACCAATTTCATCGCTGAATTTCGCGGCGCGTTCAATGTTGACCACATCGCCGGTCTGTAAATCCCCAAGGTTAGTAATGCGTAGCGTTTCTTTCATTAAATCGAAGCTGACACGGTTGCCGTTAATTTCCGTTACCGTCAGGCAGCAGCCGTTGTGCGCCACCGATGCGCCCGTCTCAAGCCCCGGCAGCAGCTCATCTGGCAGCTCCACCACATGGGTGCGGAAATTCGGTTTTTCATCGATAGCTACGACTTTCGCGGTGCCCTGAACAATACCGGTAAACATATTTTGCCACTCCTGGATTCGCTAACATGGCGGCGCGCGGCCGCGAGATTCATAACCAGAACAATAACAGGTGGAATATGCCCTTGCCAGCCTGAGCGGTCTTAAGCGCATTATTTCACTGGCTTAATAGTGAACTCTCGCTACAATAGTCTGACTAATTCCCCTGCATTTTCTTCTTGCTGCCCGTTGCGGCGGCTTTTTTGTCTCTCAAATAACAACAATATACAGGTGTTCACGTGCAGAAGTATTTTGTCGAAGCGCGTCAGTTATTAGCTCTGGCAATCCCGGTGATTTTCGCGCAAATCGCCCAGACCTCGATGGGGGTTGTCGATACCGTTATGGCTGGTGGCTACAGCGCCACCGATATGGCGGCGGTCGCCATCGGGACCTCTATCTGGCTCCCCGCTATCCTCTTTGGTCACGGCCTACTGCTGGCGCTCACGCCAGTCATCGCTCAGCTTAACGGCTCCGGTCGCCGCGACCGCATCGCGCATCAGGTGCAGCAAGGCTTTGTGCTGGCCGGGCTGGTCTCTGTGCTTATCATGCTGGTGTTATGGAACGCCGGTTATATCATCCACGCGATGCACAATATCGACCCGGTTCTCGCCGACAAAGCGGTGAATTACCTGCGTGCGCTGTTGTGGGGTGCGCCGGGTTATCTTTTCTTTCAGGTGATGCGTAACCAGTGTGAAGGGCTCGCCAAAACCACGCCGGGCATGGCGATGGGCTTTATCGGCCTGCTGGTGAATATTCCTGTGAACTATATCTTCATTTACGGTCATTTTGGTATGCCGGAACTGGGCGGCGTCGGCTGCGGTGTGGCGACCGCGTCGGTGTACTGGGTGATGTTTTTCTGCATGCGCTTCTGGGTTAAACGCGCAGGCTCGATGCGTGATATTCGGCCTGAGCCCGCAAGCCGCCGCTTTGACTGGCCGGTTATCCGTCGTCTCGCGCAGATTGGTATGCCGGTGGCGCTGGCGCTGTTTTTTGAGGTCACGTTGTTTGCGGTCGTGGCGCTGTTAGTGTCGCCGCTCGGGATTGTCCATGTGGCGGGCCACCAGATTGCGCTCAACTTTAGCTCGCTCATGTTTGTACTGCCGATGTCGATGAGCGCCGCGGTGACCATTCGCGTCGGTTTCCGTCTCGGGCAGGGATCGACGCTCGAAGCGCAGACCTCTGCTCGCACCGGCATCGTGGTGGGCATCTGCCTTGCGGTGGTGACGGCGCTCTTTACCGTCGTGTTCCGCGAGCCTATCGCCCTGCTCTATAACGACAACCCGGAAGTGATCACCCTCGCCTCACATCTGATGCTGCTGGCGGCGATTTATCAGATTTCTGATTCGATTCAGGTGATCGGCAGTGGCGTCCTGCGTGGCTATAAAGACACGCGATCGATTTTCTTTATCACCTTCATCGCCTACTGGGTGCTGGGTCTGCCGAGCGGCTACATTCTGGGGCTGACCGACTGGGTCGTGGAACCCATGGGCCCGGCGGGCTTCTGGTTCGGCTTTATACTCGGCCTGACCTCTGCCGCTATCATGATGATGTGGCGTATGCGTTACCTGCAACGTCAGCCCTCGGAAACGATCTTGGCGCGTGCCGCGCGTTAATCCAGACGCCGCCCCGTGGGCGGCTTTTTTTTATCCGTCTGAAGCCTGCCTGCCCAACACGCCGATCACTTTGTCAGCATTCTGCGCAAATACGCGGCAATCGCGTGAAATATGAAAGAAAATTGACGTTTTCCCCTTGCCAGCTGACGGGGCTGCCGTTAATATTCGTCCCCGCTGTCACACAGCAATGCGTTCATAGCTCAGTTGGTTAGAGCACCACCTTGACATGGTGGGGGTCGTTGGTTCGAGTCCAATTGAACGCACCATCCTGCGTCCGTAGCTCAGTTGGTTAGAGCACCACCTTGACATGGTGGGGGTCGGTGGTTCGAGTCCACTCGGACGCACCATTCAGTAGTCTTCAGGTTTCCTCTTTCTGTTTCGTCCTAAACCTTCTGATACACGTCATCTCACTTAATCTTTCAGACTGGGCCTGCACATGATTTCGTATTATGCGGATTCTGTGGTAGTAACCAGTGGCCAATCTGATGGAGGTCATCATACGCCCCTGTACCCTGCCGATGACGGCGTTATGCCAGGTGCGTACGCCCCAGACCGCTTCCTGTGCGCCGTCATACAGGCCGGACGGCTCGCGGTACGGCAGGCGGACGTCAAAATGAGAGTTAAGCTGGTCGTCGGCAAGGATTTATATATTCATTTTCCGGATGCTATCTACCAGTGTGCAGCAGTCAAACTCCGCACAAGAAAGTAAATGCCAGGCGAACTGTAAGTCCGCTTCTCACAACTGGTTCATGAGGTCATATTTTAGGCTGTATTAGAGCTCTGTCATCAACGGTAACAAACCAAGATCCAGAAGCCTTATTTCTATATCGTTAGCTTTACGGATGTGTTCTATGTTGTTTCCGTCAAATATTTCGTCGGTTGAAATCACTATGGTTCCTTTTTGCTTTTCACCGTCGGAAACCGGTACCACTTTAGCTGCCTCGGGTACTATTTCAGGTAAAACCACGTGGGGTAAATATAACATCCAGCCGACATATATCCTGTCAGGAAAAATATTACGATCATGGTACCAATAACCTTTTGAGTCTACTGATATCCATGTTTTGTTTTTTCCTTCAGCTAACAGGAGCAAGGAATCAATCATGTCCGAAGTATTCATAACCATCTGATCAATATCTATTATAAGATTTGATTTTTTGGGGTTATCTATAAACTTCATAAAATGAGATATTGAGCAAGCCAGTCCATCGGGTTGACCATTCCATATAGACTCGTTGACTAAAGGATGGTTCTTTTTATAATGGCATTGAAAAATATCCATTATATTTTTATTAGGTTCATCACCATTAAAAACAACATATTTTAATGCATCTCTCCTTGAGTAGCCAGTTAAATACCATGTTTGATTTTTTTTCGTAAGATTTCTGATGACCAATGCGCTTCTGTATAGTTCATTCACACAATCAGCTACTGTAATGTCGTATGCATTCAAAGAATGTATATTTATTGACGTATTAAACAGTTCATTCATGGTTGCCACCTCGTAATAATATCCTTATAATCTTTAAACAACTTTCTGAAATATTCATAACTTAAAGGTTGCATAAATATCCAAACCACTTTTAATGGCTGATTTACTGTTGCAACCGCCTGATGACGGGATGCTTGATTAATAGCACTATGGTTACCTGTCCACCACGGTTTCTTCGAACCATCATCCCTGAAAAACTGATCATACCGTGCCTTTGCTTCCCAGAACTGGCACAGCTTATCTTCCCACCCATCAAACGATACGCCGCAATATTTAGACTCCTCTATCTGTTTCGTTTCAGGATTATAGAACGTCCCGCAGATACGTGTCTGGTAACTGATTGTCACCATGCTCCAGCGCGAACAACGCCTCACCATCGGCATCACTTTTCCCTCTGGCGGACAGCTTTTGCACTTCCTTTCATCTGTTTCCGTCTGAGCGGATGTCTGGTTTTTTGTATTTTCCGTACTTACCGTTTCTGAATAATCCATGTCGTCTTCCCAGAAATCCGCATGGGTTTCTGAACTAACGATCATCGGCTCATTAAGTATCATATCATTTGCTTTGCCCTGATAAATGAATCCGGAAATTGTCTTCTCACTGTTCTCAGCGATACTCTCTTCTACAGGAATATTTTCTTCTTCATCCATTATCCCGGCAGCTATTAACACACCGGTACAGGCACTGACAAGATAGGCTCCCGCTTCCTCCAGTCCCACAACCACGGCCTCTAAAACCAGTCCTGTCATTTACGACATCCTTCTGATTTTATTCTTCGCAACATAAAGCAGATCTCTGTATTGTTGTTCAGGTGGCTGCTGACAAAGACAGAACTATATATTCCGCATGTACATCTGTCACTGTACACCAGTAAATTTATACCTTAAACACAAATATATTATGAATATACCAATCATTTCCCGAAAATGGCAAACCAAAGTAATATTTCTGTAAAAATTAAAGCTCTGTCATCAGTGGTAAAAAACCAAGATCCAGAAGCCTTATTTCTATATCGTTAGCTTTACGGATGTGTTCTATGTTGTTTCCGTCAAATATTTCGTCGGTTGAAACCACTATGGTTCCTTTTTGCTTTTCAGCAACTACAACAGGTATAACCTTCGACGCCTCGGTAATTAAATCTGGCAGTATTATTGTCGGAATATAAATCATCCACCCCACATACATCCGATCAGAAAATACATTCTTATTAGCGTTCCAGTAACCATTTGTGTTTATAGATGCATATACACCCTCTTTATTACAAATCAAAGACATTAAAAATTGAACAATTTTATTTATATTTACTTCCGCCTCATTACACGTAATGCTAATTTCTAGATTCGTTTTTTTTAAGTTTTCGATGTGTTTTTTTATATAGTTTATTGAACATACTTTACTATCGATTTCGCCATCCCACACTCCCTCAATAATAAGCGGATAGTCTTTTTTAATTAGGTTGCGCCATCTTTTAACGACTTCAGCCTCTGCGTTTTTATGGTCAAAAACCACATACTCTAGTGCTTTCTTTCTTGAATATCCTTTTTCATACCATCTTTTTTTAGTTCCCAACAATATATCAATTAATTCTGAAACATAAAAAAGCTCATCGAGACATAACTCTACTTTAGGAAACCCAGCATCTTCATAGTAAATATTTGCTGATATTCTTATCATGGCAACCACCTTGTAATTATATCTTTGAAACCCTTAAATATATTAGAAAAATAACGATAACTAACTGGCTGCATAAAAAACCAGACAATTTTTAATGGCTGATTTACTGACGCAACAGCCTTATGGCGCGCGGCTTGGCCTAGGCCACTTTTATATCCTTTCCACCATCCTTTGGGATCACCAAATGCATCAAAAAACTGATCATATCGTGCCTTTGCTTCCCAGAACTGGCACAGCTTATCTTTCCACCCATCAAACGATACGCCGCAGTATTTATATTCCTCTATCTCTTGTACTTGAAATCAATATTCTTATTAAGAATAAGCCAATATTATCTTTTATCCCCACACTCATATAAAGTCCATCCTGACACACCTTGATCTGTTGGATAAATAAAATCAATCCCAGACCATTTTGGTGAGACCATATCAGAGAACTGATACTCCCAGAAATACCATGCGGAACTTTTTAACTTATCGCCATCTTTACTATAAACAATAAAAAAAGATTGATTAGAAAAAAACCTTAAAAAACGACCAGCGATACCAAAAGGTTTATAGTTGGGACTATATGAAACAAAATAGCATGAATGCGAGTAATTCCATATTTTCCCGCTTGGCGCAGCCGTTTTATAAGCTAATATCTTAATAGTAAATAGCATAGACAGCATTATAAAGAAAACCACAAAAAAAATATAACTATTTTTTTAAATAAATTAAGCAACTTTAGCACTCCTTGCTTGGTATTCTAATAAATCTAATTTACTGATATGAATAATAACGTCTACAGGTATTTTTTTTACTGTAGAATAAACAAAAAAATCCCCGGTTTTTATGTTGTTTTCTTTTTTGCATTTTTCTCTATACTCAATAAATGAATTATTGGTAACTCTATAATAATCATTACCATTTTTACTGACCACTTTACTTTCAAAAAGCTCATTTATTAAACTTGGTTTTATTACACCATGCCATCCCCAATAACCAAGAGGTTGATCATCCCCATCATTGATAAACTCATAGGTATCTCTCACATACAAACCAACTTGATTAATCTCAATCCTATAAAAACCGTCTTTATCATTAGAAGCAATTAGGTTTAAAAATGCAATTTTAATGATAAAGCTACCAAGCGCACCATAAACATCATCTAATTCATCAGTAGCTTTTTCCCAGAGAGTACTCCCGATTGAGAAGTAATTAAATTGACTTTTTCTATCAAGCTCAATCGCGGATAACGCTTCATAATCGAGCGATATATTTTTTATCGAATGTGTTTTTAAATCGACTAAACCTTGTTTATACAGACAATCAATTATTGCGAGTAGCCCATTAGAAAGTTGCTTAACTCCCCCCTCTACTTTACCTAAAGTATCATTAAACTCTCGCACTGTAGAAATGCTTTTCAGAAAATTGTCAATTGCTGGCGATACTCTTGCTGACGCAGTATAAAGCCACTCAAACGGAATATCATCTACTATATGACATTCATCTATTAGAGCCATGTCAACTTTGTTAAGTTTCTCTTGCTTACTCATTTCATAAAGAGGATCATTAAACCATTTTCTCATGAATTTAGCTGCAACAACCCACCCCATTTTTTCCATTACCTCAGGTATATCTGTTATTTTAAACAGCCGAACAGACACTTTTTGCTGATTATCTTCCTGTTCAGTGAGGCTGGATTTAACCTTCATCTCACCCATGATATTAACCTATTATCAATGATTCTTGTCTTAGGATAGTTAACTCAACTTCATGTTTTTCTTTATGGCTCATAATATAAGTACACCCTTTATTATTAGAAACATTTTCCACTTTCTCTCCTGATGATAATGTCAGTCTATATGCTATTCCTGCGGCCGGCTCATTTGTTCTGTCATCAAGCAGAATAAAACCTCTGCTATAAATACCCTCCTTACCGGGCAGATAGGGGAATTCAACCTGCCGGGATTTGCTTGCTCCCAGATAAGTCCTCTCCACCTTCCTCAGATACACCTGCGGGGTGCCGTACTCTATTTTCCCGGCTTCCAGCTTCAGATAGCTTCCGCCGCCGATTAAGGTGATGCGCTTTTTGCCTGCAAAGGAAATATCGCTCACCGATGTGAGGGTGAGCTTCTTCTCTGCCGCCAGCTGCATGCCGCCGTTCTGTGCCTGCACCTCCAGCGGGCCCTCGCCTGATTTCAGGCTCAGCGGCCCGCTGCGGGCGAACAGCCCCAGTTTTTCACCCGCCAGTGCAGTCATGTTGCCCATAACGCCCACGCTGATATCGCCACCCGCAATCACCACCACATTCTTCGTGGCCGTAAGCTGCGTGTGCTCGCCGCTGGTGAATGCCATACCGTCCGGGGCCTGCACGTGAATCAGCTCGTTCATGGGTTTCAGCCGCTCGCTGAACATCGCGCTCTGGCTGGCAATGTCCGCCTGCAGCGCGTTCGCGGCGGCTGCCGCAGCGCAGAGCTGCGCTATCTGCTGCAGGCACAGGTCGATTTCCTCCAGCGCCGTCTCCCGGTCCAGCACCTCGCCGGTCGCCTTCTGCTGCCCGTCGGCGCTGATGAACAGCCCCTTCGCCACGCGAATGACACCATATTCATCGGTGCGCAGCTCAAAGCCCGCCCCGCGCGGTTTATCCTGCCCGTCCACCAGCCGCCCTTCGCCGAGCTGCGTTTTGCCGTATTCGGTGGTCAGGTGAATGTGCTCTTCGCCCCGTTTATCTTCCATACGCAGTTCATTCTGCGCGGGTGTGCGCAGGATATTCCGGCTGCGGTTATCACGGTTGACCACATCCGGGTGCGCCGAATCATGAAAGGCGTGCGTGATATAGGGCCGGTCCGGGTCGCCGCCGTCAAAGGCGACGGCCACTTCCGTGCCCGTCAGCAGCGGCGTGTGCCAGCCGTACGTCTCCCCCGCATACGGCTTCGCCAGGCGTACCCACAGGTAGCTGTAGCCGCTCTCGCTGCCCTCGCGATCCATATCCAGCTTCACGCGGTAACGGCCCGCGTCGTCCAGCCAGGCGTACGTGTCCTTAGGGTCCCGGCTTTCCACCCGCGCCGGCACCGCGCCGTGTATTTCCGGGCGCGGGATTTCTGGCGGGCGGTAGCAGTAGCGTTCGCTGTAGGGCATCCCCCACACCGACACATGCAGCCGCGAATCGCGCGAGGCGCGAAAAGTGGTGAGCGTGATAATCACCCCTTCTTTCAGCGCGCGGATGACGTCGCCCTGCGGCTCCAGCACCACCCCCGGCGTGAGCGCGCCGGCGTTGTTGAAGAGATGCACCCGCAGCGAGTTATTGAGCTCACGCTCATGGTGAATCCGGGCGTAAAACGCCCCGCTTTCGCTTTCCGGTTCTGGATCGGTGTCATCGCCCTGCTCCCGGTACGGCTCCGCGTAACGATAATGCTCGCCCGTGGTTACTGCCGTGCTGCGTATCCTGACAGTTGCGTCCAGCGGCGTGGTGGCGGCGGGGTAATAATAGTCGCGCGTCTGCACCCTGCCGGTGACGGCGTTATGCCAGGTGCGCACGCCCCAGACCGCTTCCTGCCCGCCGTCATACAGGCCGGACGGCTCGCGATACGGCAGGCGGACATCAAAATGATAATTGAGCTGGCTGTCGGCAAAAATCGTCACATCCAGACCGCGCACGCTGTCCATTTCCGTGCGCCACCAGATCCCCACTTCTGACAGCAGCCGCTGAATAAATTCAAGGTCAGTCTCGCGCCACTGGGTGATAAGCTCACGCTCCGGGTATTCCCGCTCCAGCCGGAAATCAAAATCCGCCCCTTCCAGGCCATGCTCGCGCAGTACCTGCTCTACCACTTCGGGCACCGACTGGTTGAGAAATACGCGACACTGACGCGTGTGAGACAGCAGCGCCAGCCGGGAGGAGAGCGTCACGCTGTAGTGCGACTGATCCGCCGTGGTGGAAAACCACTCGAACCGGGTAAGGATGCCGTAAATCGTTCTGCCGCCCCGCATCCTGAGGCTTGCATATTTCATCAGTACTTGTTGGGGCAGGAGGCCTGCCTGCGGGGTGGTAAACTCGATATTCCAGCAAAACGGCTCGCTTAACGCCTCGCGCCCACGAAAACGCAGCACATCTGGCGTTATGTCACTGTTATGGATCACCAGCGCATACCGTGACAGACTCTCCTGGGGCTTGCCCCCATTATCCGTGTTCATAGATCACTCCTTTGTCTCCACCAGATTGAGCCAGCCGTCACCCAGCTCCACCACGCTTGGTTTATCCGGGTCAAGATCCTCCCGTGAAAGCACCAGTCGCCAGCGGTTGTCTTTGACGTCAGGATGGTTAAACAGCCCCACTACCGCTACAAACTGTGCATTTTCTTCCATCGGCATATCAAGCGTGACATTGCCCTTCGGGATGATGAGCAACTCGCGGGAAGCCAGCAGATCGTCTTTCAGCACGGTGTCCGCATTCTGCAATAACGAGCCGTAATCAGCCGCATCGAGAGTTTTACGATCTTTAAGCTGATAAACTCTGACCATGGTCGCAAGCGGCGTCTGGTCGCCATCCACGTTAAGCGCTGCTCGGGCAGAAAAATCGAGATGTAGCGTTTTGATCTTTTTATAAAACACCGATTTCGCCATGCTGACCGTCCCGTCTTTCACCGCCTGGGTAAGACCACAGCCTGTTATAACGCAGCACAACGCGAGGGTGAGCGCATGCCATCCTTTGTTTGGCATAAATGTATTCCTTTCTGAAAAATGGTTAGTCGAAGCGGTAACTGCCCTCAGCGGCAAGCGGCAATACCGTGCAACTCAGGCTTTCATAACATCCCAGGCTAACCGTGATGCACTGGCGGTTGTCACTGAGTTTGCCGTCTTTCAACCCCAGCAGGCCTGTGCGGCCAAGCTGAATGCGCCGATGTTTCGCAAGCTTTGGTTCAGGGAGTAAATGTACCGGCACTGTCAGGCGAAGCCGTGCGTCACTGCGATAGCCGAGATAAACCCGCATCAGCGCCAGCAAATCAGTATGCAATTGCCCGCCCGGTAGCCAGCCTGCAGCCTCCTGCGGATTGCGGGTGAATAATGTAATGAGCACCCGGCTGTTTGCATCACGCGCCATTTTTCCGAGTGTCGCACGCTGCGCTAAACGTACTCGTTCGCCTGCCCCCAGCCCGCTGCGGTTTGTCACCCGCACTTTTACAGGATCGCGCTCAGAGATCTCTGCCCGTGTGTCTGGTGCCAGCAGAGTCACCAGCGCGCGTATTCCCTCAGTATTTCGCGTCGGTAAGCGCATGGCGCCGAGCAGCGCGAGAAAACGCGAAACGGGGGTAGCGATATGTTCTGCCGTGCCGGGAATGCCAAGTCCGACCAGCCCAAGCAGGCATTGAGAAGTGGCATCTGTCCCGCCGGGCTCAAACGTGGCCGGGTACGCATATTTTCGCCAGATGCGGTAATACTGTGTGGCGATACGGTGACCGAAGATATCCAGAAACGAGGAGACGGCTTCCTGCCCTTCGCGCCGCTGGGCGATATCATCCAGATAATTGCCCGGTAGCGGCGAGTCGACGCCGTACATGCCGAGAAACGTGGTGCGTACCGCGGGCGGGGAGCCGGGGTGTTCGTCATCCGTTTCCACGCGGCGTAATTCACTGGCCGGAAATCCCATGCCCGGCCAGGAGCGAAACCGCACCGGATCATTTTCAGGGTAGCTGGTGCTTCCCAGGAGCGGATGGTCAGGATGTTCCTGCTCAAGCAACTGGCAGAAGCGATAGAAATTAACGCGCCAGATCTCCTCGCCTAATTGCCGCGTCAGCCCGGTATGTGCTGGCTGTGGTTCTCGCGCCATCTCAGTCTCTTCCCTGTCGGTTGCAATACCAGCGTGAGCTGATTAAAAAGATGAACATCCGCGTAAAGTGCAAAGAAGCGATGCAGCATTTCACCAAACAGATTCACATCGCCCTCACCGGCAAAATGCTGCGTGTCCAGAGTCACTTCGATATCCCCCCCTCTTTGCATAAACCCCTGTTCAAAGCGACGTATAAGGGTGTGTTTCACCGCGACGATCGCGTCAAGACGTCGGCGATTCATCTCATCGTCGGTCCAGTCGTAGAGCGCCAGCGTGCCGCGCAACACCTCGGGGTTGTCCATCATGCTGAGAAAGTTCGACCCCAGGTGACTCATTACGCGCCAGTGAAAACGATCGCTCGCAGGGGGATACAACGGCATCGTGGGTGCCGTGAGGTTAATCACGCTGACCGGCACTTTGCCAATTTTCACTACCCGGTCAATCAGCGTGCTTTGCAACGCTTTGCGGGGAAGCTGGCCATTGGTGCCGGTGATACGCATTGAGAGCGATTCCGGTTTTTCCGCCAGTTGTTCTATTTCAAACGAGCGGCCACCAAGAATCAGCCAGGTATCGTGCAGGCCAGACGGGCCACGCTTCACACGAGTATGGAAGTAGCGCTCTGGCGCATCGAACCGCATCATGCCGCCCCGGTGGCGAAAACTGGTAAAGGGCACATAAGGATGCTTACCGTTTTTCACAGCGCCGTGAATGTCATCAACGCTGTAAATTTCCGTATGGCCGTCCTGAAGACGCAGCGGCCGCAACAGGTACTCATTTTCCAGTGGATTGAGCGTCAGCGGGTCAGCTTCCAGCGTGAAAAGGTTGATTACCGGCGCGCAGTGCAGACGAAAGTTTTCGGTTTCAAACGGCAGATCGGCAGGCCATCCTTCTGTGAGGACAATATCGATTTCAAACCAGTCACTTTCGGCAGTGAATCCAATGGATTCCAGCCCACACAACTCGACAAACATAAACTTCTGCCGGAAGCTGAAATACTCCAGCAGTAACTGATAGCCACTGAACGCGGAGTCGCCTTTCGGCCACAGCCGGTCCGTATCATCAAAACCCATCGGGCGAAACCAGCCGTCAAAGCGCAGGCGTTCAGCATGGGTTGTGCTGTGGCGCGCATACATGGCATGCACACGGCGCGTTAATGCCAGATGAAGCGCAGAACTCACCGGGCTTTCCGCGTTAAGAAAAATGGCGACTTTATCGATGCCGGATTTCGTCCAGTCCACTTTCTGGCTGCATGCAAAACGCAGACGAATGGCGGAACGCCCGTCAGGTTCAGTGTGAAGGCGAGCCTCAGTGAGACTAATCGGTTGCAGCGTTATCTCGCGGGTAGTGCGATACTGGCAGGCCGTTTTCTGGGGGCCGACCGGACGAGATAAAACGGAAAAGCCTTCCGGTAAGGATTCCGACTGCCTGAGCCCGCGCCAGTCGGGCGAAAACTCCACGATCGACAGCGACGGAATGGTACGCATATAGTGCGGCCACAACAGGCTGACCAGCCCTTCCGTGAGTTCGGGGAGATCGTCATCAAGCTTTTCACGAAGCCGCCCCATCAAAAACGCAAACCCTTCAAACAGGCGTTCGACGTAAGGATCGCGAGCGCCGGGCTTGTCCAGATTGAGCATCGCTGCACGGTCAGGGTGCGCGCGGGAAAACTCCTTTCCGGCTTCGCGCAGATAGCGCATTTCTGCCTCGTAGTAGCGCAGTGTTAAATCATCCATGCACAAGGTTCCTGATGGTCATTAGAAGTCACAATAAACTGCATGCCGCGATGGGGCCGGAAGAAAAGAGCTGTGTTAAGCCTGTCGTGGCCTGAACGGTCATAAACGTTATGATTGCTGTCTGGCTGTTGACTTTCACGACAACGGAAAGCCATCGGGCCTGCGTGAGATGGGGACATATTTATTCAACTCCTTGTTCTGGCTCATCATCCGTGGGCACTATTTCTTGCTGGCTGAAAATGGTTTCAGGCAGCGTAAATCCTTGCAACTTCAGTAACGCAAGCGGGCCGTCGCCCAGTTCAGTACGCATAATAAATTTAAGCGGGCTGCCGTCTGGCGCGACCCACACGAGCTGTATCCGGCTGCTGTCGACTGGCGTTATTTGCGCTTTGCCTAACAGACGAATGAACCCCCATTTACCGGCGTTATTACTGTAAAGCTGCATACCGCTGCTGACGGTACGCCAGCTGAGATCGACGCCCGGATACCATGTCTCTCCAGGCCAGCTAAAGCTTCGCCAGCTTTCCATTTGGTTGAAGTAATCGAGCTTTTGCCCATCCAGGGTCAACTGCATTCGGGCAACATCGCGCGACGGACGGGCCATCAGCTCAAAGCGTACCCCGGCATCACCCTGCGCGAAGACCGTATCTGCGATAGTCGCCAGTTGATTAATCGCCGCAAGAAACGCCGGATTCACCGTCATTCCCTGGCTGGCTGAAGGGTCAACTACCCAGCGGTTGCCTTCCTGATGCAAAATTCCGCCGAGATTATTTTTCAGAAACGTGGCGATACGCCCGGAGTCAGCGCGTAAAAACTGCGCCAGTATGGGCAGTGAGGCATCGCTGCCGGTGGCTTTAAAGGGATAACGTCCAGCAAATGCGGTGTTCCATTGTTCAACAATGGTGGTCTTCCAGCGCTCGTTCAGCCCACTGGCCGCCGGGGCAAGAACCTGCCGCCAGGCCAGATCCAGCGGCTGAACAAACAATGCCTGGCCGAAACCGCCCCACTCCTGCCCGAAGCTCGCTGCCACCAGGCTGCCGTAATCTCGGGTATCCGTCAGATCGATGGCCTTACCTTCGAAAACCGTCTGCGCCAGCATTTGCGCCATCGCCTGCGGGTCCGGAGCGCTTGTTATCTGCTGAAGCTTGAGGCGCACCTGAGTCACGCGCGAAAGCCAGGACTGAAAGCTGAGGTTACCGCTCGCGCCCGCCCCGTCCTTACCTTCCATCAGCCCGGTTAACGGGCCGAAGACGTTATCCAGCGGTCCTTCCGGCCCCTGCGCCTGTTTAAGAATGGCTTTGGTGTTTTTCTTTTTACCTATCAGATTTTTTGCGGATTCCACCAGAGAATCCGCCAGCGCCTCACGCTGTTGGCCGGTTTTTCCCTGATAGTTTAAGGTGTTCATTAGCGCTACCAGCGGAGACTGGCGCACATCGGCCAGCAGGTTCAGCTGGGCAATTGAATCTGATAGCGAATCAGCTTCAATCCACTGGATGCTGTTGACCATATTGAGCCAGGCATTACCGAAATCAGTGAAGTAACGCGCGGTCAACCGGGCTTTCAGGGCTTCAGGAGAAAGGTCAGCGTCCGGCTGATGATGTTTATCCGCCAACACCCAGTCAATGGCGTCGTTACGGGATTTCACCACTTCATCAATTGCGCCCTGAACCTGTTCTTCCCAGGCCTGGCGAGTAAACATGCCTGGCACCACTTCGTCTGTGGTAAAAAGTGTGGAGGCATCGGTGTCACCCGTCATATCCGCAAGCTGTAGATCCGGCCAGTTACTGGCGACGCGTTTCAGCATTTCCTGATATAAACCCGTTTCGGCGTTACGCTGGCCAATTTGTTTCAGCAGGATTTGGCGAACGGTGTTGATGAGCTCAGCGTCAGGTTTGACTTTCCATTCCGGGTGGGTCGGAAGGTTTTGTGCATAGAATGCCAGTAACTTCGGCGAGAGATCCTGCCAAAGGCCATCTGGCACGCCCTGACGCGTCGGCCAGAGGCTCGACAGCGTTCTGGAAAGCCATACTGCCTCCGCTTTCTCCGGTTGGGCGAGCATCAGATACGCTTTTAGCAAATCATATGCCCTCTGCGTTCCTTCAACCCTTGCCTTGCTGAGCGGCGGCAGACGAATGAACGCATCAAGCTGCTGGTGGAGTTGCGCGGCCGCGGCATCACGCATCAGGAAGGTATTATTATGAGCATAGCGGGGCCACAGCGACGATAACATGTCACGGTCCTGATTCAGCCCAAAACGGGTATACCAGGGCGCACCGGTAGCCTCGCGGTGCTGCAGGCGCGCCATTGTCTGCTGCAGAGCGAGCTGATTTTTCAGGCGGTCTGCCAACGGCAGTTTGCCGTTAGCCGCCTGGCGAGCCGTCTCCTGCGCCAGATAAATATCAGTACGGTTGACCCCGAGCGAAAGCAGCGTGCCGGTGCTCCAGAACACGGCGAAAACTAACAGAAACCGTTGTAGTATCTTGATTCCATCAAAGCCGATTTTTTTTGCGCGCACCTCAGCGCAGTCGTCAACGACCGCCTGCCAGGTTGAGGTATTCAGCCGTGTGTGAGGAATCAGGGCGTGGTCTGCACATGCCAGTGCAGGGCTGAACATCATGCCGCGTAATCGGTACGCCGAAGGCCCGTTCATTAAGCCCTGAAGCAACGCGTGGATATGCGATTTGAGCTCGCCCTGTAACCGTGACGCCAGATACAAGAGACCATCATGGCGCGGGTTTTTAAGCATTTGCGCAATACCTGCCCGACGTAGACGGGGTGTCAACGCAATCAGTGTTTTCATCGCGTCTTCTGGCGCGGCATCCGGGCCAAACAGGATCCCCGAGGCGAACTCTACAGGTGTTTCCTGTAACCAGCGCGCGTCATCCGTTAACCATAACCAAACTGGTACCTGCCAGCCCAGCACCTGTGCCGCCTTGTGACGACAGCGGGCAAACGCATCACATTCGATGTCGGTCGGAAGTTTTTGGCTGTTCAGCACCTGAACGATGCCATCCAGCGGGCAACGTGGGCGCAGACGTTTCAGTGCGTTCAAAAATGCTTCATCCTGCGACGACTGCCCGTCGCCACCATAGATAAGCACATTGCCATCGCCCTCTTGCCACAGTTCACGGCAAAGGCCCGGTGCCGCCTTTTCCACTTCATTTTCCTCGCCAATAACGAGCAAGAGGCGAACCTTACGCTGCCAGAACCGGCCATAGCGCAGCCGAAGATGTTCTGTAACAGGCGTTTCGCTGAATACGGCCTGTGTGTTGTCATCAGGGCCGGGTAAAATTTCCGGCTCGTGCTGTGCTTTCAGCGACTTATTTTTGCCCCACTCGAAATAGAGGCCCGATTTGCCGGAATAATCAAAGGCCTTATCAATAAGCCAGCCGATAAGAAGTAACGTGGCGGCGAGCATTGAACAAACGGTGAGGATCCGCGGCCCATCAAAAGGGCCAATTCCCATATTCGTTGCCACCCATTGCGGGCAGGCATACAGCAAAAATACGACTATCGCTTCAAGACAAAGCAACGCTGCCACCGTCGAGCCAATCAGCGATCTCTTTTTTACCTTACACATTCCCTGGCGTTTCCTTTAATCCATGTTGACGGGAAAGAACCACAACCCAAATTTCATCTTTATCGGCCACAGGCTGCGCCGCGATAACCTGATCGCCACGCACTTCAAACGCTGCTTGCGCGATCGTAATCGCAAGCCAAACGGACGCTATACCGGCGTAACCCAGCACCGGATCCAGGCACTGATTATCATTAGTCAGGCTGAACGTAACGCTATTCTGCTCACAGGCTGTGTTCCATTCAGAGCCTGAAACTAATGAAGGCCCGGTAACCCAGGCGGCGCGGAGTTGTTGCGCAGAAAGCTGTGACCATTGCAACGCTCTGGCGAGCGTTGCGCTAAGCGCTGCGGCGTGGCCCTTTTCGGGGCGATGAAGCCTGATGGCATTCGGGAATTCGGCGGCCCGGCGATTACAGAGAATCACGGCAGTAAGTGCGTCTGCCCCTCCTTCCTGAGGCACAGACGGCAACGACAGCGTAACGGCAACCAGTAACGAAGGCGTATCCCAGTGCCTGTCGAGCCAGCTATCGAACGCCGCCATACCAGAACCCGACAGCATGCGAAAACTCAGGCCCGTTATCGCACTTAGGCTTTGTTTTATAGATTCTGTGGCCTGTAAAGCCTTTCCGGCATCACACTCAATCGATAACCAGCAAGGGATCCCTCGTGGTAATTTCTCTGCGACACGGGTGATGCAGTCTGAGATTCTGGAACTGGCGCTATCCAGCGCCCCGGCAATGTTCTCCTCAAAACCGGAAAGCTCAGCGTAACGAATCATCCCGCCACCGCCACGTACCATTTTAAGCTCTGGAACGGGTGTGGCTTGGTCTATGACATCAAGCAAACGGGTGGCTTGCCTTCCCGCCGGGGTTTGTATTGTACTCCCGAGAATCCAGGCACACCGCTGCCCACGACGTATTTCGTTAGCCAGCAGAATGTCACGCTCGGCGTTTCTGGACTCCGTTGCCCGCTGTTCAGCTTTATAACCGACTCGACGCAGGCTAAAGATAAACCCCCAGATACAGAAAGGCAGACCCAACGCGGTAAACCAGAATACAAAACCGCTGCGCGCTGTCGGCCAGTTCCAGAACGTCATCCCCGCGCACGTCATAATAAAAAGGACCAGCACCAGTAACCATCGCCTCACTCGCGGACGTTTCACTGCAGGCGCTTTCTCAGGTACAGCATCCAGCCAGACGGGCATAATCAGGCAACCTTCGCAGGAACAAATGAGCTAATCAGACTGCATCCGCAGGCACATTTATGGCCGTGAAAAGCAACCGGAATACCGTTATCCAGATAATCAGGATTGCCTTCAATAATTATGGTTACTCCGTGACCAGGAATTGGGCAGGAGACTTTATCGCCTTTTCTGGCAACGCCAATTCCTCCGAATATCATGGTTGAAGAACATGTCATAACCGATCCACCGTGGGTGGTTTTATCACCTTTACGAATGATGGGTAGCATTGCGTTAATGACCTCAGTTGGAGTGCACGAGTTTTGAGAGGGAGAAAACTTATGATATTGGTTTATTTTTTCATTCCTGTAAGAGGTAAGTGCCTTTAATTCGGAAATTATTTACAAAAAGTACTGCGGCGAATATGGATAATTGCAAACCTATTTTAATTAATAATAAACTGGAGCGAGCACATTTTTTTAAATAATGAAGATCAAAACTGCTGATCGATAACGCTCTATGCTTAAGATTTCTTATTCACTATATGCCCCCCAGGCGTAATTTATGGCGAGCTTGATGTGCTCCTGTTGCCGCTGGTCTTCCATCCGTAATTTGTTGTTCGCGGGCGTGCGCAGCACGTTGCGGGTGTGGTTGTCGCGCGTCACGTGGTCCGGGTGCGCCGAGTCATGCTGCGCGTGGGCGATGTACGGACGGTCCGGGTCACCGCTGTCGAACGCCACCGACACTTCCGTGCCGTCCAGCAGCGGCGCGTGCCAGCCGTAATTATCGCCCGCGTAGGGTTTTGCCAGCCGCAGCCACAGGTACGCGTAGCCCTGCTCGCGCCCGGTACGGTCAACATCCAGCTTCACCCGGTAACGCCCGGTCTCATCCAGCCAGGCGTAGATATCCCCCTTCTGCGTACTCTCGACACGGGCGGGCAGCGTGCCCGAAATCACCGGCCGCCTGCGCAGCGGCGGGCGAAAACAGACCGTTTCGCTGTAGGGAATGCCCTCAAAATCCAGCAGAAAACTGGCCCGGCGCGAACCGCGGCAGCGGATACGGGTAATGACGATGCCTGCGGTCAGCATCTGCGGCACGCTGCCATCCACCTCGAGCACCTGACCGGGTAACAGACACGGACTGGTGCTGCGCCCGGTCATCAATGTTCAGCGGCAGTGCATCTGAATGCCATTGATGACAAGATTAATACACTGGCTATTTTTACGTAAAAACCTCTCATCACGAACCTATACAACATACTATTATTACTCACCTTTGTTTTCTTCTGATGGGCCAATACCTGTACCTGTTTCCACTAAACGGTCGCTTCTCACCCAACCTTCAACATCTTTCCCATCTTTAGTGAAATACATAATATATGTGTAATCGCCGAAATCAGCGTAAGCACTTATTAAGTCACTAGGAACGATGAACATATTTTTTATGCGGCATTTTTCACTCGGCGCGCTATAAAAATAAACACGCCCTTTCCCGGATGCTTTATATCCTGACTGAGAACTTTGAATTATCGCTCTTTCATCATCCGCCTTTTTAGACAATTTTGAACAAAAGTCATTAGCTTGGCTGGTGAATGAAAAAAAAGCAATTAGAAGTAAAAATAAAATTTTCATTATATAAGCCCCTGGCTTCTCATGAGAGCAATTAATGAATTTGCATAGTTTGGATCAGTTGCATATCCGGCTCTTTGCAAACCCCTGGCCCATTCTATGGGGTCGCTACTGTTAAATAAAAAATGGTATCTTGGATTTTTTTGGAAAAACTCCGCTCGCCCATTAATACTGGCCTCATAAGAGTCGTATGCTTGAAATTTATCAACAATCCTAACTCTTACTCCATTTTCAACTTCATGAGTATAATCTTCAACATAATCAGGATTTCCATGTGCTTTTATTCCAAATATATTGTAGCTGTATTTTTTTGAATTTATGTCAGTAGGTACAGATTTTCCATATCCCGTTTCTAATATAGCCTGCGCAGTCGTTATAGCCGCAGGCACATGCGAATAAACTTCATTCTTTTTAGCTTCTGAGAAAACAAACTCTACGAATTCCTTTCCTGTAATTTTACCGACATGCTTAGCTTTTGGAATTAAAGCCCCCAGAAACATCACCGGATGCATATGCCACAGAGATGGCCCCAGTTTTTCTGTGGTCACATCCTGCATCCAGACCATTTTGTCGAGAAAATCTTCACTGTATTGCTTCCATTCCGGTGCTTCTTTCTCCAGCGCGTTCAGGAATGGTTTCCAGATGGCGTCATCTTTTTTGAAATACCAGTCGCTGGGATGTCTGACGATTGTTTTCTGAATGACGCCCCGGTAGTCGGGATTATGCAGCGCTCTCCTGTATTCCATTGGGGAATAACTATCACTTCCGCTGTCAATTTTATCCAGCAGCCGCTGATAATTATGCCTCACCAGCGCATGGCTTGTGCGGGTATCACCGGTCGCCGCCTCGCAGAGTGCGTTGATAAGACTGCGGAAAAACCCGACAGGCTGGTTTTCTCCATCCAGGTAATTAAAACTGGCTGGCTGGACAATTTCCGTTCTGAAACCCAGCTTTGCCAGATCATACTGTGACAAAAGCTGCGGCTCCGCCTGGCCTTTGGGGGCGTAGGCATTTTCCGGCAAAAGCTGCCAGTATTCCTGCTTTGTAGATTTATCCGTTTCAGTAGTCACCTTACTCAGTGGCAGAATGCCTGTCCGCGTTGTAGACGTCGTCCCTTTTGCAAAGGTGCCTTTCGCGACATCTTTGGTGTACAGCGCAAGCCCCGGTGCGTACTTCAGCCAGAGCGGATTTTTCTCTCCCACTTTTTCTGGATTGGTCAGGAATTTTTCCAGATTATCATCCATGCTCGTACATTCGATATGTACCTGATAACGTGCCTCATAGCCGCCCTCTGTGGGTGCCTGGAAATACCCCATATGCCCGACGGGGTCGCCAGCCTTTATGGCAAACGGTTTACTGAGGCTGACCGTTTTATCAAATACCATGATCTCTTTCGCGGGAGGATGCAGATGCGCCCACCACCCGGGGCCACTGCCCGGCGCGGGTTTTATGTTGTTATTATCGACCAGCATCCATACCCGTTGCCCGGCTTTCAGCTTTCCGCTGTCAGCATTGAGAGTTGCCAGCCCGTAAGTGCGCCCTCCATGAGTGGATGTCAGTGACTGATCGGAGGGATCCCAGGTCACAGGGATCCCCTTTTTGACCGTATCAGCACTCGCGGGTTTCTGGTCACTGCGGCTCAGGTCCATGATTAACCAGTCAGCTTCAGAATAACCGGACAGAGTGTCATGAGTGATCCAGTGGACATTGTTAGCGCTTTCATAGGCCGAGTACGGCGCCAGATGCATATACAGGGTATAAAAATGCAGCCCGCTTATTTCTTTCTCACCCGGCTGGATATAGTGTTTTACCAGTACAAATGAACCCGAAAAATACAGCGGACCGGATTCCCACCCCAGCGTCAGGTAATCCCTGCAGACTCGATAAGCAACCACGTCCCCGTCTGCCATACAGCGAACCGGCTGCTCACCTTTATAAGCGACCGGGAAATCAATGCGTTCTGATGCCGCTTTGCCACTCAGTGCGCACCAGGGCGTGGTGACGTGAGTGATATGAATCCCGCCATGCCACATCCCGTTGCGGCCAATCGTATACTGGCCGGTTGATTCGCCCGCGAGATGCGAAAGAATATCGTCCAGACTGGCAAATTCATTCCCGCTCTTACCGGAGGGAACAGGCCAGGCAATTTTGGGTAATACAGGCACTATTCAGCCTCCCTCAGTCGTTAAAAGCTTTGCTGCTCATGGTGTTTTCCTGAGTAATATCTTTCATGCTGAATTCAGGCGCTTCATGGGGAAGCGTTGCCCCCGTCCCTGTCACCAGATAGGTCGCCACCTTCATCAGCATGTCACCCTGCGAGCCGTGCTCGATGCCGCTTTTGCTCAGCTTCAGGTACGACCCGCCGCCGTTCAGCGTCAGCGTCTCCGGCGTGCTGATGACAATTTCATCCTCATTACTTGTGATGGTGAAACGGTCACGCGCGAACAGCGACATCGTGTTGTGCTGCGCCTGTATCTCCACCTCACCCTGGTTCGCCACCACCTTCGCGCCATCTTTATGAGCAAACAGCCCCAGCGCCTTCTCCACCGTCACCGACAGGTTTTTCATCGCCCCCACGTCCAGATGCTGACCGGCGTTTATCATCGTGTTTTTTGTGCTGGTCAGCTGCAGATGCTCTCCGGAGCTGAGCGCCACGCCCTGTGGCGCGCTCGCCAGCACCACCGCCGAATGCAGCTGCGCCAGCCGGTCCTCCACCAGGTTCAGCTGCGTGCCGATATCACAGGTCAGTGCCTGTGCCACCTTCGCCGCGTTGTTCAGCGCCTGCATCTCACGGTTCGCCTGATTTATCTGGCCCAGCGTCTCTGTCATCGCCAGCACCGGCCCCTGCGCCTTCAGCTGCTCATGCGCCGACAGGTATATTCCCTTCGCCGCCCGCACCGCGCCGTACTCATCCGTGCGCAGCTCAAAACCGGTGCCCCGCGCCTGCCGCCGGGCGTCCACCAGATGCCCCAGGTTCAGCTGCGTTTTGCCGTACTCCGTGGCGAGCTTGATGTGCTCCTGCCGCCGCTGGTCTTCCATCCGTAATTTGTTGTTCGCGGGCGTGCGCAGCACGTTGCGGGTGTGGTTGTCGCGCGTCACGTGGTCCGGGTGCGCCGAGTCATGCTGCGCGTGGGCGATGTACGGACGGTCCGGGTCACCGCTGTCGAACGCCACCGACACTTCCGTGCCGTCCAGCAGCGGCGCGTGCCAGCCGTAATTATCGCCCGCGTAGGGTTTTGCCAGCCGCAGCCACAGGTACGCGTAGCCCTGCTCGCGCCCGGTACGGTCAACATCCAGCTTCACCCGGTAACGCCCGGTCTCATCCAGCCAGGCGTAGATATCCCCCTTCTGCGTACTCTCGACACGGGCGGGCAGCGTGCCCGAAATCACCGGCCGCCTGCGCAGCGGCGGGCGAAAACAGACCGTTTCGCTGTAGGGAATGCCCTCAAAATCCAGCTGAAAACTGGCCCGGCGCGAACCGCGGCTGCGGATACGGGTAATGACGATGCCTGCGGTCAGCGTCTGCGACACGCTGCCGTCCACCTCCAGCACGTGGCCGGGTAAAAGATGCGGGCTGGTGCTGCGCCCGGTCATCAGAGCCTGCTCGTTGAGGAGACGCTCGTGGCGAAGCCTGGCGTAATACGCGCCGGTCTCCGGGCTGTCGGGGTCGCCTTCGGTCAGAAAAGGTTCGGCATAGTGATACACCTCACCCGTGGTGATGCCGTCCGTGCTGCTGACGGACTGCGTGCTGTCCTGTGGCGTCAGCGCCTCGCGGTAGTTATAGTCGCGGGTGGCAACGCTGCCGCTCACCACCTGATACGCGGTCCGTAGATCCCAGACGCTTTCCTGCCCGCTGTCGCTCATGCCTGACGGATGGCGCAGCGGCAGCGTCACGCCAAACTGGTACTGTTCTGGCGAATCCATAAAGATCACGACATCCTGACCCAGACGGCTGTCCATTTCGAAACGCCAGAAAATACCCACTTCTGCCAGCAGGCGCTGAACGAACTCCAGATCGGTTTCTCGCCACTGGGTGATCAGTTCACGCTCAGGGTATTCGCGCGACAGCCGAAATTCGAAATCAGCGCCTTCCAGCTCATGCTCGCGCAGTACGTTTTCCACCACCTCAATCACCGACTGATTAAGGTAGATTTCACTGCGCCGGGTGTGTTGCATAAGGGCGATTCGCGGCACCAGCCGCAGCGTGTAATGCGTTTCGTCTGCTGAAGTCGAAACACGCCGGAACGACTGCACGACACCATAGACACTGCGCACCTCTGTAGCGGGCGCGCCGGTAAAAAGGGGGGTCTGAAAGGTGAATGAACCGGGTTTGAGCAGCAGCGTGTCGCAGGCGATATCCGGGTTTTCACATGTAAGCGCAATGTCGTAGTACCAGGGTTTGCTGAGTGCCTCTTCTGCGCTGAAGCTCAGCACATCAAGAAAATCATTACAGCCATGAATATCGACCCGATACCGCGACTGGCCCAGAAGCTGCGCCGCCTTTTGGGCGTTTTTTTCCATGATAGCGTCACTCATCATCCCTCTCCTTTATCGTCTCAACAATTCCATGACGGCCTCTTGCCATAAAAGGAGCGGCGGTCGCTGTCGTCGTTGCAGCATGTTTCGCTCCCTGATATGCCCTTAAATATGCTACCGCCCGTCGCTATGGCCCTTAGCGCACCGGGCGATTGATTCAGACTTTTTTGCGCAGCGCCCCGCAGGACGCTGTGCAAAAAAGCAGACGGTCTCCCGTCTGCTGGCAGGGTCAGGCAGTGGTACGTTCGT
>ERZ1108166.187-NODE-187-length-73247-cov-44.923762_pt1 | contig 73247 bp, 74 predicted proteins | sample MGYA00403702_ERZ1108166 | MGnify/ENA primary metagenome ERZ1108166 (study PRJEB35170, sample SAMEA104062401) | human gut metagenome | biome: human gut; feature: human-associated habitat; material: faeces | place: Denmark | collected 2012-05-01 ...
CTATGTTAAGTTGTCCCCACACACAATCTACCTGTTTTCTCGTGTGTGCCACAGGCGCAATACATAAATAGTCTGGCCATTAAGTTCGTAACGGATTTCGTACTCGCCAGCAAAAATCCGTCTGACCTCCCTGGGTTCAAACTGAAACAACTGTTCTCCCATACGTGGATGAGTTAACAGAATGACCGGAGCATGTGTCAGGGACTGCACCGTTCTGGCGGCCGCAGGTTTACTGGTCAGCACCAGAAAATCATATAACCGCGCCAAATCAGAAAGCGCCTTACTGGTCCACTTCAGTTCCATCAGCGTGGCACCGGTAACGGATTGTCAGTACTGAGGCTGTCCGCCCAGGCCTGTACAGCCTGATGGTCGATAACCTGTCCGGATGTCACATCGTCCAGGGCTTCCAGCGTCAGGCGATTACGCTCCTCCTCCTGGGCAAGCCATGCAGAAAGCGCCTGTTTGATAATCCAGCCCCGGGAGCGTTCCAGTCTGGCGGCCATCTGGTCGACTTTATCAGCCATAGGTAATGGCACATGCGCGGTAATTACTTTTGTTGCTTGTGCGGTATTGTTTTTCATTTGCATATCCGATTAGCTGTTAATCATATTTAATCATAGTGATTACTTTCAGACGAAACAAGGCAAATAATGCGCGTCAGCGCATGTAAGGCGGCACTCCGTTGTTACATATGGCACAGAAACAAAACCGCCGAAGCCCGGCGTCAGCCGGTACTGATTGATAGATTTCACCTTACCCATCCCCATCCTGCTAAGCCATACCCGCTTCAGCCATGAAATAGCTTCTGTGCGCGGTCGGAGTGGTCCCGACAAGGGTTTACCCGCAGTCGGGGCGTATCTCCGCGTTAGCGGGCCGTCAGGGCCGCTTACGAGCGTGTACTGAGGACTTCCAGCCAGAAGACTGGCAGCGATGACAATGTAGTTACAACATTCATAATTAAAAGCGATGTTGTTCCCGCCCTTCGGGCGGGGGCGGCCTCGCTTTTCAGTTATGAGGGGTGGGTACGGTGCTGCGTTTGTGTGGTGTTTTTATTCCTGATGTTTTTTTGTTGTGGTTTCAGAACGGTGAGGTTCGGGGCCCGCGCATCAGCGTGGGAGGTGCTTTTAGATTCTGAGCGGCGCGGCCTTGGCCGCTGCAAGCGAAGGCCTCTTTGTATTTGTTCACAGTGGTCTCAGAGATAAAGATTTTCCCTGCGGCGAAGCAACGCAGGGGATTAAATAATGGGGTTAAGACTATATTGCAGGTTTGCTGTTTCAGGTTTGCAGCTTCTTAAAGTTCTTTGTTTGCGGATTTATGTGGATAACTGAAACGACGTGGCCATGTTCTGATGACTGATGCGTGGTTTTATGGGCAGATATGCCCCTCTGAGGGGATTTAAGGTGATTACTGCGGATTTTGGGCTGAGCGGAACCAGCGCCGAAAGCCCCGGAGGGGCTGGTGATGATTCAGTGCTGAGGGAATGGTGCTGTCTAGTGCGGTGGCGGGGCAGCCAGCGTCAGTTCAAGCTGACGCAACTCCCTGATGGCCATTCGCTTCAGATGGTCATCGGAACAAAAATAGGCTTCATCCGGAGGCAGACGCTTCCTGAGATACTCTGCCATCTCATGAATCTGCTGGTCGGCAGGCAGTTTCTTCAGGCGTCTGGCGCGCTTACTGGCTGCCGCTTTTGCACGACGGTGTTTCAGTGCATCCTGGCTGCGCTGCAGATACCAGCGTTTTCTGGCCGCATGTACGGAGATATCTTCATCCTCACGCAGAACACCTTCCCGAATGAGCTGCTGGCGGATTTCACTTTCACGCAGTCGTTTCTGCTGCTGTTCGTGAAGTTTTACCATGTCGACGCCCAGCATCTGCCAGCCTGCCGGTGTTATCCAGACGTAACGTGGCAGACGCTGGCGGGTTTCACGGTCCCACAGGGTTTCCTCTGAAACACCCAGCACACCAAAACGTACCTGTTCGGCCAGCAAACGGGAAAGGCGGGAGACCGTCACTTCCAGTTCCGGAATAACCTTCCCCTTGCTGTCTTTCGGGCTGATTTCTCTGGCCAGACGGGAAACACTCATGCCTACGGTATGTGTGCCCGCATCACTGAAGCTGACCAGAACCGGCCAGATGGCATCGAGGAGGCGTTGTTTTTCCGGACGGAAAGCATATTTGCGACCGGCATACGTTCGTTTCTGCACGTAAAAAGGATGCAGAGACATGTGCATGCGCAGGCTCTGCTCGCCGGTCACCGGGTCCTTTTTCACCAGACGGTTGTAGGCGTGCCCGAGCTGCCCGCTCAGCGCCTTATAGCGCTCAGGACGATACCAGGACGGATTTTCGCATTTGGGTTTGGTGGAGTGCTCACCGCGACGGCGCTTCGTGCGCTTCCTTTCCGGTTCAACCAGGAAAGTGGTCGCCCTTCCCGCTTCATAGTCTTCCCAGAAACGGATCTGCTCTTCGGGTGCTAACTGACTCCAGTGTACTGCGTTATATGGAGTATTCTTCAGACCTGCCACAAGCTGTCGCTTATGGCGGAGCGATTGTGCCGTGTATTTATACACTGCACAGGGTTGAATCTCTGGTACGGTTTCATTATACTTTACCCGTATTCTGTGAGGCCCCCATAATCTTTCTCCGTCCCGCCAAGTTCGTCGAAAGATTGTGGGGGTTTTCCTTTTATGGCTTCCGGAACATCTTCGGTCTTCTGACTTACTGCCCGTAAATGCCATCTCTCCTGAATGCCTTATGGCGCATTCTGCCGTCCGGCTTTCGCCGCTTTGCTCCACAGAGTGCCACCCTCTGCGCAGCTAATAACAACCGAAATATACCCGCTTTACGTTAATTTGAAAAGCATTACAACGATCTCTTCTCTTCCAGTGTCTCCTCACCGATACCTCTAATGAGTCAATCTTGACCTGCATCAAAAAAATAAAATCTATTTTTAAAAGCAGATTTTTCTGCTTTAGATCCTTCTTTTGGATTAAAAGATCGACTTTTGTCCTGCTCACGATCATTTATCTTACAACCGATCCACCTAACAGAATAATATTCTGTTTTAATGCAATTAAACGATCTAAAAAACCTTTAAAAAATCATTTTGTAGATCATTCGATCGTAAATAGAATAATTCTTAGATAATAAAACCATTTGTTACACAGCCCGCCAATTGTGTAACAACAGCCTCTACAAGAGCATATTTGTTCATATGTTCGTCAGAACTGCGGATTGTCTGGACGAGGGTCAGACACCGTTTCGTGCATATGGACCAGCATGTTCGAACGCCACAAAGCAGAAGCATCATGCCTGGATCGCTTCGGCGCGGAGCGTTAAGTTTTGACGCTTTTTTGTATGTTTTTTAATCTGTTAGTTGACTCGGTACGTTATACTAAGTACCCTTTACTGGTCACAGGCAAAACTGTGATCGGGCGTAGGAACCCGCGTAGTCATCGTCGGCGCAGAAGTTAATTTCTTCATTTGGCGTCGTTTTTTGCCATACCATAAAGACAGGAATTCGTATTTCTTGTCGTCTTCTATGGTAGCTCAGGCGGGGCAGGCATTAGCCTGGCCGGTTTCCGATGACACCGGTATTCCTACCCCCGTCTGGGCTATCACCAATGAGCGTAGGAACTCGGTGATAGCGTTTTAAGTTGTCATCGGAGACTGTTGCTATGTCACCTCAAATGATACAGAAACTCCCGGCCATCAATCTGTTGGAAGGTATGTTTCCCGAGCTATCAACAAACCAGCTTAAAGTCTGCGTTTTTTACGCAATGGGTGTTCCTTACGACGCCATTGCTCAGAACTGTCGGCTTTCTCCCGAAACGGTACGAACCTACCTGAAGCGAAGCCTGAAGAATTTAAATCTGGAAGGATATGATGCACTTCGCTCTGCTGTGCTGATGCGAACGTTCGTTTTCATGATTAGCAATACAGCTAAAGAAAACGAAAAAATGTGAACAGGTGTCCCCATTAAAGGGGACACTTTCATGGAAATTGCATTTTGCACTTTACAGGCGATCCCAAATTGATAAACATAAACACCAAGCACAAGTTACTTTAATAAAGCAAATCACTTCAGACGGTGTCCCAGTTATTTGTATCTGACTCATGCCAGATATATGGCGACCTTACTCTGAACTGATGTGCTGATGTTTTATTTCGCGTATCACAATACTGTGCCACTGTATTGCTGATATTAGTGCTTAGCCGTTCTTTATCTGTGAGTTCGCCAAATCACCGATACAGAACGTACTAGAGTCTGCTGGTTATATGCCTGTCAGAACTGCAGTTTCTCCAGATATGGGCTGGACACTGCTTCAGACATATGATCTAGCATATTCGCCTGACATCGCAAAATCGTCCATCATGGATCGGTTTTGCGCGGAGCGTTGAACTTCGTGAATATAGAACACCTGAATAACCGGAACTGGTATCTTGCGCAATATAATACAACCGGCAAAAACAGAGAATCTTTATTCTCATGGCTAAATGAGCAAAACGTCGTACCATGGACTCCATTAATAACAAGAAAGATAAGACGGGCAGACTCCAGGTGCTGTTACCGTGAAAGAATATTCGCTATTTTTCCAGGGTACTTTTTTATTCTGGCTAATTTTGACATTCAACCAGTATCGGCATTACGTCGCCATAGCGCCTTCATTGATTTCGTGAAGTTTGGCGGTGAAATAAAACCCGTCAATAAAGATATTGTTGATGGATTAATGAAGATTTACCCGGACCCTGTGCTAAATCCGGGAGCCAGGGAAGAGCTGAATGCGGCTTCCAGCATATGGCTGACAAAAGCACAATATCAGTATCTCCTCAGAATGGAAAATACTCTCCAGCCTGAGTCGAGGATATCCCTGCTCCTGGAACTGGTATCAAATGCCGAACATCACGGCTTTATGGAGCGCCTTGTAAACATCCCATAGCCAGTATTTCCCGGCCTTCGGGCCGGGCTTTTTTCAATTCAAGAGAATATTCTGGAGTGAAGCCTGCACGAATCCATCCCCACCATGGACTCCCCCTGTCTTTTGATGGAACCGTGTATTTCTTAATGGCGAAAGAAATAAAAGGCTTCACCCCAGAGTATTGATTCGTTTTATCAAAGGCCGGCCCGTGCCATCACGTGTGGCGGAGAGAACAGATACCGGTCTTCTTTTCATCTCACAGTAGGACATTCGCATGACCACGACAGAACATCCCGTGCGCCAGTTGCTCTGGTGTGCACTGAATGCCCTGAAAACGGCACAGGAAAACCACAATATAACCAGTGAAACCGGATTACGGCATTACCTGCTTGAATGGCTTTCTGGTGCCAGCAGACATCCTGAGTTCCGTAGTCTCCCTAGCGAAATCATGGCGTTAAAAGCATTGACCGAAAAAGATCGCAATATTCCCATCATCGGAACGCTGAATACGCTCTTTCTCAGCTCTGCCACTGTCGGAGAATGTCCGTTGTTTCGTTTTCGGGCTGCACTGGGTAAATTACAGAAAGCAGGCTGGCGCACATATGTCTGCCCATGGCCTGAGAGGGTGTTCAATGAATCCATTGAACGGGCCTGTTCTGGGAAACGTCATCTGCTACAACTAAATCGCACCGAAGAGTGTTTTCTACCGACAGGCGATATGAGGGCACCAGTTACGTTGCAGTTGATCACTCCACTACACCGCAAAACTATGCAGCTTCTGGAAACGGCAGAGTTAATATTCTCCGACGAAGGATTTCAGGTGGTGAGAGGATACGAACATCAATTCGGGATCGAACGCAGAGAAACCCTCTTTCACACCCTATTTATCGGGCTGCCCAGCTTGCCAGAAGATGTCTGGGGTGCCAAACAGGAGCAGACGGTTATCACCCTACACTGAGACAGGTACAGTATTCATCCTAATCCGCAGTCTGTACTGCCATTTCTGCCATTCCCGGTCATTTTTCTTTTCATCTAATCGCTTGTGCCATTTCTCGCAACCGGGATCGTGCGGTCATGACGGTACAGCTGCACCACTGCCATTACGTATACAGGAGTCACAAATGCCTGAAGCAATTTCTGGACGACTATTGGTTCTGGTCATCAACACCCATTGTGAGCGGAAACTATTTACGTCAAAAAACAGCAATGATCCCGAGAAAATTGCCCGTCGTTTCTGTACCCCTGACAACTGCCTGGTGGTAGTCCTTCGCAATAACCGCTTTCTGTTTCATGTGGAACGGGCTCCCGGCCACGCCAGTCGCTGGTACAAAGGGCGAACATCCATCTGTCGTCGTCTGTATGACTGGCTGACCTGATACAAATCCTGTATCAACCAACGAAGGGAAGAAATAATTATGACTGTTATGCTGCTGTCATGAACATAATTATTCTGATGGGGCTATTTTAATGAAAAATAATAACGCACCATTATATCTTTGGTTGCTTTGGTGTACGTTTTGTCTGTACATCACTACCCCGTGGCAATACTTACGTTATTCATACACTGACAACTTATCATTGCCTTATATGTTATATTTCTGTGTGGTGGTTGTGATTTGCATTTTCCCACTACTTTTCAGATGTGTACTTCTTATTGTAAGGTCTGCATCTAAATACGACTTCACATTCTTTGTGAAGAAGAAAAAGGGAAGCAAGAAATCAACTATACATCTTAGCCCCTATGCTGACACACGTTGCCCGAAGTCAATGAGGAAACACTGGGATGTATTGCTTTCTCTGATATCAAAAGCAATTAATAATGATGAAATCATTGTCATGCATTCACATCTCTTTACTCCAGCAAGAATAAATAAACTTATAAAGAGACTGGAATCTTATGATTTGAGTTTTTCAGTTATTACATACCCACGGAAAACAAGTCTGTACGAAAAATTATCAATTCCTTTTATATATCTCTTGTTTCAGTGGTCTTTCCCGCATTTGCATTCGGACGGAATGACAGTCGTCATTCGTCCTCTCCAGACCCACCACACCAATTAAAAAATACATTTAGATATAAAAAGAATGCTCATAAACAGGATTTTTATTTTCACAAAAAATCCCAAAACACTGGCTTAATTGGCTATCCACAACCTCACCTTTAAAATAACATGCAACATTAAAATTCAAAAGATAGAATAATGAAAATACTAATCAACAATATTAAAGACCCAAGCAGACTTCTGAATGCGACTAAAACGGGACATTCAGGAGTAATTCTCTCAATACCGGTATACATTACCCATCCAATTGCACATAAAATAATGAACCCTTACTTAAAGTCCGCATTAACTAACAAACACGTATATACGAACACGGAGTCTCCGTTATGAAAAAAAACTATCTGACACTTATACTGCCGTCATTATTGTCCGGCTGTGCCGGAATTTCCGGCGGCAATAACGTGGCACCATCAGATACGCCTGCTCTGGTTTTTGTTGACGGACAAATCAGTGAGAGTGCTGGCGTCCTGGCACTTACGCAACAACGACTTTCTCCACCTAAAATAATTCCGCCCCCGAGAGTCAGCGTGCCAGAGACAGTAAAAACAGCACAGCCAGTAAGCGAATCCCGACCGTTACCTTCACCAACAATAAGTCAGAATTTCTCCCGGTTAATCATTACAGGCAAGCCTGGTAGCACCCCTGTAACACTATCGCCGACGGCCCGTAACCGGACCGTCAGTCAGTGGATAAAAACATTACTACCGGAAGGATGGAAATTCAGACAAGAGAATGCAGCCACGCCCAAACTGAATACCAAACTGGTTTCATGGTCTGCCAATGATCAGTGGACCCGTTCTCTGAACCGGTTGCTGGAAGAACAACACCTCTGGGGCCATCTGGACTGGGATAATAAAACGTTGACCGTCACAACATCGGCTGCTGCACCGGCACAGGACACGGCAACCACTATCTCGCCAGCAGCCATGGTAACCACATCCACTTCCCCGAAGTCTTCAACGACAGCAAATAGCCAGAACAAACCACGAAACCCATTCAGGGGAAACAGCGTATCTCCGTCTACGCCCGCAGCAATCCCGACTCCGACCGGCTCTACAGTCAAGTCTATCCCACTCATGACCGGGACACCTGTCAAACCGGTATCTCAGGGTAAAGAGTGGCGTGCGCCGGCAGGCACTACATTAAGGGAAAACATTATTAAGTGGGCAGAAGAAACAAAATGCGAAAGCATGGCATCAACGCACTGGATGGTCATATGGCCACTTTCTGTAACCGATTACCGTCTTGATGCGCCTTTGATGTTCCGGGGATCATTTGAATCAGCCATGGAGCAGGTATTTGAGTTATATCGGACTGCGCAAAAACCTTTATACGCACAGGCTTCTCGCATGCAGTGCATCATTACAGTTTCTGATACAAGGGATGGTCGCTAATGGGATGGCTGGTCATGGCCGTCGGCCTGACCATTCTGATTATCACTGGTAGCTACCAGAATCAGAAGATGTCTGAAACCACAAACGCCCAGCAATATGCAAGTGCGTCTGTATGGGCAAGTCAGATACTAATGATTGCTAACAGAATCAATGATATCAGATACGTATCAGGCCAGCAGGACGGAGTAATTTCCTCAGATAAACTGGCTCTCCCTGTCACTCCGGACTCCCGAATTAAACATCAGTTACAACAGGGGCGTCTGTGGGTATGGATGCCTGAACAACCAGGACTTGTTGAAACTTTGCGTTCAAAAAGTCGTGGTTCTGCACTAATAGGGATCTTCCAAAACGGGCAACTCACCTGGCTATCAGGAACTGCAACCGGTCTGACACCCCCGGCAGGCATTACTGCTGGTTCTGTCGTCTACGTTAACTAATCTGGATATATTCATGAAAAAATCACACCAGCGTTCAATGAAGCTGGCGGTGCTCCCCTGCATGATCGCCGTCGCTCTTTCCATCTCCGGATGTACTTTCAGCGAAATCAACAAAATGCAGAAAAAAGCACAGGAAGACTCAGCACATGCACGGGAAAAGGTATCAGCCCTTTCGGCCCGTAAATCGCAGGCTCTTACCTGGCTCGATAATCAATGGATAAACCCTGTTCCGGTCGCTCAGGTATCAAGAGAGAAAAAACAAACAGCTCCAGCCTGCTACATCACGCAGGCAAGAAAAGGAGAGATCACTCTGCAGGAACTGGGGCAACGTATTACTGCCGTATGCGGCATCCCTGTGATCATCACGCCTGACGCAGCCAATTCAACTCTTGAAGGAGGCGCTACCCGCCAGATGACAGGAACACTACCAGCACCAGATGAAAATGGACGTCTACCGTTAAGCAGCCTGGGCAGCACAACAATGACTACCTCCACTCAGCCATTAACGCTGAATAACCTCATGTGGCAGGGAGATATCAATGGTCTTCTGGATCTGATGGCCAGCCGGAGTGGTCTGTACTGGCGCATGGATAATGGTCGGATTGTATTCTATCTGACTGAAACCAGAACGTATCCACTTCATATGCTGAACACCAAAACCAGCAGCAGTTCCAGTGTCAGCTCTGGCTCAACAAGCACAATGGGGGCAACAGGAGGCCAGGATAACTCAGCATCCGGTGATGCAACGTCCTCTCAGAGCACAACCGTTGGTCAGGAATACGATCTGTATGAAGATATCCGGAAAACTATTGAAGCAATGCTGACACCAGAAAAAGGCCGTTACTGGTTATCTGCATCGAGCTCAACGCTGACAGTCACTGATACTCCAGCTGTCCAGGAAGCCGTCGCACGATATGTAGACGAACAAAACAGTATTATGAACCGCCAGGTAGCCCTGAACGTACAGGTTCTGAGCGTCAGCAATACCAGAAACGAACAGTTCGGTCTGGACTGGAACCTTGTTTATAAATCGCTACATTCCGCCGGAGCAACGTTGAACAATGCAAGCGGAGATTTTACAGGCGCTACATCTGCAGGCGTATCAATTCTGGATACGGCAACAGGGAATGCCGCCAAATTCAGCGGTTCCAGCCTTCTGATTAAAGCACTGAGTGAACAAGGCGATGTCAGCGTTGTAACTTCACAAGAAAGCACTGTCACAAACCTGACGCCGGTACCTATCCAGATGGCAGATCAGACAGTTTACGTCGCCCAGTCAGCAACAACTACGACTACGGATGTAGGAGCAACAACAACATTAACACCGGGCATGATCACCACTGGATTCAATATGACCCTGCTGCCTTTAATTCAGAAAACAGGCAATCTCCAGTTGCAGATGAACTTTAATCTGTCTGATCCCCCAACTATCCGTAGCTTTACGTCAAAAGACGGAAACAGTTACATCGAAATGCCATATACCAAACTGCGTTCACTGAGCCAGAAGGTCAATCTGAAAGAAGGGCAATCACTTGTCGTTACTGGTTTCGATCAGAACAATACGACGACAAGTAAAGCCGGTACATTTACGCCAGCAAATCCATTATTTGGTGGTTCACAAACAGGGAAAAATGAACGCAGCACACTTGTGATCATCATTACCCCGACTTTCCCGTCAGGAGGCAATAATGGCTGATGAAGGTATCAACCCGGTAGTGCTTCTCGCAGATCCTAAAGTAAATCATCGCGTGTGGGCTGCCTGTCTTAAATGGACTCCTGTCGTAAAAAAACAGCGCGTCCCCTCACATCATAAACACAAGTCTCATGTAAAACCCAGACGGCTTACCTCCCTGAAAGTGACTGTAGGCAGCAGAAATTCCCGTGGAAAGATCAGCCGCCTTACCGGCACAGGAATACTGACCAGGCCAGAACGCAATCATTATTTTTCCCTGGCACTGGCTTTCTGCTCATGGGTCAGAAATGGATACGGTGTCTTCCGGTACAGCGATAAGGAGCTCTTATTCCTTGCTTCCATTAATGGCCAGCCTGCCGTTATGGCTGACTTATCAGGAAATGATGCCGATGTTGCCCAAAAGGTCAGCCTTTTTCTGGCGATGAACGAAGAGCCCCCCGAAAAATGGCAGGTTGTATCGTCTCTGGAACATCCTGATAACTGGGAAAGTATTATTACCCGGTTATCATCAGCAGACCTCCGCCGTTGCAAACTTACTGTCGGCAATCGCAGCAAATTCACACTGCCTGCCGTACTGTTTTTAGTAGCAGCCGGCGCAGGCACAGTATTCTGGATGACTCAGCCAGAGCCTGATGTCGGACCGACCGCCGAGGAGATAGCTGCACGGGCAAGATTACAGTTTAAAAAGCCCGAACCACCACCGGAGCTCCCGCATCCATGGGCGTCACAACCTGTAATCAGTGATTTTCTGAAAGCCTGCGCGGACCTTCGAAAACCATCACCGGTCGCGCTAGAAGGCTGGAAACTTACCGGTGGAACATGTACTCCCGAGACATTCACACTGATTTACGAACGACAGCCAGGAGGAACTATTGAAGGCTTTCTGGCAAGAAGCAAAGAAATCTTTAATGTTATTCCTGACTTTAACCTTAAAGATGGTGCACGCCTGGCTTCTGTAACCCGGCTACTGCCTTCCCTGCCCCGCAGGGATGAGGCAGTCCCTGCCCCCTCAGAACAACTGATGCGGGTGTTCACGTGGTTTCAGAAAAAACAGTTAACGCCGGCCATTAATGAAATAGCCATACCGGAACCATTACCAGGTAACGATGGTGAACCAGCCCCTGTTCAGAAATGGAAAGAATATCAGTTCAGTTTATCAACGCCTGTAAATCCTGATGAGTTGTTCCCTTTATTTCAGGATACCGGCGTTCGTCTGAGCAATATCCATTTTGAATTAAACGGCGGTACTTTCAGTTATTCCTCAGAAGGTCATATTTATGCGTCTAGGTAAATCACTCATTATTCCATCCATATTTTTCTTCTCCGGTTTTTCATTTGCAACAACACAACCTCTTGTCACAATAGGAGAACTTGAAGCACAACAAAACCGGAATATTCTTTTACAGGCAAAAGTTCAGGGCGCACAGCTACAGAAACAACTCGAAGAATCAGATGTTAATCTGTCATCTGAAACTGTTTCAGGTTTCTCTGGTATGACTGCCTCTTTGCCATCAGTTTCAGAGCAGCCGACATCTAAAAACAGAAAGGAATTGCCCGTTATTATGGAAATAAACGGCAAAGATAAACGTCTTCATGCCGTTCTTCGCATGGCTGATGGACGTCAGACAAGCGTCACCACTGGTAGCCAGCTTCCGGGTACATCCGTCACGGTGAAGTCGATCTCATTGTCTGGCGTCACGTTAAGTGATGGCACCACCCTTACTTTCTGAGTGATGTGATATGGACAAATATAATCTGAAGGATGCTCTCCTTTTTATATCCCGGGGAGACACCCATGAAATTCTCATCGAAACAAATCAGCGAACAAGACCTGACGTACAGAGTAATCTCCAGGAACTGCTAAACTTATACCCTGACATCATCCCAAAAGTAGTCTCGCTGTCTGAGTTACAGGAAGCCGGTCAGGATGATGAAAATAAAGGTCCGAAAGAACGGATTATTCATCTGAAAGATCTTGCAGATGTCAGTGAAAGTGAGAAGAAAGTTCTCTCCTATTTTGAAACGGCCAGAAAACTTGGTGCTTCAGATATTCATTTTTTAATTTCAGAGTCTATTTTCAAAGTTCGCATGAGAATATTCGGTGAACTGCAAACTGTAGATGAAGATCAACCTGCGTTGGGTTATTCACTTTGCGCAACAGCCATTCTGTCAATGGCTGATGTGACTGAAACCAGTTTCTTCCCTCAAAGGGAACAGGATGCGCGCCTGTCCCCACAATTAATGCGGAAAATAGGAATATTTGGTGCACGATACAGTCACAGACCTACGGGAGATGGTCTGATTGCAGTTATGCGCCTGATACCCGATGACGGAGACAAAGTTCCCACGTTTAAGCAACTGGGCTTTATACCGGAGCAAATCCGGTTGCTGAACGTCATGCTGCGCCGCCCGGAAGGGAAAATAGTTCTGTCTGGTCCAACAGGTTCAGGTAAATCAACAACGTTACGCAGTGCCTGCCGTGTATATCTTGACGATAATCAGGGGCGACACCTGCTGACGATCGAAGATCCGCTGGAAGGACAGATTCTGGGGGCAACACAAACCCCGATTATCTGTGACAAATCCGACGAAGAGGCCGTCAAACTGGCATGGAGTCGTGCTATTTCATCGGCAATGCGACTTGACCCCGATGCCATCATGGAAGGGGAAATGCGCGATCTTGTCTCGATGATGTCAACAACCTACGCGGCTCAGACCGGTCACATCGTTCTGACAACATTACATACAAACTCAGCTCTGGGTATACCGGAGCGGATGATTACGATGGGTATGAATGCCGATCTTATTTGCGATGCGCAATTACTGATTGGGATGATCAGCCAGCGTCTTGTACCAACTCTGTGTCCCTCCTGCCGTATTCCATGGGAAAAGCGAGTACCTGAACTTAGCGAAGACGACCGCGCTTACCTTGAGCGGCACTGCAATAAAGATTCACTCTGCAGTACAGATAATATCTGGTTCCGAAATCCTCACGGATGCTCCGACTGTAATCACGACGTAATTATTAACGGCAGAAAGCGCGGTGAAATAGGTAAAGGCCTCACCGGCAGGACCGTAATTGCTGAAGTGATAGAACCTGATAATCGCTTATTTCAGATTCTGAAAACACGCGGCAAAGTTGCAGCACGTAAATACTGGCTTGAAAACATGCATGGCATCAGTCGTGTGGAGCATCTGCTTCGCCGTATCAATGAAGGCCTGGTGGACCCTCTTGAAGCCGACAGAATCATCCCTCTGGACGAAGACGAACGCCTCAGCATCGATGATGCCTAACAGGAGAACAACATGCGTGAAATGAATTTCAGTCAACGGCTGAGACGTTTCATTGTCAGAAAAACGTTCAGCGCCCCCTACAGGGTGCAGTTTTACGAAGCTCTGCGTTTTCTGCTGGAAAATAAACAGCCATTAAAGACCGCACTGGAACAGATGCGGGATGCCTGGACAGACTTTGGACGAAAATGGCATCCCTTTGCTGAACTGGCCACAGACTGTATTGAGTCTCTTCGTGAAAACAGTGGCGAAAACTCTCTGGAATATACTCTTGGTTTATGGGTTCCCCAGGAAGAGGCTGCAGTAATCAGTGCCGGAATAAGAAGTGGTTCCATTGTGGATGCATTACAATTTGCCACCACACTTACAGATGCCAAAAAGCAACTCCATCAGGCCATATGGCAAATGGCTATTTACCCGGTGGGGTTGTTAATCATGATGACGGGGACATTATATGTTCTTAATACAGAGCTAATACCTGTACTGAGCAAAATAAGCTCCCCTGATTCATGGAGTGGTGCTCTTGGTTTTCTCTATGGATTATCTGTGTTTGTCGATAATTACGGCGCTATATGTGCCGTTCTTTTTGCAGTGGTCACAGGTGTAATATCATGGTCTCTGAAAAACTGGAAAAGCCGCTCTTTGGCTGACAATATAATGCCATGGAGTATTTATAAGGATATACAGGGGGCAGCATTCCTCCTGAATATGGCTGCACTTCTGAAAGCCAAAATGACAACGCTCAACTCACTGAACGTTCTTCAGGACTTTGCATCACCATGGTTAAGCACACGCCTTGACAGCATTATTTACCGCGTACGCCAGGGGGATCACCTTGGGCTGGCTTTGCGTCAGTGCGGTTATCAGTTCCCATCCAGGGAAGCAGCCAACTTCCTGTCTTTATTACAGGGAGATGGCGCAACGGAGCTAATCGGCAATTATGGCCAACGGTGGCTTGTACAAACGCTGGAGCGAGTAAAAAAACGAGCAGCTGTTGTGCGTTTAATTATGCTGATATTTCTTGTCATGTCACTCCTGTTACTGGTCATGGCCGTTGTAGACATTCAGTCTATTGGCGACAACAGTATGGGTAATCTTTAAATAAAACGAGGTATTTATGTTAATCCAAAATATTGATGTTAACGCTCTGAAGAAAAATGAGAAAGAAACGTCTCATGACAAAGGCTGGGGTATTATGGAACAGGGTGCAATAGCACTTGTTGTAATTATCGTACTTGCCCTTGTTTTTGGTGGATTGTATATGTTGCGTTCACGAACCGGTGTGGCAAATGAAAGTTCGAACATACAGACAATCATCACAAGTACTCAGGGGCTGCTAAAAGGTAGCGATGGATATACGTTTACCAGTGGAGCCAAAATGACGGGTGCTCTCATTCAGATGGGTGGCGTACCCAAGACCATGACAGTGCGTGGTACTCCATCATCAGGTACAGCAACGCTCTATAACTCATGGGGCGGTGCCGTAACTGTTGCTCCGGCTTCAACATCAGGTTTCAACAATGGTTTTACCGTCACCTATGAAAAAGTCCCACAGGATGCCTGTATCCAGATTGCCACACAAATCAGTCGTACTGGTTTAACTAACGGTATTACCCTGAACAGTACGACTCACAATGATGGAAAAGTCACTACTGAAGAAGCCAGTGCGCAATGCACAGCTGATAATGGCAGCACCGGTACAAACAAACTAATCTTCACCATCAATGGCTAAGGAGTTTTAATGTCCGGGGGTAAAGTGCCCCTCAGACTTATTTCATTAATCCTGCTTTGTTCTCTTATTTATCCCGCCCGAGCTTCATACATCGCCCCCAAACAAATCTGGACTAACAAGTGGGACAATTGCTTTGCCGCCGCCGGCGCACGCTATCAAATTGAACCATTATTGTTGAAGGCCATTTCTGCCGGGGAATCTTCATTGAAGCCGGGCGCAATTAACATAAATAAGGACAGAAAAACAGGCAAAGCCAGTAGTACGGATTATGGGTTGATGCAAATAAACTCAACCCATATTCCAAAGCTTATAAAGATGGGCGTAATCAAAAAGTCTGAGGATTTAATTACCAAACCATGTCTTAATATCCATATAGGAAGCTGGATACTGGCAAGACATTTTCAGATATGTGGCGTCAGCTGGAATTGCCTTGGATCATACAATGCCGGATTCCGTAAGGACAGACATGAAACAAGAGAGCAATATGCTAATAAAGTATGGAGAATTTATCGTGACATGAAAGGGATATGCCTTCCCGGGCAGGGAGGCAGACAATGCAGACAATCGTAGGCATAAGTCTCTCCCCTGTTTATATCCTCCCATTGATGTTCATATTTTCCATTATTGGACGAACTCTGTTATTCAGAGTTCGTTATTTTTTATCTGATACAGAACATCTCTGGTATAAGACACACACTGCAGTTCTGTCAGGAATATGGCTATATAGTATAGCTGTGGCATTAATTATTTTATCGCCATCCCAACTTCTCTACCGTATTCATGCTGTTCTTATTCTTTCGTTCATGCTGCAAATGGCAGTAACGGATGCACTAACAGGCCTCTTACCTGGTACATTCACCAGGCGTTTTTTAATCGCTGGAATATTATCACAAATCACAACTGATATATGGTGGCTCCGTGCAACAGAAATTGTCTCTGCCGCAATTGTCTTATTCTGTCTGCATAAACTGGTTAACCGCCATCGTCTTAATATTGGCACAGGAGACCTGTGGCTTATTGCAGGTATTACCGCATGGTCAGGGCTATATAACGCCATATGGAGTGTGTTGCTGGGCGCAGGAGGATTTGTCTTATGGCATTCAACATGGTGCATAAAAGGACATAAAGAAGGCCCACTGGGTCCATGGCTGTGTCTTGGCCATGTCCTTTTGCTACTGGATAATCTTTATCAACCACTATGGGTAATCTGATGAAAAAATATGACCGAGGCTGGGCATCGCTGGAAATTGGCGCGGCTTTATTGATTGTTATGATCATAGTTGCCTGGGGTGCAGGCATATGGCAGGACTATTTAAAAACCAAAGGTTGGCAGGCTGAAGCTCGTCTTGTCAGCAACTGGGCCAGTGCAGCCCGCTCTTATATAGGGAAAAACTACACAACTCTCCAGGCCAGTAGTACCACAACAACCCCTGCCGTTATCACGACAACCATGCTGAAAAATACCGGCTTTTTGTCCAGCGGCTTTACTGAGACAAACAGCGAGGGGCAGCGGTTACAGGCATATGTAGTTCGAAACACCCAAAACCCGGAATTACTACAGGCAATGGTTGTATCCAGTGGTGGCACCCCTTATCCAGTGAAAGCACTTATCCAGATGGCTAAGGATATTACCACTGGTCTTGGTGGATATATCCAGGACGGCAAAACAGCCACAGGTGCATTACGTTCCTGGTCAGTAGCTTTAAGTAATTATGGTGCCAAAAGCGGCAACGGGCATATTGCCGTACTGTTATCGACAGATGAACTTAGTGGTGCAGCAGAGGACACTGATCGTCTTTACAGATTCCAGGTCAATGGTCGCCCTGACTTAAACAAAATGCACACGGCCATTGATATGGGATCAAATAACCTGAATAACGTTGGGGCAGTAAATGCCCAGACTGGTAATTTCAGCGGCAATGTGAATGGTGTAAATGGCACTTTCAGCGGTCAGGTAAAAGGCAATAGCGGAAACTTTGACGTAAATGTCACCGCTGGCGGTGATATCAGAAGTAATAATGGTTGGTTAATTACTCGTAACAGCAAAGGCTGGCTCAATGAAACTCACGGTGGCGGATTTTATATGTCCGACGGATCATGGGTTCGAAGTGTAAACAACAAGGGCATCTATACCGGCGGTCAGGTGAAAGGCGGTACTGTTCGTGCTGATGGTCGCCTTTATACTGGTGAATACTTACAACTGGAAAGAACTGCCGTTGCTGGCGCATCATGTTCGCCTAACGGCCTTGTAGGCCGCGATAATACAGGGGCAATACTTTCGTGCCAATCCGGTACGTGGAGGACAATAGGTGGAAAACTCAAAGTTACTCAGCTTTCCAACACAGGTTATCTGGGGCAATTCGACTTCTGTGCCATTGCCAGAATGGGCAACGCAGAGGATGCCCACTACTGCCAGGTAGTTGAGAGCCCAGCAGGTTCACGTAAATGGTACAAATACGAGCATAAGACAGGTTGTATTGCGTCGTGTGTAACGCTCAATTAAGTTTGATATCCAAATAGTGACTGCTCTCCGCCCTGTCGGGCGAGGCTTCCCACTTCTCAGGCCGCAACCGTCTGTGCGACGGATTTACGCTGGCCTCCATAGGCAGAGACGACGAGTCCCGCCGCCTTTAGTTCCAGTATTCCTTTTTGCCGGATGTTGAGTGCCGCATTGATATCGCGGTCGACGCCCCTGACTACATTATGATTTGCCCTCTGAACCCGAGCAGCACCCCGCTGTAAACATCATTCAAAACACATACAGAAAGGCGAGTTGCAACAACTCGCCAAACACATTCGATCTGCATGATCGAAATTATTCGTTTCACCAGAAAAAACACCGAAGATACAATAACCACATGAGCTGAAAAGACTTTTTCAGTCGGAGGAACAATGAGACTGAATACGACCGGTATTGCGGCCCGAATGATGCTCTCGCTGGACAAAAAAGCAATCGGCGAAAAACTCATCAACGGTCGTCAGATAAACCCGACACCTCTGCAGGTCCGTTACCCACAAGGGGTAAGAGAAGTTCTGGGAATAATGAGCGAACAATTAGCCATATCCACCGCTGATTTAACCCGAATCCTGCTTGAGGATGTTCTTCATAATATGTTTATGCCTGCGGATAACACCACAGGAAACATAATAAGCAGAATTGAATACATCATGCTGTCGCATGATATAAATGCGCCATTACTGGCAACATTGCTGTCGCCATGGAATATCCGCCCCACGGTAATACAGGACCCGGCCAGACTTGCAGACTATCTTTCAGTTGACGCTCTCGAACATCTTGCTGAATGTTTTAATCTCAATCCGGACTGGCTGAATGGCCATGAAAACTATCCGATAGCGTTGTCCGGTGAATGGCCAGATACTGCTGATAATTTCAGAATGCTTATTAATGATAGCAGCAACACTGAAGTTATTTTCTGGCATAGTTTCCCCTTCGCAGGAAACACGAAAAGAGAATATTGCGGGGTAATATTGAGACAGAAAAAAGAAATAAATGGTTCTGTAATATATCCGGCACTATCATTATCACCAACACTTCTGAACGATAAAAAAAGAAAATGGTTAATTGAATATACAACCAGACAGAATACAACAATGTCTTTGCGACGCGTCACGTTGAGACCTGGCCTTGCCGGTAACCTTATTACAGGGCAAATACTACCTGTTAGCTTATTTAATACATCTTTATTACCCTGGTAAATACCAGATAGTACCAAAGTAAAAAATTACGGCACATCCGTGTCATAGCGTTGTTTTGTCTAAATTCTGATAAACAGGAAATTAAATGATGAAGAAAAATCATATTACCCGCACCATCATTGCATCTGCTGTATTATTTTCCTTTAACGCTGCAGCAGCGACGTCATATTTTGAAGCACGTAACGATGCAATGGGTGGCACCGGGGTAGCATCTTCCCATTATGGTGTGGCACCTCTGGCAAACCCGGCTTTACTGACAAAGCACAACAGCAATGATGATTTCAGCCTTCTTCTGCCGTCTGTTGGGGCACAAGTTGCTGATCCTGATGATGTATCAAATAAAGCTGATGATGTTAAAGATGACTGGGATTTGTTTGACAGTGCTGTAGATAACCAGCATGGCGTACAACAGGCAGCGGCAAATCTTAAACATCGTCTGCAGGAATTCCGCAATATCAATGCAGATGCTCAGGTAGGTGTATCAGCTGTAGCAGCCATGGCAAATGACACTCTGCCGTTTGCCCTTATGGTCAAGTCTTACGGAACTGTCAGCGTAAACGGAAAAGTAAACGATGCAGACCTGGATTATCTGGACAAAGTTGCCAATGGAACAATTACCGACGTCGATAAGAATGCCCTGACCTCACGCGCATTCGGGCGTGCAGCTGTAATTACCGACGTCGGAATTTCATTTGCCAAAGAACTGGAAACGGCCGGACAAAAATGGTCTCTTGGCGTCACACCAAAATATCAGCGTGTGGACCTGTTTAACTACAACGTAAAGGTCCGTGATTACGACAAAGACGATTTTGACGGTGACAAGTACCACAACACGAAAAACGGATTCAACGCCGATATTGGTGCTTATACAGACCTGAATGACAACTGGACTGTCGGTCTTGTTGCCCAGAACATCATTCCACGCAGTATTGATACTAAAGTCGTCAATGGCTTTAAAGAAACCTTCAAAGTTCGTCCGCAGGCAACCGCCGGTGTATCCTGGCATAATGACCTGTTTACCACTGCTCTTGACATTGATCTGACTCCTGCCAGTGGCTTCACTTCTGACAGCAAACGTCAGTTTGCAAGTGTTGGTGCTGAATTTAACGCATGGAAATGGGCGCAATTGCGTGCCGGTTATCGTCAGAACATGGCATCAAACTCCGGAAGCGCCTTCACCGCTGGCGTTGGTATCTCTCCATTTGACGTCGTACATATCGATGTTTCCGGCCTGGTAGGAACTGACCACGATTACGGTGCAATGGCACAACTTCAGTTCACTTTCTGATTACAGTCCCCGCCCTCGGCACTAAACCCGGGGGTATTATTATATTCAGTTTAAATAACATGATGAAACCACGTTCTTCTTATTCAAAGACAGCATTCATTCTTTTATTTTCTGTTTTCCTGGTAGCTGCAGTGACAAAAGCAAGAAACTCGCTTCCCGATATCACCCTGGAACAGGCAAAAGAAATTAATGCTGATAACACCGTTATTTTTCTTTTCCGCCATGGAGAACGTTGCGACCGTTCAGATATGCCCTGCTATTCGGATAAAAGCGGAATCACTATTACCGGTACAGAGAAAGCACAGCAGGAAGGTATTAAGTTCGCAACAATCTTCAGTGAATATGATATTTACTCCAGCAATGCGGTAAGAACCATACAAACTGCAAAATTCTTCTCCGGTAAAGAACCCGTCGTTATGGACAGTTTATCAGACTGCAATAATGATCTTTATAAGACGCTTGAATCAATCGCAAGAAAATCTCATAAAAGGAACATAGTAATAATGACACATAATCATTGTTTATCATTTCTGGCCAGAGATAGGCTCGGCAAGAAATTCAAACCGGCGTACCTTGATGCCCTGATCATGCATTACGATGGTACCCGGCTCATACTTGACGGAAAATACAACAAAGAGGCATAGAGGATATTTGAATTTACATAAATTCTGATATACTCAGTAAGATACAAGAGTGTACGGGCACATGTGCCTGTCTGAATTGCAGGTTATCCGGACGAGGGCCGGGAACTGTTTCAGGGACAAGCGCCGGTACGTTCGATTCATAAATCGTCGAGTCATCCATCATGGATCGATTCGGCGCGGAGCGTTAAAGATTACGCTCATATTCGTTTTATGTCTGACGACACATCAACCAGCCAGTATCAGGAATAATCACCTTCAGTAAACTATGAGGCTATTTACCTGGCCACACTGGCATTTATTTCCGGTAACGCAAGTATAGCCGGAAACAAACATCATCCTGTCTGTACCGGAGCACCGGTATATCCCATTCTGATTTAACTGCTCAGGAATTATTATGAACCGTATTATACCTGCGGGGTGTCTTGCCGCCCTTTTTCTGGCTGGCTGCAACTCCCCTTCTCAGCATACTCCTGTTCCGCGTAACTACGGTGCTGCCTCTGATGTGGCGGTTACCCGGCACACTCAGTACACATTATGGGACAAAGGTGTGTTTTCCGGCCAACTTCCGGTTTCAACGGGGTCTCATCTTCTGACAGCTAACAGCGATCGCCTTTCCTTTGACTGGGAAGGTGATGCAATTGAATTACTGAACGAACTGGCCAGAGTCAGGGGGATGCAGTTTAACTACAATGGTGTCCGCCTGCCGTTACCAGTCAACCTTCACGTCCGGGATATGACGTTTTCCAATACGTTGAGACTTATTGAAGCCCAGACAGCCTGGAGAGCAACAATCCATCAATATCCGGGCTTGTTACAGGTCAGCTTCATGCAGCCGGAGAACCGGAAAAAATGAAAGCACTCACCTCTCTCATTTTGCCAGTAATACTGCTTACTGGTTGTTCTTCTTCCCCTACCATCTCGCCAGGTGGTGTCAATACGCCACCACCTGACATTAATGCATGGCTTAAACCACGAAGTGAAAAGCCGGATAGTCTGTCAGAAACACGCTGGAAAATGCTGACCGACGCAGGTAAAACGCTTGGATTTCGTGGTGGCAAGGCTCAGCGTTCATGGGAGCTGATTCAGGCACTCAACGCCCGGGAAAGCACACTTAATGCCTTATACGATTTCCGGCCACTGATTAGCCCGGAAGGCTGGCTACCACCGGTTATTGATGAAGCACAGGACGTAGCTCATATCACGCCAGATCAAATCCGGACCTCTTCCCGGGTCTGGACCATCATTCGCCCTGAACGCTTTGTCAGCAATCCACCGGGCTGGCGTGACTGGCTTCTCCGGGGGCTTTCAACAACAGCCACTCCGGGTACAGAAGGCAGCGTCGTTCCAGAAGACAGCGTGCAACGAAAAGTGTGGGAAACCGCATTACGGCAGGGATGGCAGGAAGGAAGACAAAACGCCGACCTGACGCTTGAAGCCAACCAGAAAACCCTCACCCGTGATTACCGGGGCATGATGCTGTACTCACTTCTCTGGCGTCAGGGCATGATCACCCGTCCGGATGTTTCTGATCAAATGCAAACCGTTACAGGTGACGGGAAAAAACTGGTCACTGGAGATCGTGTTCGTCGCCTTAAAAATCATGCGGAATTCAATCTTCAGAAATCTCACTGGCGTCCGCTTATAGGCACTGAAGGAGGCTCCCGATGAATATTCCTGATGAGTTTGGTCTTTTTCCGTTTCAGCGTTTCACGGCAGATGAACTACGGCATTTCTTTGTCTGGTGCGCCGCACATAAAGTCAGTGATGTGGATCTGACCGGCGGGTCACCTGTATCTGTCAGTCGCTTTGGCCGACGGGTGCGTTGTTCCAGTGCAACGTTACCAACCACACTCATGTCCTCCCTGATTGATGAACTGTTCGGTCGGGAAGTCATTCCCCGCGTTCTGGCAGGCAATCCGGTTGACAGGACGATACAGATTAACGGGGATGCATCCGGTCGCTATGGTCTTAAACGCGGAGAACGCATCCGGTTACGCTCTCACCTCATTCAGGGCACATCTGGTGCGGAGGAGAAAGCAATATCAATAACCATGCGTGTCATCCCGACAGAAATACCGGACATCCTCTCCATGAACATTGAACCAGACCTGCTTGAAGCAATGGTCTGCAAAAGCGGTCTGGGATTTGTATGTGGTGAAACCGGGTCAGGGAAATCAACGCTGTGTTCAGCACTGTACCGTTACATTATGGACAATTTCCCCGACGCCAAAATCGTGACATATGAAGACCCGGTGGAATATATCCTGGGAAATGAAAACGATCTGCTCCCACCGCATCAGGCAGAAATCGGGCGTGATGTGGTCAGTTTTGCTGCCGGACTGCGTTCTGCTGTACGACGTAATCCCGAAATTATCGGTGTTGGTGAGATCAGGGATAACGAAACCGCCGACGCAGCGGTACAGGCAGGAAACACCGGGCATTACTGCCTGAGCACCATGCATACGAAATCTCCTGGTGAAACGCTGGCACGTCTTCTTGGGCTGTTTCCCCCTGTCATCAGGGATTCGATGGCCTGGGCTGTCCTGTCACTGTTGCAGTTCATTCTGGTTCAGGTTCTGGTCAGAACAAATGACGGTGGTCGTAAAGCCGTCCGGGAATATATCGTCATTAACGATGAGCTTCGCGACAATCTTTCCGGAATGCCGCATGCAGAGTGGGGGCATCACATTGATGCCATAATCCGGCAGGAGAAGCGCCGTATCCGGGACCAGATTCTGGAAATGTATATCCGGAATGAAGTTGACCGAAGAGAAGCGATTCTTTTTATCCCGCCAGGGGAGTTACGGTCATGAAAAGAGAAGGTTTCTGGCGATATGCAACACCGCCAGTCAACATCCAGGGCGTACCTCTGCCGTTCACCATGATTTATCTGTTTATATGCCCCTTTCCCTCCAAAACAACCTTCTGGATTTGCACCGGCATCATTTTATTTTTCGTTATTCTCGACCGTTCAGGCTGGACTGTCAGGACGATCTGTACTCGCATTTTCAGCATTCTGAGAGGGGCCATCGCCTCCGGTCGTCCATGGTGGTATCGCCACCATACGGAATCACCACGAGACTGGACTGGCCTCGATTAAATTCTGGAGTCTTTATGTCAGGTAAAAAAACTATCGTTACTCTGCTCCGGGTATCGCTACTGGCATGCCCGTTACTGTTCACGACACCATCGTTTGCAATGATCGACACGCCATCCGTGAAGGTCGGCTTTTCTCCTGAAGGAAGCGCATCCGCTCTGGTGCTTGACACAATCAACAGTGCGGAAAGCTCCATCAGGATGATGGCATATTCCTTCACCGACCCGGATGTAATGCATGCGCTGGCAAAAGCGAAAAAACGCGGAGTGGACGTCCGTATTGTTGTTGATGACAAGGGGAATACGAACCGGGCAAGTCAGGAAGCGATGAAATATATCAACCTGCTGGACATTCCTCTCCGGACTGTAGATGCCTTCCCCATCCATCACGACAAAGTCATCATTGTTGACGGAAACACGGTTGAAACTGGCTCCTATAACTTCTCTCGTGCTGCTGCACGCAAGAATTCAGAGAATGTCGTTGTGCTCAAGAATATGCCGGATGTAGCCGCACAATATCTTGAACACTGGCAGGATCGCTGGAATAAGGGTACAGACTGGAGACCCTGACAAACATTTCTCCCCCGATTTTCTATCCCCCCAGCCACCCCCGGCTTCCGGCGGTGGTTTTTTTCCGTCTTTTTTCAGGAGAAGCACTCATGCCGTCTGTATCCCGCTACCGCACCTGGCTTGCCGTGCCTGCAGATGAAATAGAAGATCTCAAAAAAGCACATCCCCCGATGAACGGGCACACGCCAGTCATCTGGGACAAGGAGCACAAACTCTGGTTCGCCCGCCCGGGGGCGGACCTGTCCAGGCTGGACCGCTGGCTGCCCCGGCCACAGGACGTCTCCATGAACGGCAGTGATCCGGTCACCGAGTTTGCCCAGGTTCTGGAGAATGCCGGACTGGTTCTGAAAGAACTGCCGGTCATGGACGGGAAAATCCACCGTGTCCCGACCGCCGATGACAAAAAAGGACAAAAAAGTGGCGCATATCGCGGATTCCTGGACGGCAGACCTGCCGGCTGGTACAGGGATTATCGCAGCGCGGATAATTCGCCGATCACCTGGACCTTCTCCGGCGGAGAACAGACAGATCCCCGCGCAAGACTCCACCTGAAAGCGCATTCAATGCAACGCAGGGAGGACACGGAGCGGGAACTGAAAGCACAGTACAACCGACAGGCCGCGTATGCCCGCCGCTATATCAACAAATGGCCGCAGGCCACAGCACATGAATACCTGACCCGGAAAGGCATTCAGGCTGCACCGGGGGTGCGGGTAAACAACAAAAATGAACTGGTTATTCCCTTCAGTAACCGTAACGGCGCGATACGCTCTTACCAGCGTATTCCGGTCACCGGGGGGAAAGATGCCCGCATCCTGATAGATTCGGAGAAAACCGGTAACTGGTTTGCGCTGGGCACACCGCGCAACGGTCAGCCGGTACTGTTTGCCGAGGGCTATGCCACTGCGGCCTCCCTGCACGAAGCCACGGGCCTTCCGGTACTGATGACGGTGGATGGAGGCAACATGATTGCCGTTGCCGAAAATGCCCGGCAAAAGTGGACGCAAAGCCCCTTTATCTTCTGTGCCGACAACGATCATGCAATCCGGGTTAACAAAGGTATCGTCAGTGCAACAAAAGCCGCAGAACTGACAGGAGGATCGGTCATCTTTCCTGCGTTCACCGATGCCGAAAAAGCGCAGGGGCTAACCGATTTCAATGACCTGGACGCAAGCCGGGGACGGGCCGCTTTTCAGCATGTCATCAACGCCCAGTTAGAACACATCGGGGTTTCCACCCCCAACAGTAACACCCCGGAAATGCGCGAGGCACTGGTGATAGGCAACCTCGTTTTTACACCGGTCCACACTGAGGAAAAAACCATGACTCCGACAGAATATCCTGAAACATCACCCGATACAGGGCACAGCCATGACCAGGGACCTTCTCTGCCGTCCGCCACGCAGCAGGAACAACCAGCTGCTTCCAGCAGTAACATTGCTGATGAAACACAGTCATTTACCAGTCACGCCACTGAAAATAACGGCAAAGATGAGCGGCACGCTGATAACGTTCAGGCGCAAACGGAAAGCTCCGTAGTTCAGGACTCCCCTGCAGAATCACCGGCGTCCCCGGAAAGTACAACGGCGTCTGCCCCTGATGAACCCGCTCATCCGGCGGAACCTCCGGAAAAAGTTGTCTCGGTGGCCACAGATAAAGACTGGCGTGAATTTGAAGCCGAACTGTCACAACCGGAAAAAAACGAGTCACAACAGGAATCCGGCACTTCACCTGAAATACCGGCCCCTGCTGCCGCCCCCGCATCCCCTGAAGACAGTCCCTCATCTGAAACCATGAATGAATCAGCCGAGCCATCACCTTCCCCTGATGCAGTCAAAGAGGAAATGACCGTGATGACGGAGCCTGATGACAAACAAAGCACCGGAATATCCCCGGATACTCCCCGGGAAGAGGCGGTCAACCATGTAACTGAAGACATTCCCCTTCAGCCAGAGCCGTTCCTTCCTGAGTCAGATGGCCCCGAAGAATACGAAGACTACAGCGCATATCAGGAGCTGATGAACAATGAAAATCCTGAGCATCTGCAGGAAAACAGTGATATGCCGTCGCAACCGGACACAGGCCACGTTCAGGCAGATGAGTCAGAACTTCAGGCCACAACAGCCACTATAGAACCGGCTGTCCGGGATGAACCCACTCCGCAGCAACCTGTTCAGAGCACATCACCTTCTGATAATACTTCATCGTTTCTCGACAAAGCGCGTGGCTTTTTTACACGTAAAAAAACGGATTCACAGGCGCATGAGAACAGTGATCCCACGCCCTCAGCAGAAACCACGACGACTCCACCGATACCTGACAGTATTGTCTACGCCCCGGAACGTTCTGATGCACCGATATCGCTCAACATGGACGAAATTCTTAAAGAGCTTGACTGGGAAAAACGAGCAGACAGAACCGTCCTGTACAAACTGGATGGCAAACCTGCCTTCATTGACCGGGTAAACCGGCTGGAAATGGTCAACGGTGCCAGCAATGACGATCGCAGCGTTCTGGCCGCACTTGCTGTGGCCACCAAATTTTATGGGGGCGTCATAGAGCTGACGGGCAGTGATGCCTTTAAGCAAAAAGCAATGCAGTTGATTATCGAGCACAACATCGATGTCCGGATGAAATTGCCAGATCAACGGGCTGAACTAGAAAAATTACGCAAGGAAATGGCTGTCAGTAAGGATGCTGTTGTCACCCATCAGCCAACACCGGAACTTAACCGGAATATCCCTGAACAACCGGCTGTCCCTGACCCCGTTCAGGAAAAAGAAGCCACACAATCCCCGGCGTCCCCTGCTGCCCCTGAAGCATCAACCGTCAGCACCGCTCCTGCATCATCACCGGCTGAACCAGGCAAAACGGCAGATGCAGCACCAGGTGAAGAACCACCAGGAAAACTTCGCCCGGGAGAGAGCGTGACTGCCGTACTGCACAATTTTGGTCGTGCTGAATATGCACCCGGCAAAGGAGAAAGTTTCTTTGTTGAGCTTAAAAACCGCAGTGGCAGCAAACTCTACTGGGGGGAACAACTGGAAAGTCTGGTCAAAAACCATCAGAAAGGTGACGTGGTGACACTGACACTTCAGAACCGCGAACAATTCATCCTCCCGGGAGAGCAAAAAGCACGTTTCCGGAATAAGTGGTCCATGGAGTCAGTTACCAACGGGATCTCGGTATCACATGATAATCCGGATAAAGGTCAGCGTATTCAGGCGATTCCGGTCGAAACCTTTATGAAAGTGGCTGCGCAAATCAGCCAGGGGTGGCCCGAAGAGATGAAAGCGTTACGTATGCCAGAAAACGTCGGCTCACATCTGTTTATCGGTGAAGACCGACATCCGGTCTCCGCGCCACAGAACGCAAATCAGGTAACAGAAATAACCAGCGCAGCCCCTGACAAGCTGACACCTGTTCTGGGATCAGTGGATAAGGATACGCGTGAACTCAACCTGCTACTTGTCCAGAGTGCCGATGAACATCTGCAGGGTGTGGTCCGGCTGAACGGCACATTGTATCCGGCACTGGCCACCCCATCGGCCGACAACAGTCAGCTGGTTATCAATGCGCTGACCGACAAAGGTTTACGCTTTGCAGGTTATGGTGAAGCGGTAAACCACGATGCTGACAGCACGAATCGCCCCGCACCGGAGCTTATGCAGTTTCATCTGAAAACCCGGGAAGAACCGCTTTTTGCTGCTGTCTACACGCCGGAAAAACAACCTGATGCGTTGTACCGGAACCTGGGCTTCGAGCAGTCATGGCAGCAGTGGTCCAACAGCCAAAAGCCGGAGGACAGGCAGGAAAAAACTCTGCATCAGGATCTCTCCCACAGCCCCGGCCGATGAGCCGGTAAGGAAGCCATATGAACATGCATAAGTCTCTGGTTGCCGTGCTCGGCCTTATCCTGATTTCATCCACGGCAAGCGCTGCAACCTGTCGTGCGGGTAGCGCGGCACAGGCCGGTAGTAATACAGGATATGAGCGAGCACGTGCAGCTGCGGATGCATGGTCACAACGTGAAAACGATGTTTCCTCATCCCTGCAGTCCTGTCTGTCACGAATCAAAAAAATCAGCATAAACCTCCCCCAGTTCCCCAGCCTTGACGACATTCTGTCGCAGCTGGAAAACCAGGTCTGCGACGCGGTCGTGGACAAGGTGAATGAAAAGCTGCCGGGGAATATTGATCCCTGGAAGGACTACAACCTATGACCGAAAATACCGAGTTATCCTCGCCATCACATCCGGCACCTGACCCGGAAATACTGAAGAGCACAATCAGGGCTATGAAGCAGTCAGAACAGCGGGCAAATAATGTCCCTGCGCTGATAAAAGCGCTTTTATGTACGGGCACATGTCTTCTTATCAGTATTACTGGTAACGCCATTCAGTACTGGCACTCAACGAATGTGGAGCGCGAATATTTCGCTACAGACAATGGTCGTCTGGTCAGGCTGGCACCAACAAGTCAGCCAGCATGGAGTCAGAATGATGCAATGGCCTTTGGCAGCCAGGCACTGGCGACCGCATTCAACCTGGATTTTGTGCACTATCGTTCACAGATCTCCTCCCTGTCTCCGCGTTTTTCTGACGAAGGTTTTGTCGGATATGTGAATGCATTACAGGCATCTAACATTCTGGAGACGATCAAGAAAGAGAAGATGAATCTGACCGCCACGACAGGTGCTGGCGTTCTGGTACGACAGGGACAAATGTCCGACGGCGTATGGTTCTGGACATTCCAGTATCCTGTCCGTATGCGTCTGGTCGGCCAGACAACCAGCAAGCCAGAACAGTCTTTTGTTTTCGAAATCACCATCCAGCGTGTTGACCCCAGACTGAAACCATCCGGTATGGAAATCCGGCAGATGATCTCCCGTAACGCCGGACCGAACTCCTGAGATAAGTAATATGCAATCACGTTATTTACTGAGCACACTGCTCCTGGTGTGCAGCGCCGCCACGTCTGCAGATAACGCAGGATGGCAGAACGCACGCACACCACAAACGACAAATTCTGCCAGCGATCACGTTCAGAACGCCTCCCAAAACACCGGAGGTGTTCCGGCAACACTGGTAAAAGGTGAGCTGCCTGCCCCCGGGCAGGCCAGCCCGCTGGTACAGGATGCGGCAAGGCTTGATTCTGAGCTCTCCGCCGATGAGATTCGCTCACTACGCAGTCTCATGGCGGATAACGAGCGGGCCATCAATGCGCCCATCACCAGTGTTGTACCCCGTATCAGCTCTCTGACAGTTAATCTGTCCCCCGGTGCCAGCCTTCCTCTTGTTCGCACAGCCATGAACAACCTGAGCGTGGTGACATTTACCGATATCAACGGTTCACCATGGCCACAATCCGATCCTCCTTATAACGCGGCACCAAAACTCTTTGATGTGCAGTACAACGAGAACATGGTGACAATCACACCATTGCGGCCATGGGCATCCGGAAATATTTCTGTCTACCTGAAAGGTCTGTCGGTACCGGTCATCCTGAACGTAACCAGTGGCGAAACAGATACGCCGTCATCCAGTCAAGAAATGGACAGTCGTCTGGATCTGCGAATACCACGGCAGGGACCAACCAGCCCAGTTGTCTCCATCCCGACGGATAAGATCGCCCTGCATGATGCAACATTACAGGCATTTCTGGATGGTATTCCTCCCCGGGACCCTTCAGTTAAGAGGCTGAAATTCACAGGTAATGTCCCGGATACAACGATCTGGCAACACGGCGATGACCTTCTGGTTCGTTCCCGGGCGATGTTGCGCGATGAATTTGAACAGACCTTGTCCTCTGCCGACGGAACTCATCTCTGGAAACTTCCCGTCACCCCACTACTGACTTTCTCTGTGAATGGCCAGTCCATTCACGTGACACCAGAACTGGAGTAATCATGAGTGCTGAACAGGATGCCGGTAAATCCGGAAAGAAACTGGCTGCCCTGCTTGGACTGGGCAGCATCATCTTATTTGGCGGCGGCTATATCGCGTTTTCCAAACTATCAGGGAGTAACAGCGATATGCAGTCAGCCGTGAACATTAACAGTGCAGCAAGCGGCGGAACGCGCAGCGTTACCGAAACGCCTCACTATCGTGAACTGTTAAGAGCGGATAATGAACGAGGGGCCGCAGCTGCAGCCCGCAATAATCAGACGTTCATTGCCAGTCTTCCACAGGGGCTTGATATTCCGGACACTCCGGAAAAGCAACAACAGCCTGCAGCAAAACCGGAAAACTATGCTCATCGCCAGGCTTCCGGCACACCACAGGAGGATCGAGCAGCCAGTGAAAAACGTATGGAGCGGCTGCAAAAGCTGATTGTAAGAATAAAAGATCAGCATCCTGCCGGTAGTACACCAACCATAGCAACGGCTATGTGGAATAAATCTCCGGCAGAAACAACAGGGCAGAATGGTACGCAGCAATTCGCATTACAGAATGCCAGCCTGTCCACGCCTGTAGCAGAAAAAGGGATACAACTGATACCTGCTCTGACCCGTATACCGGCATATATTGATACTGCAGTGGATTCTGATAACCCGTCATCCAAGGTTATCGCAACCATTCCCGCTGGCCCCTGGGCAGGGGCAACGCTGTTCAGTCCGGGAGTCAAACTGGTGGGTAACGGCGTGGAGATCCATTTCGACCGGATGAGCTGGAACGGCATGGACCTTAAGGTCAATGCATATGCTCAACGGGAAGACAACCTGATGTCATCCGTGGCCAGCAATGTGAATACACGCTGGTTTAAACATATCATTCTGCCGTCAGTGTTAGGAGGTGTGGGCAGTATTGGCACACTTTATAAAGATGCCAACACGCAGGTTATTCAGGGTAACTATGGCACGGTTACCGGACGCGTGGGAATGCCCAGTGGTGAAGCTGTTGCGGGCGTTATTGCCGGTGGTATGGCGGAAAGAGGAAGTCAGATATTAACCCGCCAGGCAGAAAGTGAGCCCTATAAACAGGTAGAAGTGTATCAGCATGAAGTCGTATCAATTCTGTTTGTTGACCCGGTAATGACAAACGACGCCAGGTCATCTTCCCTTTCCAGTGGCATTTCCCCTTCAGTTAATCGTACATCACAGGCGGAACAACGCTCGCAGGCACGAATGCAGACAGCCATGGAGCAAAGAAAAGCTGTGATGCAACGTCGGTATGATGAACAACCGGAGACACCATAATGAAACCTGAAACAGAAATAGATGAAACCGGCAGCTTCGGTGAACCCGAAGAGAAACCCGCCCCCTTCTGGAAACGTTCCGTCTGGGGGATATCTGTAGCAACATGGGGGCTATGTGCAGTCGTGTTGCTCGCAGCCATATGGTATCTGTTCCTGAGAGCGCCATCGGAAACAGGCATGCCTCCGTTTAATGATGCGGATGCTGGCGTACAGACCTGGCAAACCACACAAGAATCATCACCTTCCGTTCAGTCCACTGAGACTATGACTGTCCGGACAGGAGAAGATATGAGCCAGCTTGCCCGGGATGTAAAAACAGAGCTGGATAACCGCGATGAAAAAATTCAGGCAACACTGAATATGCTTCACGACAGCATTAACAAGCTGGGCGAAGCTATAAAAAAGGATGAAGAATACGCACAGGAAACACGCCGTCAGCTGGATGATATCCGGAGCCGCCTGAACGGAATAATGACACAGAAAAGCGTCACTGAATCCTCTTCCACACCGCATCCAGCAAAGAAAAAAACGTCGTCTGTACTTAACGGAATGAAAATCATGTCGATGGAAACTGGTATGGCCTGGATTCGCTGGCAGGGTAGTACCTGGGCTGTCAGAGAAGGTCAGACGCTGGGCAATGTGGTGATCCAGCGGATTGATCCGACTACCCGGACCATCATCACCAGTGCAGGGACGTTACGCTGATGAACATGGATGCCCTGACCGCCATTGAGAACTTTGCCAGCAGTATTTTCAGTGCCGGAATGGATTTCCTGTTTACCTGGGGAGAATTCATCGGGGTGATCAGCATGATTACCCTGTTTGCCCGCGCCCGTTCAGCCGGTCCGGTAAAAATGTCTCCCGGAAAATTTATTGCGGGGATGTTAACCAGCTGCATGCTCGTATCACTCCCGGCAATGATTAACGCCGGAGGCGTACAAATGGGATTCAGGGCTGACTCATTTGGCCCGATTGCATATGTACAACCTCAGACGTTTGGCGCTGCTGCTGGCGCAGCAAATGCAGTTCTGTCGCTGGCCAAGCTGGCCGGTGTTGGATTTGTAATGAACGGGATATCCATCTGGCGCAAGGCCGGACTCGATGGACATACCGCACTGAGTGCCAGTGAATCCGTCAGTAAGGGAAACGTCAAATTTATTGCCGGCGTCCTGCTGGTCTTTATCGATCGTGTCCTCAATGCCCTGCTGGCAAGCATTGGAATCGTCTTCTGATTTTTTTCACCTTCATATAAACCACTGATATATCCATTTAAGGAGAAACTATGTCACGTATTCGTGTCGTAGCGGCCCGTCTGTACGCCGCATTTATCCACGCACAACTGTTTGTAATGTCATGCCGGAGCAAACTGACTAAGTTCCTGCTGCTCATTCCCATGATGTTGCTGCCCAAAGCCGTTCTTGCCGATGGAGATCTTGCCGATATGGTTCGCAATGTCGAACAAGGTGCCAAAACAGCACAGTCATCATCACTGACTATTGCGCAGTTCATCGGCGTAATTCTGTTTCTCGGGGGCCTGATTGGCCTGAAAAAAGTTGGGAAACAAGGGGGGATGGGACTGGCTAGTTGCATTGTATCTATCGTCATTGGGGCGGTACTTGTCGCCGGACCTGAAATGATGAGTCGCAGCCAGAAACAGTTGGGGATTTCCTCAATTTCCATTGGCTAATCTTGTCCAGGGCACTGGCATTTATCCGGTGCCCTTCCTGTTCGGCAATACAAGGAGGCACATATGTCTGCCTGGAGCCCGGAGCACATAACGTTACGACGAACAGAAAACGGCAATGTGATTGCCCACGACAGTCGGGACGATCAGGAATTCATTTTTGCAGAATGCTGTTCCGATGAAATCGCAAACATCATTCTGGAAGCCGTGAAACGTTACACCAGTACGGAGCCTGCTCATGCAACACAGCATTAAAGACTTGTGGTTGTATCCCTTTCCAGAAATTGATGTGGTTCATACACAGGAGCCACTGTTACCGGAACCGGAATTAACAACGCCCGGTCGATGTATCTGCTGCCGGCAAAACGTCAGGCACCGTTTCAGACTGGATGACTCATGGCCACTCAGACAGCTTACCGACACAATCAGTGACACACGAGTTCGTCTTAATAAGGCCACAGAACATCTGGATAAGTTAAAAAAGCGTGGTGAACCAGTCGCAACCGGCGAAAAGGAAAAGTACAACACGGCAGTAAAAGCCGCTGAACGGGCGCTTGAGCAGGCCCGTCTGTCTGCCAGACGTCTTTCACTCCGCCATGTACAGAAAGCTGAAATCACCAGTACAGAGTCGTTGTCAGAGAAAGAGCAGGAACTGTTTCATGAAGACGGCCCGCCTTACAGCTTATGTGCTTTCTGCCACGCCTGGCATTCACTGAATGGTTATGCCGCAGCACAGGGCGTTATGGTGTGGCTACCCGACCTTCATCCATCCACGGTCGTGGCCCTTAACCGTCGTTCATTACAGGAAGTTTTCAGTAATGATAAGTTCCGGGTCCGGCGGGGACGGGAAGCGCTCTCTGCACTGATGCAAAACAGACTGGCGGTTGAGGATAAATTCCGCAGTTTCCGCCCGGCCGATTTCGCTGACGTTTTTCGTCGCTATCCACCTTCCGGTCGTTCGCCCCTGCGTGAAAAAATGAACGGGATTGCCCTGATTCTGACACCAGATTCATTCATCAAAAAAGAATACGTTGATTGATTTTTCTTCATGCCACTCCAGCGCGGGGTGGCATTAAAAAAATCAAACTGCACAAACCTCCCTCCTGTAAGTCCGGAGTTCCCTCACCTATGAACATAAACCGTTTAATCTTCACTATCGAAGACTGTCTGAACACGCTATCCCGTTTCTCTGTCGCAAGCAGTTTTGTTGAGTATTGCGATTTACGTACTGTAATTGGTCTGGACAGACAGGATCGTGAACGTCGCCCATGGCTGAATTCGCCCTATATTGCAGCCACAAAGCGTGGAGAATATCTCTCTGTCTTTGAAGTCAGCGGTGCTTTCAGGGAAATGGATGAAGCATCCGACCAGACTGGCCCAGGTTCACTGGAATCGCTGATCACCAGCATGAGTGACAGCCTGAATACGGCATATAAAAACAGCGGTCATAAAATCAGCTTCGTTTTTGAGCGTGATCCTGACATGGGGAAAGAAGAAATCGAAGACATGGTCGCCCCACAAAAGCGCTCACTGGCTAATACAGGTATCCAGTTACAGGATGTGGTCGATGAGAAAGTCACAACACTGTCCCCATGGCTGGTCCGGGAGCGTTGCTGGCTGGCGATCTGGAGTGGACCCGACCTTATCAGCAACAGCGATCGCACCGCCCATGATGAGCTTGTCAGAAGACTGGCTGAACGGGTACCGAAAGCACGCTTTGCCCAGTCCCCCTGGCAGTGGACCTTATCTGCACTGAAAATCCGCCACGAAGCTTTTCTTGATAATGTGGAACAGGCACTGAGACATTCATCTGATGGCCTGATTCTCCGGCTACTGGATATACACGAGGTCGGGCGTGAAATACGTCGTCAGACAGAACGGCACAGCACACCGCGTAACTGGCAACCCCACCTGCCTGAAGATGCCCAGCCAGCGGGATATCGCTGGACTGACGATGAATCCGTACTACATGCTCCTTCATTGCATTTGCAGTTATTCAACACTCAGGTGACCACACAGGGCAACCTGGTTCAGGCGGGCGGACTCTGGCACGGAATGGTATCGATTACTTTACCTCCGCAAAATCTGCAGACGTTTAACGAACTGGTCCGTGCCGTCCCCCGCGCAGTCCCCTGGCGCATCAGAATGGATCTGATGCCCGGCGGGATGAAGGCTCTTAATCTGAAGAAAACGCTTCTGACTTACAGCAGCTTCATTTCTGCCGTTCGTCCAATGTATGAATCCGTTATGGCCCTGGCGGCAACGGATGAAAAAGAACCTGTCTGCATAATGACCATCATGGCCTCCACGTGGGGAAAAACACGTGAAATATGCACACGAAACCAGGCCATTCTGAAATCAGCCATTGAAGGCTGGGGCGTATGTGGCACCACGACAACATTTGGCGATCCCCGACGCGCCTGGGTGAATACCATTCTCGCGGCATCCGGAGGCTCCGGCCCGGTTCCCCTGTATCCCCCGTTGTCACATGCCATCTCGCTTTTCCCGCTTAACAGGGCAGGCTCTGTCTGGCGAGGTAAAGGGAATCTTATGTTACATACAGAAGACGGTTCCGCAATTGAGGTTGGTCTGGCGTCATCCCAACAAAATAAACATACAGAACTCGCACCAGGCGATCCGGGACTGGGTAAATCAGTTCTGATTAATACATTGTCGGAAATACAGATATCATCTGCTCAGAAAAACCTGCCCTTCATTGCCTATATCGATAAGGGATACAGTGCTCAGGGACTGGTTCAGCTTATTCGCGACAGTCTTCCTCCGGAAAGAAAAGACGAAGCTGTCGGTATTATTCTGAGCAATGATCCGGAATACACCCGTAACCTTTTTGACGTGATGTACGGCGCTAAAAAGCCTATTACGCCGGAAAAGAATTTCATGTCATCGGTGCTGTGTGCTCTCTGTGTCGATACCGGTACCGGTCAACCCTGTAACCCCGGAGACACCCGACAAATTATCAACCAGCTTATCGAGCTGGCTTTTAAAGAGTACGGTGAAAATAATCCGCGACTTTATCGCGCCTCAACGGAAGAACTGGTGGATTCAGCACTGCAGGACTCGGGACTGTATGAAAAACATGATGCAACCTGGTGGGCCAGATCAACCTGGTTCGAAGTCCGGGATATGCTCCACAATGCCGGGTATATCATGGCGGCTCAGCGGGCACATTATCAGGCAATGCCCCAGCTTCCCGAAGTGTCCTCGATGCTGGGCCATACCAGTCTCAGGGATGTTTTCGGTACTGTTCAGCGTGATGGTTCAAACGAACTTCTGCTGGACTACATCCGCCGCGCGCTCGAGCAGGGACATAACGACTACCCCATGATATCCGGGTATACCCGGTTTATGATCAACCCGGAAACCCGGGTCATCGCTGTCGATCTGAATAATGTTGCCGGTGACAAAACGCCTGCAGGCAGGCTTAAAACCGGCATCATGTACCTGCTTGCAGGTCAGATCGCCGGTGGTGACTTCACCCTGCCACAATACAGGGATGAAGTGTTAAAGCAGCTTCCACGGGAATACCATGAAATCGCTCTTAAACGTATTAACCAACTTGATCAGGAGGTTAAGACAAAAGTTTATGATGAACTGCATAACGCCCGGGGCATTGACTTCATCTGGGAAAATCTGGATACCCAGGAGCGTGAGCAACGCAAGTTTGCTATCCGCACGGTTCTGAGTACGCAGTATCTGAGGGACTACCCGGAAAGCGTTCTTAAGTCAGCAAATACTCTCTGGTTACTGCGCTACAAACCCGAAGATATCCCCGTACTGAGGGATAACTTCAACGTTCCTGAATTTATGCTGAAACGCTTCCTGAAAATGCCGGAAGGCCCGGCACCAGATGGTAGTGGTGTTCCTGTTCTGGGAGTATTCAGGGTAAAAAGTGGCACTCTTGCGAGAATACTCAAATTTACCGTCGGTCCACTGGAGCTATGGGCGCTGAACTCATCGCCAAAAGACAGTGCCCTGCGTAAAACACTGACAAATAAGTTAGGTTCAGTTCGGGCACGTAAGATTCTGGCCGAAAACTTCCCCAGAGGTTCTGCAACGTCATTAATTGAGCACCGGGCGGGCCAACATAACAGTGACAATGTTATTGAAGAACTGGCCTCGGAGCTCATCCGAAAACAGGGATACAATCTCTGATGTGTACAATTCATATCACCCCACGCTGCCGGAGACCTGCCAGAGGGCAGGTATTTCTTAAAAAACTTGAGGTAAAAGGTGACAGTTTCTCATTCACTCTGCCGTCACGTGTCTTCAGGTTACATCCGGCCCCCAATCCCAGAGTGATATACGCCTCGGATGCCAGAACACAGGGAAAGGTTACAGGCATGCGGCTGTTGTTGCCGTCCAGCACAGATGAGCTGATAACAACGGCAATATGGCAGGTTTCTGTCCCGGATGAAGCACCATTCGACGTTCAGCATGTCATCCAGTGGATACTCCCTTCACCGCTGACTTCGCTGATGTCCGATGACACCTGGTTATGGCCATCTGTTCCCGGAACGCCGGCACTGAGTGCCGGTGACTGGCCTGTTATGGATACTGACCCTTCCACCTTACGGCGCGTCAGACGTCGTTCTTTCAGCATCATCGATAACCGGAACAGGAAAGGTTATATCACCAGGCGATATCAGTGTTTCCCACTGGCCCCACTACCTGAAGACAGAAAATACGACAGCCTTCCTGACCTTGTGCTCCACCCCGAGCAGGAGACAATAAAATGCAAAGAAAAACATTACTCGCAGCCCTTATAGCTATCCTGAATGGAACGGCATACCAGGCTCATGCTTATTCAGTCACCGTCGTCGCCAGCCGTCCCGTTGAACAGCAGGTCGTCCCCAGAATGGAGGCCATCAAAGGTGTGCTGAGTGACATACTGAGTACCCAGACAGCCACGGGTACCGCTATCAATCAGAACTCTGAAAAGCTGGCAAGTGTCATTGCCCAGAACGGACAGGCGACACGTCAGCAGATGATTTTCAGTAATGAAACTCAGCGCCTCGAGGAGGCACGGAAAAGCTTCACCGTGCCAGACTCCATCTGCAGTGAATCCGCATCAGGGATTGCAACAGAAAGCAAAAGTGCCTCAGCATCCGCAGCCTCAAAACTCAGTAAAGGTGGCGGTGTGAGCAACCGTAGCATCCGCGACCGTCTGGCCAGCGCAGCAAACTCTCCCGTGCGGGAAGCTTATGATGGCGCGGCCATACACGCCAGTTACTGTACAGAAGCAGAATATGCACGTTTTGGAGGAACCGCCGTTTGTCCTTCTGTGGGCGAAATACCAGGTGGAGACAGTCAGGTACGCTCGATTTACCACGGCGCAGGTACAGCGGACACACCTGCGGCACTGACATGGGATCAGAAGCAAATAGATGCAGCGACTGCTTACATGAAAAACACTTCCCGCCCCTCTGCCGGTCGTGCTCTGGGTAAAGGAGAAGTGAATACCCAGAGTGGGCGAACCTACGTCGGACTCCAGAACGAATACAACGGCATCATTGATTCTGCGTCGAATCCCCAACTGACGTTGATTGCTGACAGCACGCCTAATGAAAGCACACGTAAAGCACTGGCTGAAACACTGCAGTCAGACTCAGCGGCCGCTTACTTCGACCAGGTGGCTTCACCAGAAGCAAAAGCACGGGGATATATGAGTACCCGTGAGTTTGAAGCTTTTGAGGCTGGCCGGCGCTACGCCAACACAGCATACCTGGTGGATTTACAGGAAATGCAGGGGGATAACCTGCTCCGTGAACTGGTAAGAATCACTGCGCAAATGAACTGGCAGCTGAACGATCTGAAAGAACAGATCCGCCAGGGTAATGTTATCTCTGGCCAGCAACTGGCTCTGACTGCCCGCCAGTATTATGAAAAACAACTCGGTAGCCTTGAGAAAACAATCAATCAGGCAAACGCACGTTGAAAGCTGACGTCAGAACAGGACTGAAAAAATGAATAAGTTACCGGAAAATTCAGACCAGACGAAAAACGTCAAAAAATCACCATCCATAACCCGCATAGCCACCCGGGGAATTATTAACATTTTTGTTCCTCTGATGGAGACTCGCCTGATAACGAATTCTGTACAGCACATGCTGGAACAACAAAAACGCAGACTGGGCAGATTTCGTCAGGTAAATAATAAAAAGGCGCAACTCCACCTCACGTGGGAAGAAGCTCTGCAGGCCAGCCATATGTCAGTAGACGATCTGGATCGTCGTTTCCGCCGGCGCAGAACAGTATGGCGATTCTGTTGCTGGAGTCTGCTGGCCATCGCTTTGTTTCTCAGTGGTATGCTCTTTGCCGCCTCTTCATTACCTCTTACGACTCTGGTACGCGCCATCAGCACTCTTGTGCTGATACTGTCAGGCGTCGCTCTTTGTGCTTCCAGAGCACTGATTGTTACATACCGCCTCTGGCAGTTGCATGAACGAAAAGTCAGCGAACCCGAGCAGGGGACTTTCCGTGATTTTCTGAACGACCGCAATGGCTGGCGCAATGCCACGTTAATTGCCGTAACCAGTAAACAATACTGATCACGTCCAGATGCCAATACCACTGGCATGTCGCCATCCCCCTTAATTAAATCCTGTGTGGCCTTTGCCCATACGCAATTCTATTCCGGAGTTACTGTGAAAATTTTACTTCGCGCACTCTGTGCAGGCCTTGCTATATCCTCACTGCCGGCAATGGCTTCAGTGACCTATCAGGATATTGTGTCTGCCGCAACCAATCCTGACGATCTGTCCCGTCAGGCGCTGGTCACGATATTCGGTGATGTGGTCACCAATCCACTGTCAACCAGCGCCCCCACCCTAATCGGAAGCATGTTCGGGGCGTTCAACAGTATCATCGCCGTACTTGCCGTTGTCTGGTTTATGTTCATTGGTATCCGTCATGTTGTGCGTTCGGGGCATCAGGGACAGGTATTCAGCACCGGACGCGATGTCGTCGGCACACTGAGTGTCGTTGCAGGTTTTCTGATGATCGTTCCAACCGGAAATGGCTGGAGTCTCGCTCAGCTCATTATGTTATGGGGCGCATCGATAATGGGGGTTGGGTCCGCCAATGTGATGGTTCAACTTGCCGCTGATAATATCGCAAATGGTTATTCAATGACTGTACAGCCAGTTCAGGCATCCACACGAACAGCAGCGCGTGGCATTTTTGAAATGGAACTGTGTAAGTATGCGGTTAACGCAGGACTAAATGATTTTAATCAGACGGCCAAATCCTCGACTTCACTGATGACAGAATCAGCTAAAACCGCCAGTGGTAATTACACTGTCACGGTATCCAATGGCAGCGGTATCTGTGGTACAGCCAGCCTGTCAGTAGAAGGAAACGGAACAACAGATCAATCGACGATTGGAAAATTCTTTAATCCCTTCAGTAAAAACGAATACAGCGGTGTTATCTCAGCACAACGTGCAGCCATGGATAATATGATTAGCGACATGGACAACGCTGCCAGTGAGTTTGTGACAACATTTCTGGAAAAAAGAAATTCTGGCAACGGAACATTGCCGGATATCGAGACACGGATTCAGAGAGCAGCCGACGAGTATGAGCGTGCTGTACAAAAATCGCTACCTATTGATAACGGAGAACAATCCAGGAAAGAAGCTCTCAAGTCTTATCTCACAACCTATGGATGGGTAACGCTTGGCGCGTGGTATCAGACCTTTGCCACTGCTAACCAGCGTCTGGCAGAGCTGGCTGACAGAGCTCCAGCTGTAACTTCAATGTCATCACTTGGGGAAGTTGGCGATACTGATTTATTTAGTGCTGTTATGGGGGCATACAAGACTCAATTGCAGAATTCAACTTATACCCCACCTTTAGGTACTATAACTTCAGCAGACGAACAACTACTTTCAAAAACAAGCACGCCACAAGATGCTTTAATCAAGCCCACAGAGAAGTTTGGGCAATGGCTTACGAACAATATTGCCACCGAGTGGACTGATTCGGGTACAAGTAGCAATCAAGTTAATCCACTGATAAAAATGAAAAATATTGGTGATAAAACTATGGTCGCTGCAGAGGGTATTTGGATTACTTATACATCTGCTAGAGTTATTACTTCAGGAACTGGGAGTTCTATATTTGGTAAATTCATAGATTTGACGACAAGTGCTATTTCAACACTAAATGCCTTACTTGAGGCCTTAGCGCCCCCCGTATACTTTCTGTTACTACTGCTGTTTTGTGCAGGATTCTCTTTATCTATTTATTTACCATTTATTCCGTTTATTTTCTGGATGACTGGGATTGGTAACTGGGTCATTAGTGTATTAATCGGATGTACAGCTGGACCTCTGTGGGGGGCAACTCATCTAGGCACATCACAGGACAGAGGGAGTCGTGCTGCCTACGGTTATATATATTTAATAGACAGCATGATAAGACCACCTATCATGGTTTTCGGATTCTTTTTTGCCTCTGTAGCCATTATAGCAATAGGTACTATATTAAACTTTTTATTCGGTGCTGCACTGACCAATGTACAAATAAGTTCATTTACAGGTATATTTAGCCTCGCAGGTTTCTTACTTCTTTATGCTAGAAGTTGCACAACCATTGTAGCCGCAGCATTTGCCTTACAAGCATACCTCCCAGACCATGTAATTAATTTCCTAGGAGGACGTGATGGTGTAAACACGCTTGGCAATATGGCTGGTTCAATAAAAGAGATTTTTGCTGGCAGCAATAGAAACATAAGACACGCACCTAATATAAGAGAGGAGCAAATTAAAAGGATGAATAACGACAACAATAAGGATGGAATAAAGGGATAATAACTTAATATATGACTTGCCATATACACTTGGAGAGATTAAAATATCAAAAAGTGTTTATGGAGGTCATATATAATGATTGGAGCATATGCAAACCGTGGCGGCACCCATTCTAAAAAAGAAACATGCGTGATCGCATTCGCACTTTTCTACATTATTTTCGCCGTCCCATTACTAATCATTTGGAATACACCTACCAGTTGGGGACTAGCAGTAATCCCAACTGGATTCCTGCTATACTCCGGATATAAAAATGGAAGAAAGAAAAGAGCAATCGTAAATAATATCCTAGAACAGATAAAGACTGAATATCATGATGTATTCGATCCAGACCCATCTTACGAACACAAATCAATATCATCATTATATTTCGGAATTGATATCAAAAAAGGTACTGCGTTATATATTCGGCTTTACCCCAATAAAACATTAGATGTCATTGGCATTGATATTGATAATTTTACACGGACAGTAGTAAGAGAAAACTGTATGGAAATACACACAAAGTATGTCAATATGCCAATGTTAGAATTGCCTATTGGTGTTAACTCTGCTCGTTCTATTGCAAACACATTGCACGCAATGGCAAGTCGAGGATATGATTACCCTGTCGACTTTCCTCGCCTGATTCAGGAAAAGCGTAAGGAGTGGGAGCAGATTGCAGGTATGCCTGTAGCTGAAGTATTTTAAGATAAGCAGCCTCCATAACTGCCGGTTCAGATGAGCCGGCTTTTGTTTGCAACAACACATAGCTTATGCCGTATTATCAGTTACGTCGCTGTTCCAGCTTAAAGACACTTGAGAAAATTATTGCTAAAAACCAGGGCACTTTGACCTCAGATAAAATAGAAGCATTCAACTCTGCAGTTGATCATCGCCTTGCGGAACTGACAATGAACAAATTGTACGACAAAGTACCGGCTTCTGTCTGGAAGTACGTAAAATAACGCCAACAAAAAGAGCAGGGAATCCCACACCTGCTCTCATTCCTGAATAAACATATCCAATATATTCCAATGCGAAGAAATAATCTCCGTAGAAACACCCATGAGAAAAATATCATATGGGAGAAAATCGCAATTATCACAGCCAGTGCATTCATTATTTTCGCTGTGCTCTGGCATTAATTATTTTCAACATAAAAAGGAAAAAAAATAATGAATCTGGTAGACGCCTTTGTCAAAAAAGTAATATCCGGGCCATATAAAGAATATGGAAAATGGTGGATAGATGTTGAATACATTTCATGGGGCGTTCCCGGGAAAACAAGACTGATGTTTGAGTCAAAGGAGCAGGCACTGGAAGTTAAAGAAGGGTACAAATTTTTAACGTGAGATCTCTTTTTGTTAAAGGGCAGGAAGCGGTAACTCCCTGCCCTTAGTTACGTTTCCAGGCTTATCAGTCGACAAGTTCCCGGATCAGTTCCAGAACAGCAATCAGCGCGTTTGCAACGGCAACTACTGCCCTGAGAACGATGATTAACAGATTAATCATCCGTTTTCCCTTGATAAGGGAGCGAAACACCGCAGCTTACTCATGGGCTGCCTGTCACTACGGTTGTCTCTATTGTTAGATACAGACTGCCTCACTCCGACCAGAGCACCGGAAGCAGCACCACCTGTTATCCCGGCCAGGACTTAACAAATCCGTCAGTTGTCGAGTTCAGACAATCAGTAGAGCTAACGTTTTGTATACTACTTGACTAGCAGGATTTTTGACATAGTGCGGGACAAAGCATAGAATTGATCATGTTAGATACAGACTGTCTTTTCCCGTCCAGAGTCACCAACTCTGTAGCGGAACAGTAAAAAAACCGACCTCACCAGTCGGTTTTTTTACATCTGTTATCTCTGCAAAATCCACCCCGGCATGTCCGCCACACCAGGAAACTCATGCTCTGAACCTGAACCAACCATCTCTAATTTGCCGTCTCCTGAAAAGAATGGCGCACTCAGTTCGATAACTACCCCGCCCGCAGCTATTCTAACGGCTTTCGTATCTGCAACAATCTTTGCCGAAGCATTGTGATGTGCTACATTACAGCTCGGTTCTAATGAACTAACTGCTCTTTAATTATAAGTATCGTTTTGAACGATCAAATGTATTTATATTATGGAGTTTAAAAATGTCACTATTACCTGAATATGAAGATGCAGAAGTATCCACAAAGTCTCTCTATGAAATATCCTTAAAGCATCAGATAGAGAAGCTTCTATTTTTTCGTGAAAAATTCGTTACATCACTAAACAGACCTCGATACACAAACTATGTAGAACCTGACTGCGAATATTTTTTTGATTCTGTCATAAATAATTCAGCAGCACTAGCAGAATACTATCTCCCTTATATCATCTATTCTATCATTGGTACGACACTCACCCCCCCACAAAGACCATGGTTTAGTAAGTTTAAAAATAAGTGCGGTGAAGATGGTTATCAGAAAGCAAAATCAGCACTATTTTCAAAATATGAGATCGGTATTCTTATCAAATCTACCAGCATTGATAATGAAATTTATTTAAAAAAATGCCATGATTTATTTGATAAGTCTATAGAGACTATAATTGAAGGAAAATATGATATTGTTTTCACTTTAAACAACTATATAAAACATAACTCAATGACTTTTTGTTACGCCCCTTTATCAAACACTAGCGATGATAAATGCAAAAGTAATCTTTTCCTTAGCTTCACAAAAGATCAATGTTTTATGCTTGAAGATTCAATACTTAAAACATTGATTTCAAGTGATTTAAATGAAACCAACAACACTGGTGAGATAATTGATATAAATGGAATGAAATTCACAAACAAAGGAAGCATAGGTGCAGCCAAATTATTAGAAAATAACAATATAACATATATTAAATGTAATGAGTTTACTGGAATCATGGCAGAAAATTTGTTAGAACTTATTGATGACATGATAAGAACTATTGTGAATAATGTAATTTCAAATGCCAAAGGACAAACTACCACTTCTGAAACATATAAAAAATATTTAGACATTATTGAAACAAGACAAACAGCATAACTAATACTCGGTATAGCGAACAGTAGTTACAGAAGATCCCTTGGTTAGTTGATTGATAATAAATTTCCAAGGGGTTTCTGCTGTATACCGTCCACAAAACGCTTCGGCATACAACCTCAAGCGCCCGCAGCTATTCTAATAATTTTCGTATTTGCAACAACCCTTTTATCGCACGGCCAATTCCTTTGGTTAGATCTTATCGCCTGAAAATAAATTTTAACCTTTCCGTTTGATTTAAATTCCAGAAATGGAGACTTTGTCATGTCTTACAATCGACAGCCTGTCGCAGAAGATCCTATGCAGATATGGGGCGCTGTTGGTGTCCTTCTTATCCTGCTGCTATTCGTCATATGGTTATTCTTGCCGGAAGTGGTTTACGCCAGCTGCCTGATTCTTCATACCTTATGGGGACTGGTTGACTGGGGACCATTTCATAACTATGCAGCACCACGATACAACCTGCTTGCCATGACCGGTAACAACGCCGCCAACATAAGCTATAGCCAGTGGGTTAACGTCATGGAGCAGACCATAGGTATTCTGTGGATGTACCTCTTACCTGTGACACTCTGGTGTTTGTGGGAGTGGTATCAACATCCGGGACAAAGTCGTTTCACCCGCAGACCAGTAGATATTACCCGACTGCCACACATCTTTGCTTCGTTGTCCCCTGCTATCGCCCCTGTACTGGCAGATGGTGATCCGGAAAAACTCTTTCATGGTGGCAAACGACCTGAACGGCGGGTTGCTCTCACCCCGGAAGCATTTGTCGAACAGCATACTCTCATCACCAATATGCAGCTCGATGTTGCAGCTGCAAGACGATGTTTCATGGCCCAGTTGGGTAAACCTTTAACGTCCTGGAAAGACATGGCACCACATGAAAAAGCGCTCTTTGCCATATTTGGTCTTCAGTATTTCCTGGATGATCGTAAGGCAGCATTAAAGCTCATGGATACACTGAACCTCTCATGCAGAATTAAAAGCAAACGGGACAGTGGGAAATTCTGTACCCCTGTTTATTCACTGGCCAAATCAGCTTTCCAGAGAGTGATTAAAAGCAACGGAGCACAGCAATGGCTGAAACAACATCGCTACGTCCGCAGTGGGCTGGTCTGGCTGTATGCACATGACCTGCGGCTTACGCCACCCAACTGGATTTGGCTGAAAGGCGTGGACAGGACGCTGTTTTATGCATTACACCGCGCCAATACCACGAAAGGATTTATTGAAGGCGCTGGCGTGGTGGCCGTTGCACGTGCAGAGGCCGAAGCCATGCGTTTTGGTCTTCCCTGCCCTGAACCCTGTGTTGATGAAGCGGTGGAAGGCTTACGGCGGGATATGCTCAGTCTCGGTCTTATCTGGGATGAACCACAACCAGATCACGACCGGAAACGCCGCATCCTGACCAACTGGTCCCTCACCGACGACATCCTGCCACGCACACCTGCTACAGACAACGAATTCTGATTATCCGGAGAACTGAAAATGACAATCGAGTACTTTGCAACACGCATTGCAAAACATATTTCCGTGCAGGCAATCTGGCCGGATGGCAGGACAGAAATTATTGCCGTCCTTCCACGGGATGCCCTGTCAGGGCTGGTAACACGAAATAATCAACTGATTCATATAGCCTTTGACGCCATGGGCACCCGTAACAGAGAAACCGTCCTGATTGATAAACAGGAGCATAACGCTGACCAGATACTTACAGCTATTGATTCCTGCCTGCGCCTTGAATATCTGATGGAACGCCGCTTCAGCAGAACACCTTTGTTCCGTGGCATAATCGCCAGCGTTGTGCTGTTCGTAATGGCAACGATTGGCTTCTCTCTGTTCCGCTATGTTGATCGTGTATTCTGGGATGATACAACGCCTGAAGTAGTACAGACAGCAGGTGAGCCACGACTGCTTCCCCCTCACCTGAATCACACTGTGCCATTAAATGAAGGCATTCAACTCCCGGTTCCCCCGAAAAAAGACGTCCAGGTACCGGAGAAAACACTCACAAGCAAAAATCCGGAAGCCGCAGCTGCCCGACATAATCTGGCTGCTGTTCTGAAGCGGAACGCCGATCGGGGAATGTTTACCGTCAACCTGTCATCCGGTCATGAACGAACCCTTTACGCATTTCTCGATCCTGCCTGTCCTAACTGCAGACTTCTGGAGCCAGCCTTAAAACGCCTGGCCAGCGACTTCAATGTCGTTATCTACCCGGTTTCAGTTATTGGTGGAGAGGAATCCACCGACCGTGTGGCACCACTGCTGTGTGAAAAAGATGCTCAGAAACGTGCTGCCGGCTGGCACCGACTGTATTCCGCAGATAACGGAATGATGACGCCATCAGAAGAAACAACGCCTGCAGATGAAACATGCCTGAAAGCGGCCAGAGCTGCGATTGATGTTAACAATGTCGCCTTCCGTAAGTTCGGATTTGCCGGTACCCCATGGGTGCTGTCCGACACCGGCTGGCATCTGCCTACTGGAATTCTGCAGGAAACTGGCACGCTTAATTTATTCCTGAAAACCACCGACAGCGAGTCTGGCCATGAGTGAACATCGCGTTAACCCCGAGCTTTTACACCGTACAGCCTGGGGAAATCCTGTCTGGAATGCACTCCAGAGTCTCAATATCTATGGCTTTTGCCTGGTGGCAAGTCTTGTGGCCAGTTTTATCTGGCCACTTGCATTACCGGCATGTCTGTTGTTCACACTGATAACAATGCTGGTATTTAGTCTGCAGCGATGGCGCTGCCCTCTTCGTATGCCCATGACGCTGGAATGTGCTGACCCGTCACAGGACAGAATGATTAAAAGAAGTCTTTTCAGCTTCTGGCCAACCCTGTTCCAGTATGAGGTCATTCTGGAATCACCGGCCAGCGGCATATTCTATGTTGGTTATCAACGCGTCAGGGATATTGGCAGGGAGTTATGGCTGAGTATGGACGATCTGACCCGCCATATAATGTTTTTCGCCACCACCGGTGGCGGTAAAACGGAAACCATCTTTGCCTGGGCGATTAACCCACTTTGCTGGGCAAGAGGATTCACCCTTGTCGATGGCAAGGCACAGAATGATACGGCAAGAACGATCTGGTATCTGGCCAGACGCTTTGGACGTGAAGACGATGTGGAAGTCATTAACTTCATGAACGGAGGAAAATCCCGCAGTGAAATCATTCTGAGTGGTGAAAAAACGCGTCCTCAGTCAAATACCTGGAATCCCTTCTGTTACAGCACTGAGGCATTCACAGCGGAGACAATGCAGTCAATGCTGCCCCAGAACGTCCAGGGGGGCGAGTGGCAGTCCCGGGCCATTGCCATGAATAAGGCACTGGTATTTGGTACTAAATTCTGGTGTGTGCGCGAAGGCAAAACAATGTCGCTGCAGATGCTCCGTGAACATATGACTCTCGAAGGGATGGCCAAACTTTACTGTCGTGGCCTCGATGATCAGTGGCCGGAAGAAGCTATCGCACCGTTACGTAACTACCTTCAGGACGTTCCCGGTTTCGACCTGTCGCTGGTCAGGACACCATCAGCCTGGACGGAAGAACCCAGAAAACAACATGCTTATCTCTCCGGGCAGTTTTCTGAAACTTTCAGCACATTCACGGAAGCATTCGGGGATATTTTTGCTGAAGATTCCGGTGATATCGATATCCGTGACAGCATTCACAGCGACAGGATTCTGATGGTAATGATCCCCGCTCTGGATACATCAGCGCATACAACGTCTGCTCTTGGACGAATGTTTATCACCCAGAAAAGTATGATTCTCGCCCGTGATTTGGGCTACCGCCTCGAAGGAACTGATTCCGATGCACTGGAAGTCAAAAAATATAAGGGGCGTTTCCCTTATCTGTGTTTCCTTGATGAAGTGGGGGCATACTATACGGACCGTATTGCTGTGGAAGCCACTCAGGTGCGTTCACTGGATTTTGCTCTGATTTTGATGGCACAGGACCAGGAACGTATAGAAGGACAGACAACAGCCACGAATACTGCAACACTGATGCAGAACACGGGGACAAAATTTGCCGGCAGGATTGTCAGCGAGGGTAGTACGGCCAGAACGCTGAAAAGCGCCGCCGGTGAAGAAGCCAGGGCGAGAATGAACAACCTGCAGCGTCAGGACGGCATATTTGGTGAATCATGGATTGACAGCCCACAAATCAGCATCCTGATGGAAAGCAAGATAAATGTTCAGGAGTTGATTGAACTTCATCCTGGCGAATTCTTTTCTATTTTCCGGGGAGAAACCGTACCATCAGCATCATTCTTCATCCCTGACGATGAGAAAAGCTGCAGCAGCGATCCCGTTGTTATAAACAGGTATATCAGCGTGGATGCGCCACGCCTGGACCGTCTCCGCCGTCTTGTTCCCCGTACCACTCAACGTCGAATACCGTCACCGGAAAATGTCAGTGCCATCATTGGCGTCCTGACTGCAAAACCCTCCAGAAAAAGACGAAAAATTCGCACAGAGCCGCACACGATCGTGGATACATTCCAGCAACGCATTGCAGGACGTCAGGCGGCTATGGCAATGCTGGAAGAGTACGACACAGATATCAACGCACGTGAAAGTGCCTTGTGGGAAACAGCGGTGAATACGCTTAAAACGACCACACGGGAAGAGCGACGAATTCGCTATATCACGCTGAACAGACCAGAACTACCTGAAACAAAAGAGGAAAATCAGATATCAGTGAGAGCAGAAAGAGCAGGTATAAACCTGTTAACGCTTCCACAGGACAATAACCACCCGACAGGGCGTCCTGTAAACGGGTTTCATCATAAAAAAACCAACCGTCCGGACTGGGACGGAATGTACTGAACAGTGGCCGCGCCGGATTCTGGCGCGGCCTTTTTTTTAACCAGGAGAAGGCGGTTCCCAGCGTTTATCCTGCTCCGGCGGAGGCAGTGATGCGTCATCGTTGCTGTTCGCCGCGATATAATCGCGGTAGTAGCGTTCACTTCCTTCACGGTGATGATCCACGTCCGGTCGCGTAATCCTGTAGTCTTCGTGACCGGTACGGCCTGTCACATTATGCCAGGCAACCATTTCAGCAAAGACCTGGTTAAATTGTTTGTCGTTTCCTTCTGGTTCAAAACCCATGCGTGGATCACGCCCGAATAATACCGGTGCAATCAAATCCAGTTTATCTGCCAGCGCATTGCGGTCATGGTGATTACGGAAAACAACCCTGTCACCATAATCCGTACAGACAAACTCTCCCGTCCGACGGTCACGGAAACGAACACTCCCGTTCTTCTGCAGACGGGCCTCGAGATCACCGGTATTACCGTATACCGGCGTTCCGCCCGGTTCACAAAGCACGACACAGCGGTCTGTCGTCGTTGTGCGTGACCTGTCTTTACGGCGATCGCGATAATCCCAGCCTCTCAGCTGCGATACAGCAGCCCTGTCTCCCTGAGCAGCCTGAATTTCGACCCACTGACGGTAAGAGGGTGGATACCATTTCCCGTCAGCAATAAGTTTCTGTCGCTCATCCCTGATGTCTTCTTTCAGCCTGATCAATGCCTGCATTCGCTGAACTTCTGCAATGTGATAATGCAGCTTACGTAATGCCGGATCATCGTACTGCGCACGAATGTGTGACTTCCGCAGACGGCATGCCTGATGAATTTCCCGACAACGTTCCCCATAACGCAGATCTGGTTTACGCCATTGTTCACGCCATGCCAGATAGCGGGCACGTAGGTCAGCACGGGCCTCAGCTCTGGCTTCACGTCGCTGCCGGCGCAGCATTGGGTCACGTTTACTGCTGACCCCGTACCTGTCACTGACAGCCAGCTCCGGGTTATAGCGACTTTCAGGTTGCACCCTGTCAAACAAATCTGCTGGGGCACTCACAAAAGGTCCGGCCTGTGGCTCTGCACGCCCCAGTGTCAGATCAGGATGAATGCTGCTGGCCTTCACCGGCGTTTGCTCATGATTAAAGGCATCAACGACAACAAGCCCGTGATGTTGTTTCTGTAGCATCAGTCCCTGTTGTGCAAACAGCTCATGACAACGCTGCCAGGTAAACTCACCCTGTGTGATCATTTCTTCAATCTGAGGGCTACAATGGCTGATGCTGTATCCCCACAGACTTTCTTTGTCAGAAAACAGTTCGCGTTTGATAGCCCCCTGCGGCCCCGTGCCTGTACGCATACGGTGCCATTCTTTATCGGTCGCAGGACAGCTCTCCATACGACGACCACGGAAGCGTTCTGTTGGCGTAACCTGGCGGAAAATATCTGTTGGTACAGGCTGCCAGCCACCATCGAGTTGATTCACATTGTCGAGCGTCAGCAGCGACCATACGCTGTCAGCACGAACGGGAGTCTGGTTATGATCATAACCGTCACAGATAACCAGGTGACCATGCTGAACACGCATCCATAATCCCGCTTCAGCCAGTGTGCGGTGAATAGCCTGGCAGTTTTCCAGCCGTCCTTCCCGTGCCATTTCCGGCAGACGTTCTCCAAGGTGACGACAGGCATACTGCTGCAGACTTTCTGTTTCAGCGATTTTTTCCGGGCGAACATCAGCGGCAATGAAGTCCGGATTATAGCGTCCTGGTGCTTCCACCTGGCTGAAAATGTCTTTTGGTACTGGCGTGTAGTCACCCATTTTTTTCATGAGTTTTTCTGCACACCAGGAGGGACCAAACGAGTCAAGCTGTACACCTTCCCTGTTGCGATCCCAGCCATCCATCACCAGAAATTTTCCGTCCATCTGAGACAGGTACAGACCATCTTCAGCAAGACGACGATGCAGGGATAACCAGTCATGTACAGGTTCACTGCGTAAACCAGCGACCGCTGTCTGCGCAACATACTCGCGAAAAGTTTGTTTTTTTCCGCGTGTCCAAGCGTTCTGGCGATCACGTTCAACGGCAGTTTTGCGAACGATACGATTTCCCGGCGCATGGACCCAGCAACCGTTATCCGGAGCAAAACCATGCTTCAGTTCAAGCTCACGGCAGGCACGACTGAGTTTTTCCTGACTCCATGATAACCGGTTCAGATAACCCGTTTCAGGGTGTACCCGGTTAACAGCCACATGGACGTGCAGATTATCTGTATCAGTATGCACGGCAGAGACATACTGATGGTCGGCAAGGCCGAGTGATTTCAGCGTATGACGTACACTGTCATAAATCTGTTCCGGACGCGGGCTTTCATGTGACTGCCAGGAAAGGATGTAGTGAAAAACAGGATCAGTGTCATCTTTTGCATAGTGTGCCTGCCGGGCAATGTACTCCATATCTGCAGCGGCAGTTTCAAGAGAAGTACAGTTATGAAAGCAGGTGACACCATAAAAGTTGACCCATTCGCAGCCGTCCTTCATGACATCAACCAGCGCCACGAATGACTCATTTCGAAGACGTGTCGCATAATCAACAAGGCGACTGAAACGGCTTCGGTGCGGTTGTTCAGCCTGCGAAGAAGAAGATAAATCCAGTTCCTCATCGGTCATGTCATCCCGGACAGAGACGTAGGATACCAGGTCTTCGAACGAAGACTTGCCGTCCCTTCTCTTTTTCGGAATGACTGCATTCACCGGAGAATCCTCAACCTTCCATTAACTGTTTACGCAATGTATTTGTAAGTTCGGTTATGGCAACAAGCACTTCTGCGTATTCCTTGTCACCGGTTCTTTTTCCCTGAACAAACAGATGCTTCTGCATCCTTCCCAGTCTCATTAACTCCTTCAGAAAAGCATCATCTGTACGGGAGTTAATTCGCTTATTCAGTGCTGCATTTCGGATGTAAGCAGATACAGTAAGTCCGGAATCTTCAGCTTTTTTCCTGATGGTTTCATCCTCAACAGGAGAGAATCTGAGTGTCCTGACAACTGTCTTTTGCCGTACCTCACTTTTCTTTCTTACCGCACTATCACTCACTTCAGGCTCCTTACGGGGTGTCGGGGCGAAGCCCTGACCAGATGGCAATTGTAATAGCGTCGCGTGTGACGGTATTACAATTGCACATCCTGTCCCGTTTTTCAGGCCATTATAGCCTGTTATTTTTGTGCATCATAGTCTTATGCAGACGGCAGAGGTAGGGCGCAGCCCTGCCAGGAGTTAGTTTTTGATGATAAAATCAGACTTCAACATGAAACGGAGAGAAAGTGCCAATGGCTTCTAAAAAATTTTACTCAGATGATGACATCCAGCTGGCAAAAGCTGCTTTATCGGAATTGCCGGATCTCACCGCTCAACGGAAAACATTGCGTGATTTTCTTGATGCCATTCGTGATGACATAATTGTCCTGGTAAGGACAAAGGGTTATACACTGGCAGATGTTCGTGACACGCTCAAAAATGCAGGGTATGAAGTAGGAGAGAAGGCACTTCGTGACATTATTCGGGAAGCAGAATCGAAAAAACCATCCCGCCGTTCTTCCTCTAAAACAGCACCTAGAAAGACAGATTCAGGCAGGAAAGATGGCATCGATATGAACAACAATTGATGTGACAATGTCACATCATGTTCTGAGATTATGATGATTACAGAAAAAAAAGCCCCGGCATAAATACCAGGGCTTTTCTGTTTAATCAGACTCGTGTCGGCAATGCACCAGGATAATGCCGTGCAATAATATCATTCAGTTTTTCAACAAGGTCAGGACGCTTAAAGACAATGTGTACGGTCCCTTTCTGGTAGCCACGCACCGTAAAATATTCCCCTTCAAACAACTCACCGACATTGTCGCCGTTCCCGAGAAATTCACCATACTGCGCCCCGATGCTGCTCCGGAAGTCAGGAACGTTGCGCCCCTCCAGCAGATAAAAAGGGCGTACTAGGTCATCCAGTGCCTCCCGTCCGCTGCAGTCCAGCGTCACACGCCCGTTACTCCAGCGGTACAGCAGGTTTTCAATAATGATTCTCTTGCCCAGACGACAGGGATTATTGGTTCTGTAATCCCATGACAATTTCCGGTAAACATCAATCAGTCCCTGTTCAAATGTCTGCATCTTGCTGGCATTAAGATGGTGGAATGTTGCCAGTACATTGTCCAGGGTGATTTCAGGACAGGTGTCGCTCATCAGCTGGCTGTTCCACTCATCACGCTGGCATGAACTCATGAAGGTGTACATGCCCGTATCTGTCATCAGGCGGTCCCAGATTTTCCGGTCGGCAAGACGGGTGATATTCCTTTTCGCTTCTTCCGGCTTATCCATGCGACGAACGGAATCAGTCACGCAGTCTTCAAACCCGTAAAGAAAAATATCACCTGACGCATCGAGCAGAATCTTGCGCGCTGTCGCCAGGCATTCCATCGCCTGCATGAACAGTGCAATACCTTCGTTACGCTGCGCGATGATGCGGTCGATAGCCACAGACGGAATAACATCTGTCGTGCCGGCAGTATTCAGGTCAGCAGTGGGTAAAGTCTGATTCATCACATTGTCTCCTCATCGTCACGACTGCCGGGTCAGCCAGGTCATTTCCCGGAGGAGCGAAGCTCCTTCTGCCGTCCGGGTCTTAGGGTATTTCCCCGCAGTGGACCTTTCCGACGGGGGACGATCACCACGTCACGGGGCAGTTGTCCGGGGGCAGACGCAAAAGTTTTTGACGCCAGCGGCAAAAAGTTTTGTGGCTGGTACATCTCTCCCCTGGACGACTGAAACGGGATGTGGTCGTGTATGTACCCCCCGGAAAGTCCGTCTGCGGAGAACAGGCCGCAGTGCGGCGGCAGACAGGCAAGAGACAGCTGCGCCATCAGGCGCAGTGGCCTTACACACCGTAAGGTGTGCAGGGAGCGCCGCATCCGGCGCGACTGAAGAAAAACGACGGCACAACAATGGCATGTGGTGGTCACTGGCACACCACTCCCGCACAGGTGAAAACAGAGAAAACCGCACGACATTTACAAACAAAAAAAGTGAAATTTCTTCACTTTTTTACACTTATTTATCGCGCTGATTTGGCAATTGTGATGATAAAATAAAGTGAAGTTTTTTCACTTTTTCAAAGGTGTTTTATGACCGGCTGGGAACTGCGAATCTGGCGAAAAAGCATGCTATGGTCACGCGAAAAAGCGGCCAGAGAATTTGGCGTGACGCAGAGAACATGGCACGCCTGGGAAAATGCGGAACAGGTGGACGTCACCGTCTGGAGGACCACCCAGGCACTTTCAGTCCGTGACCTGCTGCCTCACATGCAGGGGATGCGCAAGGCAGATATCATCAGGCGACTGGAAAATGAACTGGGGGAAACGGCAGAGGATGTGTGAGCGTGATTCACAGCCTGGCTGAATGCCAGGCTACTGCTCATCAGGAAACAGCTTTTTCAGTTCTTCACCGGAAAGTCCGGTCGCCTCCTGAATCCGTTCCGGCGTCCAGCCCATATCCCGAAGCCGCCAGGCTATTTCCCGCGCCACTTCAAGAGCGCCTTTTTGAATAAGACGTTCTGCAATCGTCATGCTGCTTGCTCTGCTCCTGCTGGCAAAAAAGCCCGGGATTTTGCCGGGCTTTGCGGTTCTCATCAGTGAGTGATTTTCTTCAGTTCGTCATCGGAAAGTCCGGTAGCCTGCTTAATCTGCTCCGGCGTCATCCCCATTTTCTGAAGCTGGCACGCAATAGCCAGGGCTTTTTCAAGCGCTCCTTCCTGGCGACCTTTTTGCTCAAGACGTTCTGCGATAGTCATCAGTTTATCCTCATGCTGCGGCAGACGCTCAGCCAGCGCCCGCATAAATTCCGGTGATACAGAGTCCCCTGCGTTAACGATGTAATGAATCAGAACACGCACCTGCTCGTCTGAAATTTCCACCATGACCTGCGGGAGTTTGTCCAGCAGCTCCATCATGTCACGATGGCGGATATGCTTCATCAGCAGCGTCAGTGCGGCCATCCGGCGATGGTTCATGATTTCATTGTCATCAACGACAGTGATATCAACCAGCGGAAACGGCTTTGTGTATATTTTAGCCGCAAGTGCCGGATTCTCAAAACAGTCCAGCCAGTTCATGCTGTACGGATACGGGCTGCGCTCACCATGATAGAACAGCACCGGAATCACCAGTGGCAACGTTTTGTGCTGCTCCAGATGTCTCTGCATCGCCGCCACACTGTAACGTAACATGCGGAAAGGCATGTACAGATTTTCGGTGCTCTGGTGCTCGATGAGCGTATAAACATAGCCGTCTTCACCCCCGGTGGTTTTCACGCTCCAGAGGATATCGCTGGCGTACTGATGCAGGTCCGGCTCAACAAAGGTGGCGGGTTCCAGCTTCAGCGTGGACAGGTCGCACAACTGCCGGTACTCCGCCGGAAGATGCAGTTCCAGAAAATCTCTGGCGACGTCGGGATTCGCCAGGAACGACCGGAACGCGGCATCATGCGGCGTGGGCGTCGTGGTGGTTTTCTTCTTACTCACGGTTCCTCCTGGTGAGATGTCTGAACGTATCCTGCCGCCTGCACAGGCAGACGGCAAGGGTTAATCAGTGGCAGACCCGCTCAATTTCAAGCGCGCGGAGCAGGTGGCCCCATTCGCTGACTTTCATGGCGGGGATACGCACCCGCTTCTGCTCACTGCAGCGTCTGGCAATATGTCCGCTCATCGCCAGGACGTCCGGGTTAATCTCATCCTGTGCCAGCTCCTGACGTCTGAAGCGGGTATGGCGGTGCAGGGGTTTATTCTCCCGCAGGCACTCTTCACGCAGACGCTTTACATACTCGGCGGTTGCGAAGATAATTGATGGTCTCATAGCATAATCTCCATAGATAGTGATTGAGATGCCGGTACTCCGGGCTGGGAAGTAACGGCGGAGAGAGGCAGGGTTTATCGCCCTGCCTTTTTTTCATTTCGGACAGCGGCGCAGTGCCAGCGCGAGCGACTTCATCTTCCAGCCTTCCGGCGTGCGGTACATCACCTTCCAGTAGCCGTCGATGAACACATAATGAAAGCGCACCTCTTCAGTGCTTTCCGTGGCGATGGCCTCCATGAAAGAACGGTACTCACGCGCTTCACTGTCCATCCGGAAACCACTGTCACGTCCGTAATAAGCCGTCACACCGTCCACCGGGTTCTGAAGCGTATGCCCGGCGGGTTTGTCGCAACGGGGACCGAGGCAACGGATATCACCGTGTTCAACCAGGGCTTCGGCCTGCTGACCGGTGGCATAGTGGGTATGCAGGATGCGACCGTTCCAGGTCGGCTCACCGTGCAGGTGGCAGTAAACAGTACGGAACACCCCGTCGCGGCAAAAAACGGAAATCGTGCTGCTGACAGTCATGAAAACGTCTCCTTCTGCTGAATCAGGTCGTGTACTGCACCCATTTTGTTGGACGATGAAATGGAATAGCCCCTAATATGTCAAAGCCAAAATACCCTTTTGAAAAGCGCCTTGAAGTCGTGAATCACTACTTCACAACTGATGATGGTTACAGGATCATCTCGGCACGTTTTGGTGTCCCCCGAACCCAGGTCAGGACATGGGTTGCCCTCTATGAAAAACATGGAGAAAAAGGTTTAATTCCCAAACCTAAAGGCGTTAGTGCTGATCCAGAGTTGCGTATTAAGGTCGTGAAAGCTGTGATCGAGCAGCACATGTCCCTTAATCAGGCTGCTGCTCACTTTATGCTTGCTGGTAGTGGTTCTGTAGCCAGGTGGCTGAAGGTCTATGAAGAGCGCGGAGAAGCTGGTTTACGCGCGCTCAAGATTGGCACCAAAAGAAACATTGCAATATCAGTTGATCCAGAAAAAGCGGCATCAGCATTGGAGCTGTCAAAAGACCGACGCATTGAGGATCTTGAAAGGCAAGTTCGATTTCTTGAAACGCGGCTTATGTATCTAAAAAAGCTGAAAGCCTTAGCTCATCCCACGAAAAAGTGAAAGTACTCAACGAGCTAAGGCAGTTTTATCCTCTTGATGAGCTTCTCAGGGCTGCGGAGATACCGCGCAGTACGTTTTATTATCATCTAAAGGCTCTCAGCAAGCCTGACAAGTATGCGGACGTTAAAAAGCGTATTAGTGAGATTTATCACGAGAATAGAGGCCGATACGGATACCGTAGGGTAACGCTGTCTCTTCATCGAGAAGGGAAACAGATTAACCATAAAGCTGTTCAGCGCCTGATGGGAACCCTCTCACTTAAAGCAGCGATTAAGGTCAAGCGATACCGCTCTTACAGAGGAGAGGTAGGGCAAACCGCCCCTAATGTTCTCCAAAGAGATTTCAAGGCTACGCGGCCAAACGAGAAGTGGGTTACCGATGTTACTGAATTTGCAGTCAATGGGCGCAAGCTGTATTTGTCTCCAGTAATAGATCTCTTCAACAACGAAGTTATTTCTTACAGCCTTTCGGAAAGACCAGTGATGAACATGGTTGAGAATATGCTCGATCAGGCATTCAAAAAGCTTAATCCTCACGAGCATCCTGTTCTGCACTCTGACCAGGGATGGCAGTATCGTATGAGAAGATATCAAAATATCCTTAAAGAACATGGTATTAAACAAAGCATGTCCAGAAAAGGCAATTGTCTGGATAATGCTGTGGTGGAGTGTTTCTTTGGAACCTTAAAGTCGGAGTGTTTTTATCTTGATGAGTTCAGTAATATAAGCGAACTGAAGGATGCTGTTACGGAATATATTGAATACTACAACAGCAGAAGAATTAGCCTGAAATTAAAAGGTCTGACTCCAATTGAATATCGGAATCAGACCTATATGCCTCGTGTTTAACTGTCCAACTTTTTGGGGTCAGTACATCGCCGGGCCGACCGGTTGCTCCCCGGAGGGGCGAAAGCCCCTTCTGCCGTCCACTTCTTCGGGGTTTCTCCCCGTAGTGGACCTTTCCGATGGGGCGTCCGTCACCACGTCACGGGGCAGCTGTCCGGGGGCGGACGCAAAATTTTTTGCCGGGTTTATGGCTAAAAATTTTGTGGACGGTATATCTTCCCCTGGACTGCTGAAACGGGATGTGGTTACTCCAGCCCCCGGAAAGTCCACAGCGGGAAACAGGCCGCAGGGGTGGCGGCGGAAGGGTTGACTGCGCCATCAGGCGCAGTGGCCTTACACACCGTCAGGTGTGCAGGGAGCGCCGTTTCCGGCGCGACAGGGGCGGCGCGACCGGAACGGTCGCTGCAAGCCTGGTTTTTCAGACATCGGACCGTAGCGGCAGCCCGAAACCGCGCCAGCGGGTTCGGCGGAGACTGGCGGGTGCGCCAGCAGCTGCCTGTCGGAGTCGGGCCTGACGACCGGATGCCGCCAGGCAGCCGGGAGCCGAAGGTGTCCCCGCCTCCGGAAATCAGAACAACAGAAACGACATAACAGAAAAATGCCTCACACCATGACGGGCAGGAAGGGCAGCGCCGCAGGCGCGGCCCTCCTGCATTTCAGGCAGGCGTAAGCCTGCCAGGGTTTTCCGGCGGCCTGGCAGGCCATACCCCCGCCGGAGCGGGGGAGTAAATCACCGACGGAACACATGACCGTCAATAAAGGTGAAGGAGTCCAGGAATAAATCCCGCGCATACGCCTCATAGTCAAAATAGAGCGCCACCGTCTCCGGCACGTCAGCCAGCAGGCCGGTATCACTGGCGAACTCAACCGCAAAAGCCTCCTCACTGTCAGCCTCGCCCCACCAGGCATCGCGGAAGGTGTCAAAATCCGTCTCACCGGTATCCTCCACCCAGAGACGATAAGCCTCTTCGCAGCCTTCATCCCGTGCCTGGCGGAAGCCTTCAACCCAGGCCCAGTTGATATGGCATTCAGAGGCCATATTCCCCGGGAATCCCTCATAATCCTGAAACATCAGTTCAGGATCGGCTTCATCCTGGTGAAGAGCACGGCAGGCGGCGAAAAAGTCGCGCTCATCATCAAACGTGGTCAGGTCAAACCAGCGTCCGGCGATGCTTCCACAGTTGTATTTGTGCCAGGTTCCAACGTATACAGCAGGTGCAACAACAGACATTCCCGAATCCTCCATAGTCACATGTTCTGCGGCACCGGGCGGTGCCGTGCCTCCATAAAAGCCGGGCGATAAGGCGGGGATGCACAGGGCGCAAGGGAAGCCGCAGCCTGACGCACACGGCTGGCGGGAGTTGGAGGGTGAGACCGCGAAATCTGAGCGGGTGAACGACCGGAAAATCACGGCAGACGGGAAGGAGGGACCGGGTGACCGCAGCGGCGAAGCGTACCCTTGCATCCCTGCCAGCCCGGCTAAGATGGAGGCACGGCACAGCCCGCACACGACGCTGAGGCCACAGAGCTGAAAACCCACAAGGCCATGCCCCGCATGGCCGGGTAAAAGCGGAGCCGCCGGCGACTTCCTTATTCCGGCGAGTGCAGAGGACACGCCGCATGACCTCCAGACCACCCCTGATATGAAACGATCATGATCGGCGTGTCCCTGCGTAAAATATACATGTCTGGTTCACCGGAGAATATCTGTGATATCCACAAGTTTTCTGTCGCACAGCCAGTCCTGCGCTTCACGCACCACGCTACTGTCGGGTTTCACCGCTTTCAGCGATGATGCCAGTCGCTTGATCAACATAACCAGTTCCCGTGTCTGTATGTCCGGCATTGTCTCCGGCGGAGCAGAGGGACTCTCATTTCCGACGCCCATCCTATGCGCTTCCAGTGTGGCACGGACAAACCAGGCGGCATCGACCAGTTGCTGGCGAATCCAGGTCAGATCGGCATTTCTGTCACGGGCTGCCATTCGCTCACCCGACAGCGCCTTGCTGATATGGCTGCGCACCAGATTATCCAGGAGTTCCTGCGCTTCTTCCGGTGAAAAGCCACCTGGTATCTCTGTGCGCAACAGTCCTTTCCTGTACAGTAGCTGCAGCAGATCAATCTGCGACCGCACTGCAACTATCAGTACATAACGGACAATATTCGCACTGGCGGTGGTTTCTGTATCATTCAGCAGTTCCTCCGGATCATTACCACCGGTATTGCAGAGCAACGGCAACAGAGGTCGCATCCACACGGGAACCTGATATTGTTCGTCTGATTTCATCATATTGCGTTCTCCAGCTTGTTCGGGATCATCCACTGCTCAAGTGCACGTACCTGTACCGGTGCACCACGACCGGCCTCACCGGCTTCAAAAATCAGCCGCCAGAGTGGTTCCTCCTGCCAGAAAAACCGGTCAAATGATGACAGTGATGGAAAACGCCCGCACCACCCCCAGAAAATCGTTTCCAGATCATGCTCCTCAACAACACCAGACCAGCGGGACAACCAGCTTCCGACCGTGGCGGGAGTATGAAACGCAAGGTCAATCTGCGCCTGAGCAAAACATGTCTGGTATTCCAGTTCCCGTCGTTCTGCCTCACGTTCCCGCTGGCGGCTGTATTTCTGCTCTGTCAGCGTGGTTTTCTGACGACGCCGCTCACCTTCACGAAAAGGAACGGACGGGAACAGACGATGCCCCGCATCGGATGGCAGGGGAAGAACACAGACTTCACCAAAACTTTCAATCAGTTTATCCACGGCAGCCAGCCACAGGAGACGGTTGCCATGAAATTCCTCCTTCGTCAGCGCAGGAGCAAAAAAGCGGAGATCGGTCAGCGAAATCCGGCGACTGCCATTCAGGCAGCGAAAGAAAGCGCTGGCATAAGGCCATGCTGAAAGTGTGCGTCCCTGACGACGACGTTGTTCGGTGACAGCCACAGCCTGCATGGCGGCCTGTTGCTCTGCGCTGAGGGGGATCAGTGCCCGTGAACGTGCGCTCATGCCTGACCTCCTTCTGCCATCAGGATATGGATGATGTCGTTAACACTGTACCCCTGCGCATCAAGTGTCGCGGCAAGCGCCAGCGTGTGACTGATAGCGACAGGCGTGAAGATATGTTGCACCTGAACGACGGAGAAAGGCTGTCCACCACAATTCACCAGAACCAGCATCCAGAGCTGAGAGACGTCTCCCGGCGAACATAATGCCAGGTGGAAACGTTCGTGGGCTGGCGTGAAACGAACCTGGACGGGGAAAAAGCCCCCGAACTCACTGCCATACTCGCCATTCATCATCCAGTTAGCCGGTGCGTCCACTTCACGCATCACCTCGTGAGTGAGATTACGGCGCATATCGCTTCCCGCAGCACGGATATCTTCATATTCCTGTGCGTTCATGGACTGCAGGGCATTCAGGGTCAGTTCAGTTTTCATCACGGTATCTCCCTTGCTGCCGCCCCGTCTCCGGCGGGGCGGTGTGGTTGTTCATCAGGCGGCATCAGCCAGGTTATCGGTGCGTTCAGTGGCATCTGTCTGTGGATGTGGTGCACACATCCAGCCTGGAACCCAGCGGTTGTCTTTCATATGGTGCTCTGCATGTTCAGCCGCATCACCTTTCTTCATCTTCTCCGCGTCCCGTGCGGCACCGGACAGTCCGGCCTCATTCAGGGCTGCGATAATCTGCGGCTTTTTCAGGTGTCCGAAGAAGTTTGCTTTTGTCGGCTGCCACCAGTCGCGCATGTGGAATCCGATAGCGCTTTCCAGCGAGTCAAGCGGACTGCGTGACGTGTGACCACACTCACGGGTCTGGACACCGTTAAGGCTGCATGCGGTGCAGAAACTGAGCAGGGATAACAGCACCTCCTGACTGAGGGACAGGAATGTCGTCATGTCCCGTGACCATCCCTCCGGCAGCAGGGCTGCAAGACGGGATTTTTCTGCCATCAGCGCCATGAATGCGGCACCTTCCTTCCCCGATGGCGCATCGCTGGTCAGCGAATAATGTTTACATTCCAGGCTGATTTGTGCTGGTTTACTGTACGCTCCGCTGCCAAACACATTCAGGCAGAGCGTCCATGCCAGCAGTGCCAGAGATTTGTCCGGTTGCTGCATCAGTGCTGCCTGGGCTGCCAGCGTGCGTTCGGAAGACATTTTCGTCAGCAGTGGCAGACTGATTTCCTCCACTGACGCTTTCTCCTGCACCTGTTCCGTGCGGTCAGCGTCGTCAGCCACGTCATCTTCACTGCGCAACTGCACACCACGCTGGACACACACATTACCGTAACGCCAGGACACCACCACACCGCTTCCGGCACGTATCTCCGGCGTCCACGCTCTGACCTTCGCCATGCAGCGCATCAGCTTCATTTCTGCTTCCAGCAGGTCGGATTCCTCACACTGGTTTTCCAGCGCGTCGTAACGCGTCATCAGTTCGTTCAGGCGTTCGTCTTCCGCCTCCGTCAGCACCGCTTCCGGCTCCGGCAGACAGCGGTATGTTCCGGCATCCTCACGGCACTCACCGACAGGCTCCATGCGCCCGGCGCACCATTCCCAGCCTTCGGCTTCCCGAAGGTGTTCAGCGACAGCCTGGAGTTTTTCCAGCAGGGCGGCATCGAGCGCCACGCGGTCGACATAACCGTCCCCGTCATCGCTGAACAAATCGGTGCGCAGTTCGTCTGGCGAGAAGGCATCAGCCCCCACGAAGCGGAATTTACTGTTCCCCGCCACCGCCACTTCACTTTCGGTAATCAGGTTGCGGATAACCCGCACATCCGGTTTACCACCCCATCCTGACTGGCAGGCGGCTTCAAACACCTGCACCTGACGCGCGGTGTCGTTCTCCAGCGCCAGCGCCTGACAGTGTTCGGTGGTGATGCGGTCTTCTGCCAGCGCATCAAGGATGACGGGTGCAAGGTCTGCCAGTTTCAGCATTCGCTGGACGTGGCGGGGTGAATAGCCCAGCAGGTCGCCAGTCTGCGCAGGTGTTTTGCCTTCCTGCGCCATTGCGCGGAATCCGGCAATCTGTTCGGCTGGGTGCATATCCCGACGATGACCGTTCTCGGTCATCGATGCAGCCGTCGCCAGTTCCTGCGGAATAATTTTCACGCGGACAGGCCAGTCAGCCGGAATGATGCCACGCTCTGCCAGCATATTGAGTGCTGCCAGTCTGCGACCACCTGCGGCGACACCGTGGCGGTCACCAGGCAGGGCATGCACGACCAGATTCTGCAGCAGGCCAACGCCCTTAATGGACTCAGCCAGTTCGCTGACGGACTCCGCAGAATACGGCACCGTGCGCACATTCAGTGGTGACTTAATCAGCGAGGCCAGCGGCACGCTCACTTCCTCCGTCTGCGCCAGCAGGGCAGACAGGACGGTTTCCTGCGTTTTTGCAGATTTACGGCTTGCTTTGCGGGTGGTGTCTGGTTCAGACTTTACTACTGACATGATTATTCCCCTTACGGTTTAGTTAATGTCTGCCGGACGTCATCCCCGTCCGGCACCTCTCTTACTTACGAATGCCGAAATCCCTGATGTACCGGTTCATCCAGTACCCGGCACAGTCCTCAAAATTCCAGGAGCGCCAGATCAACGTGCCATCCTGACGGACAACCAGGCGAAAATGCGTTCCCTGATCATCCTCGATAAAGACATTCCGGTACTGTGTAACAACGGTTTCAGCACACTCGCGGGTGAATGCCCCATCGGGTAGTTCATGAATCATTTCATCGGATTTGTTCATCATCGTTCTCCGGTAATGCCCCACACATGGTGGGGCTGTCAGAAAAATCAGCCAGATCAGAATGGCGCATCATCGTCGAAGCCATAAGGAGGTTCTGGCTGTTGTTGAGGCTGAGGCTCTGGCTGCGCGGCCTTACGTCCACGGCCTTTCGTTTTCGCGCCACCTTTTTTCGTCGCGTCAGCACTCTGTGGCTGCCCATTCTGCTGAGGCTTCGGTTGCGCCTGAGCGTTCTGCTGTGGTGCACGTCCCAGCATCTGCACGGTGCCCGTGGTCTTAACAAGAATTTCAGTGACGTAACGGGTGATACCGTTATCTTCCCAGCTACGGGTGCGAAGCTGACCTTCGATGTAGACCTGCGCACCCTTGCGCAGATATTCACCTGCCACTTCCGCGAGCTTGCCGAACAGCACCACGCGGTGCCATTCCGTCTGCTCCCGCATCTCCCCCGTCTGTTTGTCACGCCAGCTTTCTGATGTGGCCACCTGCAGGTTTGCCACTGCGCCCCCGTTGGGGATGTAACGGACTTCCGGATCATTGCCCAGACGCCCGACGAGGATGACCTTGTTGATACCACGTGCACTCATAAGAACCTCCTGACTGAAAGATGTGAGAAAAACCGGATACCGGCGACGGGACGTTCATGTGCCCCTTCAGAGGAGCGAAAGCTCCTCCTGCCGTCCACTTCACAGGGGTTTCTCCCCGCAGTGGACCTTTCCGATGGGGGCCCGTTTACCGCCTCACGGGACAGCTGTCCGGGGGCGGACGCAAAATTTTTAGCCGGGTTCATGGCTAAAAATTTTGTGGCCGGTGCATCTCACCCTGGACAGATGGAACGGGAGGGGGTTACGTCTGCCCCCCGGAAAGTCCACAGCGGGAAACAGGCCGCAGGGGTGGCGGCAGGAGGGAAGACTGCTGCGCCATCAGGCGCAGTTTCCTCACACACCGTCAGGTGTGCAGGGAGCGCAGGTCACGGCGCGACAGGGGCGGCGCGACCGGAACGGTCGCTGCAAGCCGGGTTTTCACGCATCGGACCGTAGCGGCAGCCCGAAACCGCGCCAGCGGGTTCGGCGGAGACTGGCGGGTGCGCCAGCAGCTGCCTGTCGGAGTCGGGCCTGACGACCGGATGCCGCCAGGCAGCCGGGAGCCGAAGTGGGCGCAATAAAAGACAGCCAGAAACGGTGACAGTGTCACGGAATATCACACCTGTTCCCTGCATACAGCCATACACTACCTTCTGACCGGAAAGCCGGGCCGGCAGCGCCGCAGGCGCTGCACCCCGCATTTCCGGCAGGCGTCAGCCTGCCAGGGGTTTTCGCGCGGGCTGACAGGCGGCCTCCACCGCCTGCCCTGTATCACCGGTTTCTGCTGCCCTGAAGGATATAGTGACCACCGAGGAAAACCGCCTGCTGATTCGCCACAAAATCGCAGATTTCATCAACAATCTGCGCAGTGGTGAGCGGTTTCTGCCCCATTTCACGACGCCGCGCATTAATCACGGCTTTGTAATTGCGCAGAATTTCGCGGGTTTCTGTGCTGATATTCATGACATGTGCTCCCCGTCCAGCGCCTGTAACACAACGTCCATTGCTTCGCGTTCTTCCCTGACGAACGCATCACCGTCGCCCCCGTTCTCACTCCCGACGGCATACAGGCGCTTCATTTCACTGCCTGCCAGCGCCAACACTTTTTCCAGCATCACCGCCGGGACTGTCACCTGACGGCTGGCGCGCTTTTCTTCCATCAGTTCACGAACAACGTCGTGAACAACGCTGACATCCGCACCATGCTCAAAGGCATCGTCCAGCCGCTGCATGACGGTTTCCAGCTCATCGTCTGCCAGACTCCAGTCCTGGGCTATGTGACGCACATCCCCACGGGTCAGCACCACGGCAAAAACGCATTCACTGTCCGGCACGTCTGTATCCAGTACATCGCGGATGATTTCTTTAACAGTACAGTACATGTTCTCATCTCCTTTACAGGGGCGGCATTGCCGCCCCGTCCGTTAATCAGTCCAGAGCCGCGTAAATCGCGTTGCATTCGGGGTGAAATTCGATGTGACGCCACAACTGCGCATCGCGCATCCGGTAAAGCTGGGTCAGTCCTGCATCACCGCTGTCGTGGTACAGCCACAACTGGCGGTTAATCACAAGAGAGGTAAGGATGATGCCTGCGGCATCAGCACTCACGGTACGGTCAAACCAGTTTGCACCGTTCACCATGTGGAAACGGTCGCCATCCGGCATCATGTAACCGCCACCGTCCGGCAGGCGGATGAAGTGCCAGAAGCCGCCTTCATATTCCGGCATCATTTGTTTCGCCAGCGCGTACACAGACGCTTCGGCATACAGAAAATCCAGGCCAAACAGGTAAGGCAGAAAAGACAGACGATCGCACTCTTCAACATTCAGAGTGACAGGTTTCGCATACTGCATGGGATTTCCTCCGTTGTTCACATATTCCGCGACACCGGGCGGTGCCGTGCCTCCATAAAAGCCGGGCGATAAGGCGGGGATGCAGGGGCGCAAGGGAAGCCGCAGCCTGACGCACACGGCTGGCGGGAGTTGCAGGGTGAGACCGCGAAACCTGAGCGGGCGAACGACCGGAAAATCACGGCAGACGGGAAGGAGGGACCGGGTGACCGCAGCGGCGAAGCGTACCCTTGCATCAACGCCAGCCCGGCTAAGATGGAGGCACGGCACAGCCCGCACACGGCGCTGAGGCCACATAACTGAAAACCCATAAGGCCATGCCCGCATGGCCGGGTAAAGCGGAGCCGGCGGCGACTTCCTTTGTGCTCTGTCCGGGACCGGCAGGAAAAAGGCGGGGATTTTCCCCGCCATCATCAGCCCCTGATTTTTGCCAGGGCATCCGCCATGCTGCGGATTTCGGCCCGGGCTTCCCGGACCACCTCCCGCAGAACACCACGGTCAAACCACCGGCGGGGCGGTTCATCCGGTATACGCAGCACATCGCAGGCCAGCCCACTGGACAGGATATGCTCCACACACTCACTGACCAGATACATTTCCACCGCCGAAAAACGTGCTCCCCGGTTCAGGATGGCATCGAGCACCACGGGCAGGTTTTCGTCGTCTTCATCGAGCCAGCAGGGGTGATCGCTTTCCTTCACAACCAGGCGAAAGCGGCGCGTCTGGCGGGTCAGCAACGTCTGACCGGTTGTGGTCAGCGCCGCCCTGATACGCTGCGCATCTTCTGCCACCCGGCAACTGACACTGCGTACCGCATCGCGCACTGCATCAAGAACTGCCCTGATTTCGTCTTCGGTCAGCCATTCTCCGGCATACGGGAAAAACACCTGTGTTCCGTCTGCCGGAAGTACCGGCAGCGACTGCCACTGACTGCCGGACAGTACCAGTTCCGCCCCGGTTCCGGTCAGTTTCTGAATGGCGGAGGCCAGGAGCGGCGGCAGTACGCCGCCGTGACGGTTGATGAGTAAGGTCGCCAGCCGGGGCGCATCCAGCAGAACATAAATGCTGATCCAGCCCGGATACTTCGGGTTCCGCTGGTCAACATCCGTCTCTTCCGGCCAGCCCTGCGCCAGCAGCAGGTTGCGGGCGTGACGACAAATCAGTGCGTTCAGCGTTGTGTTTTCGTTCATGATTAATCGTTCTCCCTGAATCGCCGCCCGGAGGCGGCGATAACATCAGTCGTTTTCGTGTCTGTTGTTTTTCAGCAGGGTGCGGGCCTGATTAATCACCGCCTGACGGCGGGTGACGCATTCCGGGACGGCGAGGCCATGATCCCGGGCGGCCCATTCACGTTTCCACAATGCCTGTTCAGCGGTCTGAATCAGGGACGCCAGCAGTTCAGCAGGGACGGTCACCTGGCGGTTTTCGCTCACGTTATTGATGATCTCCATCGCCACGCCGGAAGAAATACCGGATTCAGTCCGCTGGTCTTCCGGGATGTCCTCCAGGCGCGCCAGGACGGTTCTGATTTCATGATCGGACAGGGAAATATCCATTCCGTCAGCGAGGGCCTGAATCTCTTCCGGGGACCAGATAACCAGCATCAGCGGCATGTCTCCCGGATACTTTACTGCCAGCTCCCGGCACAGCGTTTCGCATGTTCCGTACATTCTCGTCTCCTTCTCAATCTTTAAAGCACGCATCCAGTTCCAGAATTTCGGTATATGCCTCCATCAGGAGGCGGTTTGCGCGAAACAGCGTCTGACGCACCAGACGTTCCGGCAGGGTGTCGGCATTAAAGCTGTACCGCTGCTCCATCTCATTCATGGTTGTACGCAGGTCGCACATGGCATTGGCCACCTCCGCCACTTCGGCGCGCAGTTTTTCGTGTCCTGCATAGTTCATTTACGCAGCCTCCGGCATAAACCAGTCATCATTCGCGGCCCCCTGCTGCATGGCCCGTTGCACGGCGGCAAGGCGTTGCTGCCCGGCACGGTGATACTGCTCAAGCAGCTCGATACCGATATACCGGCGTCCGGACTGGAGGGCGGCGACGCAGGTTGAGCCGCTGCCTGCAAACGGGTCCAGCACAATTGCGTTCGGGTGTGTGAAGCTCTCAATCAGCGGTTGCAGGCTGGTAACGGGCTTTTCCGTCGGGTGATGGCGATTGCCAGAATATTTCCAGCCCAGCACGTCCGGCAGCGGGTTTTGTGGCAGACGTGGACGGCCTTTTGCCAGGATGTAGGCGCATTCGTGGCGATAGCCCACATATGCGGCCTTCGATGTGTAGTTTTTGGTGAAGACCAGGTGACCAACAACGCTGAATCCCGCATTTTTCCAGGCGGCCATAAAGCGATCGACGCGGTTCCAGCCGTAGAAGCTCACCATTAACGCGTCTTTTTTCAGCACGCGGAACATTTCATTACAGGCCGGTTGCAGCCACTCATCGGTTTTATCGCCGGCGATGGTGCGCCCGGAACGGTCACGGAAACCGACGAGATATGGCGGGTCGGTGAGGATGAAATCAATGGCGTTATCAGGAATACGGGCCATAACATCGATGCAGTTACCGAGGACAAAACGGGACATACGAAACTCCTTCTCTTACAGAAGGCACCGGGAGGGCACCCCTGTGGTGCCCGTTCCCCGCTGCCTGTGGGCTGTTCACCGCGTCCGGTAACGGGTCAGGCCGACCGTGGAATACCGCAGCCGTCGTCTTTCTGACGGCAAGGTTATGCCGCGAAAGCGGCTTGAAGGGCGTTCATCAGAAAAGGGCGACGGGCTGGCGTACACTGTCACCGACGCCAGCCGGGAGCGGTAAAAGCGCCCGTCCCGTGCCCGCCGGACGCGGGACACTGACCACAGGCAGCGTTTATGCCGCGCCGCGTCAGCCGGCGCAGTAAAAAGAGGAGCACGGCGACATCCTTTGTCGGAAAAGAAACGGGCGGTTTCCCGCCCGTCTCCGTCATACTTCATCCGCCATAATGCGCCACATTGTCGACTATCCACGCAGGTCCGGTGACTTCCGGCAGCTCATCGTCATCTGTCGGGGAAGACCATTCAAGTTCCCCCCACAGCACATCAACGAGCTCTCCGCGCTCATACAACTGCCAGCCACAGAAATCACAGCCCTGTTCGGCATACCAGTGCTCCAGCGTGCAGCTGAAACGGCGGCTTAATTCTGCAATAACGTCGCTTTCCGGCTGACACCACGGCGTGTCGAAATCAACCTGAATGAAGTTGTCTCCCTGACTACTGATATTCAGGTCATACCCACAAGGCCACTTCACGCCATACCGTTCTGTATACCAGTGATATGCAGAAGGAACACCGTTCAGAACACCACCGTTAAAGCCGTTCACTTCAACATCCAGGCGGGTCGGCAGAACCGTCAGCAGGTCAAACGGCATGGTTTTTTCCGGCACTACGTTGTCACACAGACGGTTCCACCACACCGATACATCCTCGCTACCCCAGATGTCACACCAGTCACCTCTTTTTGCGGTGAAATGCACAGTGATGGTTTCCCTGACATCATCCGGTAATCCTTTCCAGCGACGCCGGCCAATACCGCTCTGCAGCCAGAGTTCATGCAGCATCAGGCAGTTTTGCTCATCCAGCAGTACACCGTTCTGCAGGTGTGTCAGCCAGCGGGTGAACGCGATATTTTCCGTCGATACAGCACCACGTCCGGCAGCCGTCACTCCGGGGCACTGCTCAGAGCGGATATTTTCAGTGATCTGCAGAAGTCCGGCACTTCCGGCCAGAAACAGCTGAATACCTTCATTTGTGGCGCGGCGATAAAACGGTGTGACTGCGCCGCTGGCCAGTCGTTTAATCTCAGCGATCTGTGCCGGTTCACCAGAAAAATACATACGATTCGAGCACCAGTTTGGCATGGGAATTCTCCTCTCACATGCGGCCTCCATCAGGCCGTGCCGCACCTGTAACCGGGCGACCGCATACGAATGCAGGTGCGGCCCCGAAGCCGCAGCGCGTGGAGGAGGAACGACGAAACGTGACCGGGTGAGGAGGCCGGCGACAGCGACACACTTGCATCGGATGCAGCCCGGTTAACGTGCCGGCACGGCCTGGGTAACCAGGTATTTTATTCACAGAACCGTGCGCAAAATGCTGTGGATAAGCTGGACACAGCAGTCCACAGCAGGCATACAGCCACACCCTCAGAGAATTGAGCATTTTTTAGTCACAATAATGACATTTGACTGTGTGTGGATTCAGTTATTAGAATACTGTATATGCATACAGCAACAGAAAAGGGAGATGAGAACATGATCCGCATTGAAATTCTTTTCGACCGCCAGAACACAAAAAACCTCAAATCAGGCACACTTCAGGCGCTACAGAATGAAATCGAACAACGTCTGAAACCACACTACCCGGAAATCTGGCTGCGTATAGACCAGGGCAGCGCCCCGTCTGTATCTGTCACAGGAGCCCGCAACGACAAGGATAAAGAACGTATCCTGTCTCTGCTGGAAGAAATCTGGCAGGACGACAGCTGGCTGCCTGCAGCATGAGTACCGTTTATCACCGTCCGGCTGACCCTTCAGGCGATGACAGTTACGTGCGACCGTTGTTTGCCGATCGTTGCCAGGCCGGTTTTCCTTCGCCTGCCACTGATTATGCTGAGCAGGAACTGGATCTGAACAGCTATTGCATCAGCAGACCTGCAGCCACCTTCTTTCTGCGCGCCAGCGGTGAATCGATGAACCAGGCTGGCGTGCAGAATGGTGATCTGCTGGTAGTGGACAGGGCCGAAAAACCACAACACGGGGACATCGTTATCGCTGAGATCGACGGTGAGTTCACCGTCAAACGACTGCTGTTGCGCCCACGCCCGGCACTGGAGCCGGTTTCAGACAGCCCGGAGTTCCGCACACTGTATCCGGAAAACATCTGTATTTTTGGTGTTGTCACTCACGTGATACACAGGACGCGGGAGTTACGCTGATGTTTGCACTGGCTGATATCAACAGTTTCTACGCCTCATGTGAAAAAGTTTTCCGCCCGGACCTTCGCAACGAACCGGTCATCGTACTCAGCAATAACGATGGCTGTGTGATCGCGCGCAGCCCGGAGGCAAAAGCCCTTGGCATCAGAATGGGGCAGCCCTGGTTTCAGGTGAGACAGATGCGCCTGGAGAAGAAAATACATGTATTTTCCAGCAATTATGCGCTGTACCACAGCATGAGCCAACGGGTTATGGCTGTTCTGGAGTCGCTTTCTCCCGCAGTTGAGCCCTACTCAATTGATGAAATGTTCATTGATTTGCGGGGGATAAATCATTGCATCTCTCCGGAGTTTTTTGGTCATCAGCTCAGGGAACAGGTAAAAAGCTGGACAGGACTCACCATGGGGGTGGGCATTGCGCCTACAAAAACGCTGGCTAAAAGTGCACAGTGGGCAACAAAGCAATGGCCACAGTTTTCCGGTGTGGTCGCGCTGACGGCAGAAAACCGTAATCGGATCTTGAAGCTACTGGGGCTGCAGCCAGTTGGTGAGGTCTGGGGAGTAGGACGCAGACTGACGGAAAAGCTGAATGCGCTGGGTATTAACACAGCACTGCAGCTGGCGCAGGCTAACACGGCATTCATCCGGAAAAACTTCAGCGTCATTCTTGAGCGTACGGTACGCGAACTCAACGGCGAGTCCTGCATATCCCTGGAAGAAGCACCACCGGCAAAACAGCAGATTGTCTGTAGTCGCAGTTTTGGTGAACGAATCACAGACAAAGATGCCATGCACCAGGCTGTT
>ERZ1108166.192-NODE-192-length-70805-cov-11.640452_pt1 | contig 70805 bp, 85 predicted proteins | sample MGYA00403702_ERZ1108166 | MGnify/ENA primary metagenome ERZ1108166 (study PRJEB35170, sample SAMEA104062401) | human gut metagenome | biome: human gut; feature: human-associated habitat; material: faeces | place: Denmark | collected 2012-05-01 ...
GTTGACGTTAAAGAGTGCGGAAAGCGGAGTATACCGTTTGACGCATGCACCGATGCGCGATATTACAGTCAAGACGCAGATGAGCGGCTCACCGAAAAAAGACGGTGATCATATGGGCGTTGTTGTCTGGCAAAACGCAACGGATTATCTGTTTGCCGGCAGAGCCAATCTCGGAGGAACTGTAAAGATCGTATTCGGGCATGTCCACGAGGGAACCATTCAAGTACAGGGCAGTAAAGATGACGTTGCCGGCGAACTTATTTTTCAGCTTGAACGCACGGGTGTGAATTGGGCGGCTCGCTACAAGGCGATCGGCGGGGAAGAATTTATCCCTATCGGCACGCATTTGATTGCGAATTATTCGGATATGTACGCGGGTGTAGTCAATGACGGAACGTCGGAAGCATCCTTTGAATATTTTTGTTTCGGTGATGCTGTCAACGATGGACAGAGTTTGTCCGCTCATGCAGGATACGGCGAACTTGCTTTCGATGCTGTAAATTTCGGTAATTACGGGCTGGTTTCCTATAAGGCGGTAAGCGGCACTTGGGAGATCGGAAACGGCGGAGTCACGCAGAAGAACGCAGATATCGAAAAGGCAGAATATTCTACCAATCAGTCGTTGCAATATTTCCGTGCCGATTTTACGGTAAAATTCCAATTAGTCAATTCAGACGCGGCATACGTAGAGTTCCTGTTCGGCGCCGCTTCGGAAAACTGTTCCGTCAGGCTGTATCCGAACGGAAAACTCGCTCTCCAGCAAGGCGGGATAGCCGTCAGAGAAGTGATGCTGCAAAATTTCGATAAGACAGCGGCAACCAGGTTGTTCATTGTCTATTCCGACGCGAACGTGCTCACCGTGATGAGCGGTGTTCAAGCGAAAGTTGAATTTTCCGTGACAGATTTTGCGGCGTCGGGCGGAAATTTGAAATGGATAGGCAGTAAAGCGGCGTTCCAGATCGGCAGTTATCAATGTCAGGCATATTCAGATAATTATCCTATCTTCGGAAACATAAGCGCCGGCAATGGTGAAATATACAATCCTAACGCAGCCATGAGCCTGGTTTCCGAAGGGATTACCGACTTTATACTTTCTTTCAAATTAACGCAATTCCAGCGCAGTAAACCTGCGGATGATGTCTATTTTGCATTTATACTGGGAGGTACGGTCGGAAAAGGAGAAGACAGCGACAATGCTTTAGTGCTCGGAATGACACTCGCAAAAGAACTGTTCGTTTCGATCGGAGGTGAAAAAGTCGTTACACGGAAACTGACGGATTCTCTTGAAATCGGAAGCATGGTGCTTACGATTGTCGTGCAGGATAAAGATATACGAGTATTTGCGGGAAATGAAGCGACAGTTTCCGGTACGGCTGCACTCGAATATACCGATAGCGTCGTGCGAGGCGGGGCGTTTACCTTTGAGTCGGTCAACGCGCGTACGAAATTGAGCGAAGTGTTTCTATACGGACTAAAGTCCGAAGAAAATGCGGAGAACGTTTTAAAAATGCGGTAGTGCGATATGAAAAAAAACATTCTTGTCACGGGCGCTTTGATTTTGGCTGCAGTCATATTCGTGACGAGCGGGATATGCGTGTTTGCGGCGGAAAAGAACTCTTTTCCGCCTGCGGGCGTGTATTTTGCGCGGCATGAACATTATACTGCGTGGACGGACAGTGCTTATAATCCATATTTTACTTTGCAGGTCTACGAAGTCAAGGGGGGAGAAAGATTCCTTGAATACGAGGATATTCTTTTGAGGGACGAAAACGGTAAAGATTATTCATTAAAGGATGCAAGTATTCAAGTTATTTTTTCGGATGTGTACTTTACGAGTTATCGTCTCGTGTGCGTGCTGGACAGAAATAATTTGCCGAAAGACGAGACTGTGTTTACTTACGCCGTTATGCGGGGAACAGAGAAGAACAATATTTTCCCGATAGGAAGAGTTACCGTATCCATTGGAGATTGTAATAGTGCTTTGACGTTTGCGGGTGCTACGGCGAGCGCCGAGGAACTGCAAAGTTACAATGTAAAAGTAACGAATGCGGGAGACGGCAGTGTGACTGTTACCGGGCTTGATTTTTCGTTGGAAGGCATTCGTGCGGAATTCGGTTATTATGACAATGAAAATCGCTATTTCCAAATTGGAGACGGCGTGCGGCTTGCCAAAGGGGATTCCGTAATTTTACACTGTACGTTTGAGGGAAACGATGCCTTTCGGTCAATACCGTTCAGCGAATTTAAACCGCTCGTGGTTTTTCGCACGGGGAGAGAAGAGATGCGCGTTTCCGTAAATAATAAAGCGACCTATTTTGCCGCTTTGGGACGTGCGGAAATTAAAAATTATTTGAGGGGCTTATCGAGTGGAACGACTGTTTGACATAAACTTGCGCGTGCGCAGACCTGCGTTCAATATAGCGGTCTTTTACATGATTCTTGTCGGATTTTTTGATTCATTGCTTATTTCACGGTTTGCATCCTCAATGGTATCTATCGTTTTGCTCTATTTGTTTCAGCCGTTTTTGGTGTTCGGCGTACCTGTGTTGTTTCTGAAACTACATGAAAAGAAATATTCGCAAGCATTCGCCCGTTCTGCCTATACGCCTCCAAAGGCACGAAAACGTGATATTGTGTTGGTGGCGCTGACAGCGCTTACTGCCTGGCTGTTTTATACGTATTCAATTTATGCGGCAGAAGGTTTCCGAGCGGCGGCGACGGGCGGACTTTCGCTGTATATACCCCCGCGTCCCTCACTGTGGCAGTTGTTTTTGTCGCTCGTTGTAAACGCTGTGTTTGCCGCCGGCCTTCGCGAATACGCATTTCGCTATTTGGGAAGAAAGGCATACGGTCGCACGATATGGGGAATTGCATTTGCATCGCTCTTGTCTGCGTTCGTCAGTTACGATTTGCTTATTGCAATTCGCCTGTTTATACTCGGCGTCGGTAGTGCTGCGATTTTTTGCGGCACGAAAAGAATGCGATTTTGCTTTATCTTCGCCTTTGTTTTCGAAGGCTTACAGACGATCGTTCCATCCTATTGGATACTGCCGCTTTCGACGTATGCGGCTGTATCCATAGAAACATCTGTACTGTACGGACTTTTCAGCGCAGCCGCGGCGCTCATTTTCGCGGCGGTACTTTATTGGCTGTTCCGATCGGTGCGCTTTCAGCCCGCGAAAGGCACTTTTCGTTTCAAACGCTCTGCGGTTTTGACTTTTGTGCTCTGTCTCGCGGCATTCGCAGCGCTTACGATCTGGAATAAATTCATCTAAATTTATAGGAGGAAGAAAAGATGAAAAAAATACTGATTCTTATGTTGACCTTGGCTTTGTCCGCCGCCTGCTTTGCGGCGTTTCCCGCTGTAGCGGAAGAAAGCGAAGCCGCACCGCAAAATCTGCTCGATTTTGCAGGAACCGATTTCGGTAAAAATTTTTACGATGCTGATACCGGAGAAGTGATGCTTTACGGCGATGATTCCCGAGTGTATGCATCTACCTTTATGGATTATATTACCGACGGAAAGATCAAGTTGGCGGACGGTACGGAAAAGAACATGAACGAACTGACGTTTGTCATGGAAGCGACCATAGCGCCGGCAGTGTTAGGAGTTTGGACGGTTCCTTATTTGGTATTTGCCAAAAACGGAATCGATACATACGAATATCATGTACGCGCAAACTTTGTAGGCGGCAGTACGACTACGTATTTTTTTCAACGTGCGGATGAAGTCGGGAATTACGCGGAAACAGTGCTGGGGGAGTTTCCTTTCAATGGCGAGATCAAGACGATTGAATCGGGTGGTTCCTATACGGTAAAAATCGAATATACCGGTAAAAAAGTGAGTATGCAAGTACTCGTGAACGGGGAAATTGCTGCGGAATGTACAGATCAAGAGTTGTTGCCTGAGAGTTACACCCCTGTCTTTTCTTTCGGGGATCGTTCAAATGGCGAAACGGTTATCAGCGGAATGAAATATTATATTAAAGGGGCTCAGCTAGCCAAATACGCGACGGGCATAACAATGGAAACTGCGCCGACAGACGTGGAATACGGCAATGAATTGGCGGGCGGCAGTTTCAAACTCAATTATATGGACGGCACGAGCGAGACTTTGACGCTTGCGGATCTGACCGTATCCGGCTTTGATAAGAACACGGTCGGAAAGCAGACGGTAACTGTTTCCAAAGCAGTTTTGAACCAGCAGATACAAACGAGTTTTGAAGTTGAAGTACTCGATAAAGAAACTTTGGATTTGAGCGTCGAAAAGACAGAATATGCCTATGGCGAAGAATTTGATCTTTCGAGTATCAAAGTCGTCAAAAAGTTTGCGAGCGGCAAAGCCGACGAGGCTGTAACTGCGGCGACCACCGAGTTTACGATCAGCGGATACGACGCCAAGACAGCGGGCGAACAAAGCGTCAAAATCACCTACAAAGGTACGGATTTTACTGTAAAAGTAACGGTCGCGGAAAAAACGGGTTGCGGCTCTGTTTTAACCGTATCTTTTGTAGGCGGAGCGCTCTTATCATGCGTAATAGCTGCGGTACTCACCGTATGCATGAAAAAAAGAGCAAAATAAAAAAAGAACGCCCCTTAATTCTCCGGTACGATAATTGAAGGGATAGAAGTATATACACGGAAACGTTCCATGAGAATGATTTAATACATAATACTAATTGCTGACAAAGTAATAATTGAATATCGATTTTTGAAGCCACCCTGAAAGGGGTGGCTTTGATTTACAAATTAAAACTGAAAAAAGTGGAAAAATCAAATGGCAGTAATACGTGCGCTTGGCTATAAACAAGTCGGCGGCTACGCTGACGAGGCGGCTGACGCCGCCTCGTCACCCGCTCGCTGCGCTCGCGGGCGCCTAAGACAAGCACGCGCCCCAAACAAAGCAACAACGCAACAGCGGAACGCACAAAAAAAGCGCGGCGGCGCGGGGTGGCGCCGCTAAACCGCTCGGCGGTCACTCCCGCGCATACCGTCGCGCATACTTTTTTATTCTGCTGTTCCCCCCTTTTTTTTCGCAAATGGCAGTAATACGTGCGCTTGTCTTTTATACAAGTAAAGGAATAAAAGTCTTTTGAAAGCCCTCGGAATTTTGTCCGAGGGCTTTTCTCTTTTCCCCAACCGTATATCTGCGGGAAGAGTACGAAAAAAAACGATATTTAATGAAAACAATCCGATTGATAATGGTTTTTGTACGGGAACAGTCCGTACCAATTTGAATTCGTTTTTGATATAATCTGTCCATAAAGATTTTACGGACAGGGAAAGAATATGAAACGACAGGATTTAACTTATATCGCGGGGAATGACTTGTATATAGCGCCTTTATCAGATTGCGAAACAAATGCCTTTTTCTCCGCGGTATTGGCAGAAATAAAAGAATTGAGCAAAGAAGAAATGGAAAACAATCCTTTTTGTCTTTCGTCCGTCGGAGCGTAAACGAAAACGCCCTTTCCGTCAAGGGTAAAATACATTGCCTGCGGCAACCCTTGACGGAAAGACAACACACGGACAGATAAGGGAAAGACTTTGCGTTTCCGTTTCGTCCGTTTCCGTCGAAAGACAAAAAACAATTCTAAGGAGTTATGTATCATGAAATCAGCAGTTATCTATGCACGCTATTCCAGCGCAAGCCAGACCGAGCAGTCTATCGAAGGGCAATTAGACGTTTGCAAAAAGTATGCACAAGACAACGATTTACAAATCGTCGATACCTATATCGACCGCGCCATGACAGGCAAGAACGACCAACACGCCGCATTTCAAAAGTTATTGTCCGACAGCGAAAAGCCCGTAACGTGGGAAATCGTGCTTGTATATGCAATCGACCGTTTCGGCAGAAATTCCATTGAGATAGCCGTCAATAAACAACGCTTGAAAAAGAACCGTAAAACGCTTATTTCCGCTACGCAACGCACCTCGGAAAATATAGACGGCACCAAAAACCTTGACGGCATTTTACTTGAAAATATGTATATCGGGCTTGCCGAATATTATTCCGAAGAACTCTCCCAAAAGATATTGCGCGGATTGAACGAGAGCCGTAAGAAAGGCTTTTATTGCGGCGGGGGCGTGCCTTACGGGTACAAAGTGGTTGCCCGCAAAATCGTAGAAGATTGCGACAAAGCCGATATTGTCCGTTACATATTTTCGCAATATGCCCTCGGCGTGTACGTGCCGACCATCATCAAAGCCTTGACGGAACGCGGAGTTTACCATAACGGAAAACCGTTTGCGCCCAATACCGTGTACCATATACTGAAAAATGAAAAGTATCTCGGCATTTACCGCAATAAAGGCGAAGAATACGACAATATCTATCCGCAAATCGTACCGATTGAAATTTTCGATAAAGTACGAGCAAAAGTACAAAAGAACAAGTACGGCAAAAGGAGCGTACAGGTAACATACCTATTGCGCCATAAACTGAAATGCGGATATTGCGGACACCCGATAAGCGCGGAAAGCGGTACTTCCTCGAACGGTGAAGTGATACACTACTACAAATGCCACGGCAGAAAAAAGTATCGCAACGGTTGTGAAAAAACGGCATTACGCAAAGAGTTTTTGGAAAACTTTGTACTTGAAACTATCCTGCGCGAACTCTCCAAGCCCGATACAATGAACAAGGTCGTTGACGGCTTATGCAGATACAGGAAATGCAGAACAAAGAAAGCCCGATACTCAAAACATTGCTTTCGGAAAAGCGTCAGACGGAAACGGCATTGAACAACTTGATGTCCGCTATCGAACAGGGTATTATCTCCGCTACGACAAATAAGCGTTTGCACGAACTCGAAAACAAACTCACGGAACTCGAAAGAAATATATTGATAGAACAGAGCAAAACAAAGATAACCCTATCCGAAGATAAGATACGGAAATATTACGAACAGGCTTTACTGAAAGAGCCGCAAATGCTGATAAACCTGCTTATAAAGCAAATCGTATTGTATAACGACAAAATGATAGTTTACTATAATAGCCCTATACAAACAAGCCCCGACGGAAACAGTCAGGGCTTTTCTTTTTACGATGAAATTGCTTTCATGCCTTATATCATACAGAATAAACCTACACCCGCAATGCGCGCGATACGAGTGATCTTGACCGTATAAGCGGCGGCTATTTATTCCACGGTGCTCTTGACGCGAGCCTCTCTCGGAGCGTGTTTGAGGGCAAATACGGGCGAAACCATGCAACCCCGCACCCTAAACAGGGTACGGGGTTTTGGTTTGCCTTCGGCGGAAACAGCCTAACACGCTCCGACTCGCGTCAAGAGCCTTTCGCGGCATAAACCGCCGCCGCTCACCGTTACGGAGATTTACTCGACCGAAAGCATTGTGCGCCGTAAATTGCCGATTTCGAGCCTTAAACGCGATTAAACGGCTTTCCGCGGCAAAAGAAAAAACCTAAACCAAACACCTTTTTGAGATGTTCAATTTAGGTTAAACGTGGTGGAGATGGCGGGATTTGAAAATTAGTAAAAATCGTCACTTTTGAGCACTTTTTATTCTATTTTAACCCTAATTTTTATAAATTTACCTTTATAAAACGACCAAAACCTATGATTTAAAAAAACTTTGTGCCTTACTCTGTGCCTAAATTAAATTTTTAAATAGCCATAACAGCGAATATGATAAAGAAAAAATTATACCCCTAATAATGATTGTAACTTTAAAATAAAATCCCGATCCTCATTAGTTTCACTTAAATTATTCCATTGCATGAAGAAGTCCTCAAGACTTGTCGGCTGCGCTATCTTAGGGAAAAGCCTAACGGCTTTTAATCCTTTATAATCATTCTCCATTGATTTATAGATAAGTGCTGCAATATAGCAATTACGAGGTCTTCCTTCAATCCTATCTTCCGTAGGATCGCTCATTAACTCATTAATATTTTGACTAACAAATCCCGCACAATTAATTGTAGAAAATTGAATTGATTCTAAGAGATGTTCATTTAGATAATTTTTAACACTATCTACATAGACTGGGCTGAATGAATTAAAAAAATCAATGGATTTTCCAAGAAATACATTGGAAAAAACCTCACATAAAACTTCGCTTAACCATTTATATTCCTGTTTTTCCGGATAGCAATCCATATAAAAATGCCCTAATTCATGTGAAAGTTGGTATATAAGTTGACACCAATATGTTGGTTTATTCCTTAGATAAATAACATAATCTTCAATTTGAAATGGATTTAATCGTTTAGGACATGTTCTTAAAAAAGGTTGTGTATGATCAGCAATAATACATAAATCAGAGACAGAGTCTCTACAATTTCCAAAAAATGAACGAAATTCTTTTATTATAAATCGAACTACATTCAAATCATTACTACAAAAATTTGCTAAGATAATATTCATTAGTATAATCTACCGATTTAGTTTGCTTTTGAGGTGTAAAAAATACGCCAGTCGAAGTTGAGTAAAGTTCCCATTCTCTGAGCGATCTGAGGGCTGGGTTTTCTTTTTCCGCTGAAGATAAAGTTTACATAGGATTCCGAGATGCCCATGATTTGCGCGACTTTATATTTAGAATAGCCGCTCCTTTCCAAGCAATCGTTCAGTATTTTTTGTACATCCACTTCTTTGGCGTCCAAGATCTCGCCTTCCGCATGCGGTTCCACGAGCATGACAAACTCGCCGTCAGAGGGCTTTACAGCCTCCACAGCCGAAGGCGGCGGGCATTCCCCCACGGTATCGAGATATAAAGCCAATGCTTCTTTTGCCGCGAAATAAGCCTCTTCGATCGTTTCTCCTTGCGTTAGGCATCCCTCCAAATCGGGGAAATCAACGCAAATATAATTTCCATCTTTAGTAAAAATAGCCGGATAAGCAATATGTTTAAACATCGTTCTATTCTCCTTATTGAAATGTTTTTGTTGTCGAGTTGTTTGTTTGCTGAATTGTATATATTATGCCCAATCGGGCGAGGGCTTATTTCAGCCCCGCCTGTTTGAGTATTTTCTGTTCTAATCCCTTTCCAAGGTCTTTGTTGTGCATTGGCACAACGGTTACTTTCTTAGTCTTTTCATTGACTAACGTTATGTGGGAACCTGTCTGCCTCTTCTGCTCGAAACCGTTCTCCTCAAGCAGTTTTATCATTTGCTTTGGCGTTAGCGGCATTGCCTTACCTCCTTTCATTATCTATATTATACCATATACTCATCTATTTGTCAAGTATTTTAGTAAAGCATTTAAAAAATATTTTCGCCCCCGATAAATTACTTCGAGGGCGATTTCCTTTACTTATTTTTATGAATGTTTTTGATTGCGTTCAGAGTAGCGGCGAGGCGCTCGTCTGCGGTCAGAGGGGCGGCGGACGAGGTCGTTTCGACTGCTTGTCCGCTCTCCCCGTCTTCGGGCTTCTGAGGGGTTAATAGAGAGGCATTCGGCATCGCCTTTTGAGTCTTTACTACGCCGGCAATATCGCCGAGATCGATATCCTTGTTTGCGTTCGCTTCCTTTAAAAGTTGCGCCGCTTTTCGAAGGTCGATTTTTTGGGAGATCCACTGCACGATCTTTACCGCGATTTTGCGCGTCGGCTGAAACACGGCGAGATAGACGATCGTCGTCAAAGTGCCCGCGAGCGCGGATACCAAATAGATAAATGATTCAGACTGTATCTCGCAGCCGTTCCTGAGCCAGAAATATACGCCTAAACCCGCCAACGATACAGCCAACGGCGTGAATATGTACTCCTTCATTGTAGACGATAACGGCTTGCCGCATTTCTCGCAAATTGCCTTGACTGCATATTTAATCAGCGAAGTGATCGCTACGGCGGCTATCACGAGAGCGAGACATACGCCATACATGATAATATCCTGTTTCATTCTTCCTCCTTAGATTTCGTTCGAGGTGTCTCCCGAAGAAAAAACGGCGAGAGCCTCTTCGAGTTTCTTACGGGTCTGCCCGAACTTAATACTGACGTCATACTCAAGGGCGCTGCGCAGCGAGTCACGCTTTTCCTTGACCGCTTCATCGCGCTCCTGCTGAATCGTCACAATGGCAGACCTGCACGCCTCTTCACGTTCCTGACGGAAACGCGCAAGTTCGCCCTGCTCGATCTTCCTCCATTCCTCTTCCAAAAAATTTGCCTGTTGTGAATCCAGCGAATCCTTTAAGTTTTCAAGATTCTGTTCAAACTGAGTTTTTGCCATGACTTTATCTCCTTTTATTTTTTAATCCGAATTTTATAGTGCGATAAAAAAACCGCATATTTTGGTCACTCCGCAACTGGCTACATTCGTTCCTATCAATTTGAAAAAGTTGAGAACATTTTCCGCGCCTTCGGGATGAAAAATCATCACGCCGATAAATAGGATAAACGCGACCAGTACGATAATAAATGCCGTGCATAAGGTCTTAACGATAATTTTCAGCATATTGTTCCTCTAACTGATTTATCTCGTCTCTCCAAGCCTGACGCTGCGCTCTAATAGGTGCATATTCTTCTTCAGTCATTACTCCATCACTGAACTTTAACGCTTTGTAATCGCTATCAAAGAGTAATCGTTTCAGTTCCAAAATACGAGCCACGCTTGCCGCTTTCTTAAAGTCTTGTGATTTATCACGTTCTGTCAAAACGCCGTTTTTAATCACATAGTTGTAAAAACCGTTCTCATCAACGACAGGATATCTTTGCGCTCCGTGGCGGTCGACGTTCGTTGCGTCAATGCAAATATCGTCGGTTTGCGAATTGTCGAAGGCTTCTGAAAATATATAGATAACTTCACCTTTCGCATTTGTTCTGGCATAAATCTTGTTATAATTGATTTCGTCCATTAAATCTTCTCCTTAAATCTCTGAATCAAATTCGATATATCCGTCGCTGGCTCGTATCTGCAACATTATCGGTTCATTGACCGTAAATCCGGATCCTTGTACTTCAAATTTTACGCTGTTCATATTAAAATTCAAATTACCATAGAAGGTTACAGGTTTTGAACTACTCGCCAAATGATTTGCGGATATTGAATAGACTCCGCTCAACTTGCAAGTAGGCGTTTTCCGCATTACAGCAGGTAATACTATTAAAATAAATCCAATAGTATCTTTTGACGAAAAACCATTGCCGAAAGTATTTCCGTTATTATAATATCTTACATAGTATCTTTGGCATTTCAATAGCTCTGTAGCCATATCTGGAGGCATAAAAGGTGTTGCCGTGCTCCCCTGTTCTAATTTAGCGTAGCATAATTTTACTTTGGAATAATTGGTGTAAGAGGTAGACAAAGAAGCGGAAATACCTACATAGAACCTATTATCTTTATAGCCTAACATTGCTGTCACGAAATAAGTCTGTGCACTATCTAAATAAATACGCTCAGTTATAAATCTAACAGATCCTGTTGGCTTTGTTTCGGGCAATTTATAAGTGAAAGACTTGGTAATAGGTTTATCTCCATCGACATTAGATTGGACACAAAGTGTTAAAGTATAGTCGCTACCTAATTGTAAATCGTCTTCAAACATCTGTTGTATATACGCACCGTGACTCAAACCCGGATATCCTGTTTGGGTACTGCTGGAAGAATATACGGTTCCAATCAGATTCGAAGTTAAAGGATTTGACGTTTTTTGCCATCTGTCCAATGTATATCCAGCAGATGTATACGAAGCGTTTCTTCTCTGATTTATTACAAAATCAGGATTTATTAGTAAGTTAGGATTTATTGCCCCGTTTGAATTTTGGATTTTTTTTGTGACCCAATACGTCGTTGCAATTTGATTAGTATTTGAATTATCGGGCGGATTTGGTGCATAGGCGAACACATCTGACGTGCCCGCTTTCGTCTTGATACCTAAATTTCCTCCCCAAGTGGCACCGCGGTTTGCCTGGAGATACGCACCCGTATTTCCTGCCGGATCTTGATAAAACCCGATAGCGCCCAACATATTACCGTTCTTATCCTTTCCATTAAAATATGCAAACTTTTCGCTCGTCGGATTTGAATTTATATCGATATCATTTGATATAAAATCTGCATGATCATTCAAAACCAAAGCATAATCATTAAATTTTTTTTGCCCTGTAATCGCTTGTTGTGTATTTTTCGTAACGATATTCGCCCCGTCAAGACTGGTCGCTCCTGTCCCACCGTTTGCCAAAGGCAAAACACCTGATACGCCGGGAGTGATATTTGTAGAGCCGTCAAAAGATGCCGCATTTGTGCTCGCGAGATTTGTTCGTACCGATCTCGCTGTTTCTAATTTTGTTGCTTTTCCTACGGCGGTCGTACCGTTTTTTATTTTGGTAATCTCGCTTGCATTAGCGTTTGCCTTTTCAAGCCCCTGCGTTCCGACGGCTTTCGCATCGTCAATTCGTGTGCCGTGCTCATCAAACTTGCTCTTGATCGTGCCCGTCGTAGTGTCATAGTTTGTTGCGGTTCCCGCGTATCCGGCAAGGTCTGCTTGCTGTACCTTCACATCGTCGAGATTGCCCGCCGCATCTTTCTTAATCTTTAAATATTTCATGCAGTTTTAGACCTCCTTGAAGAACAGACCTCCGACCGCGAGATTTGCCGAAGGTGTCGTTTGTCCTGCGCTTCCTACTTCTACAATCTGTCCGCCGGCAGTTACACGTCCTTTCGCATCCGTGGTAACTACCGAATATGTCCCTGGGGTTCCTACATTTTTCAATGCAGCAGAAATGGATACGTTTGCGGAGCCATCAAAGTTTGCCGAACCCGTCACATCATTTGCCAAAGAAATAGCGCGTGGCGTCGCAAGTTTTGCAGCCGTAGCCGCAGTTGTAGCGTTCGTAGCAGATGACGCTGTATCTGCACTTGCGGCATGAGTCGCTTCACTCGCAGAATCCGCAGATGCCGCATGATCAGCCTCTGTAGCCTTCCCTACCGGTTGCGTACCTGCAATGATAGAGGCAATATTGTCGGCGTTTTGTTTGCCTTTATTTCCTGCATAAGCAGTCGCCGCCGTTTCACCGAGAGCAAGAGATGCACTGATTTCTACATATGCCGTTCCAGACCATCTGTATGTTTTATTATCGTTTTTCGAAATATAAATTTTACCGGATTCCCCTGTCGCAGGGAAAGATGCTTTATTATCAAATTCAAGAACATCATCGACATAAGAAGGTAACTGCGAAGCAGGAACTTTTCCCCCAGTATCCAAAGTAGCAACGCCGCTGGAAGCCCCCTTTTGAGATGCCGGGATATATTTAGCACTTAAATCCGGGATGTCGCTTGCCGTAAGGTCAGCTCCTGCGGTAATAAGCCCTTTTGAATCATATGTGATTTTTGTATGCGTAGCGCCCGTAATCGCAGGATTTTCCGCAACTGCACCGATATCAGAAGGAGAAATACTAACATCGCCCTGTCTAAAAGTGCTTTCCTTTGCACCTTTTACACCGGTAACAACGCCGCCGTCCGTAAAATCATTTACAAGCGTTTTCAATTCGTCAATAGCGGACTGTGCATTATTTGCTGTAAGCCCGGAAGATGAACCGTCATACTTGACGATAGCGGCATCTGTTTCAGGATGTAATGTAAGCATTCCATCTTCTTGTTTTTGCTGAATAACATAATTTTTTGTCTGATCTGCCATAGGTAACTCCTTTACATTCGGTATAAATTGATTATAAAATTCATCAGATACGGATTGCCCGGAAGAACCGAAATCAATCGATCGATCATCCGTAAACCACATTCCTTCATCGTCATTATAAATCTGCCGTTCCTGTCCCGAACCATCTACGTATTGAATATCTATTTCGTTATGCCAATACAATCTGATTTTAGTAAAACTTTTACCGTCATGAGTAAAATTTATAGACTGTTCTATGGTAGTCCTGTTCGTATTAAAAATAGGATAATCTATCCATTCATATCTTCCTTTCAGAATAGCCATAAATTATTTTTTCATCTCCATAAATATATAATCCCCCGTTTTTAAATCATCGGGCATCGTCCTTACAGTTCTTATCTTCGCGTTCAATGTTTCTCCGACCGTCGTGTATTCTGCTCTCCCGTTATTGTCGAGAAATATTTTCGCATCTCTGTTGTTTAAATTTGATTTTGGCAATATACTCAAATTTTGCGGGACAAGCACCGAAATTTCCTTCTGGCTTGCGAAGCCCGTATGCCCGCTATGCTCATAGTCCAAACCAAGCAAAGCATTGTGTTCCGTGGGAGGAACGATCCTTAACTCTTGGCGGACGTCCGCTTCAATATCATTTCTGCGTATCCTCACTTCGGCTTTCGGGCCGCTGTCAAAGATGAGTTTGACCTCACTCATAGCACCCCACCTTGTTCGTTTTCTCGATCACTTTAAACGAAGAATTATGTATGACCGTTTTTATCTTTGAATCGCTAAAGCGTACAGTCAGATCATACGTGGCCGTAATAGTCTCCCAACTCTTCGTTTCCGAAGATTCAAACGACAGTAAATACGCACCGTCCTCAGTTTTTGTCAATTCTTTGCACAGATTTAACTTTTCACAAGAGAATCGGACTGAATCGATAACTTCTGCGGAAATGCCTTCGACAGTAACCGTCATCTGAAAACTGTCGCCTTGGATAATGATAATCTCCGAATTTCCGCATATCAATGTTGCCATATCACACCTCCGTTAAAAACATACCGCCTACCGCTAACGTACTGCTTGGTTTATCCTGCCCGCTCTCGGCAATCTCCGCATAAACGCCGGCATCCTGCCCTTTGGGAATGGAAAATTTAAAATCCGTATAGTATTTCCCGTCTTCTTCATCATAGCGGTTATCCACATCGACCTCGGCGGCAAGTCCCGCCTCTATAGTCTGTGTAGTGACGTTGCCGATATTGAGAATCGCGCCGCCGCTCAATCCTCCCGCCCAAATAACGTCCGCGGTCTTTTGCACGTCGCCGATACTGCCGTCTGTCTGATGCGTGAACCTTGCGACCTCTACTTGATATTTCCCGCTCCGCTGTTTGAACAGATCGTCTTGAATCAAATTCTTTGGCGCTTGCGCAAACATAGAAAAAGAGACGGCGTTATCGTTCAAATCGACCTGTGCAATGATCTGATAACGGACAGCCTGCGCAGGCATGGACGACATGACGATCGTTTCCATATCGGTCACTTTCACGCGGATGCCGTGGATCATGAGCACGCCCGGGGAAATACCGATCGTATTTCCCGTCACTACCAAAGCACATTCTGAAAGAACGCCCGCCATTATGCCGTCCCTGCCGCCTGCAGCGAAATTGTTAAACGCAGCGCCGTCGATATTTTCGATGTCTATTCCGTTTTGTTCAAGAATTTTATAGGACATACCCCCTCCCTGTTTAATCAGAAATTTTTCGCACTTGAACCGAATGCATTGTAATTCCCGAATTATTCTTATCTTTCATTTCAAGGACACGGTTCCTTACTATGCAACAATAATCAGTTCCGTTATAACCTAAACGCATTATAGGAGATTGAAATTCCTTATTCGAGCCGCTTCGAATAATAAAATTCCACATCAATCCCTTGTCCTCTGGATGACTTGTATTAAAAGAGTTCTGTATCAAAATTTCAAACAAACCATCGTCAGGCAATGTCACGCTTGCCTTTGCTGTACCGGTTATCAACTCTGTCCAATCGGGCGGCGAAATTTTAGTACATTGCAAAGGCGTGACCTCTCCGTTTCTTAACCCTTGTTTTAAATCATTCAAATTTGTATCTAAATCAGCCAATAAATTATTCGTTTGAGAAAATTGAGTTTGTGAATATTGTACAGCGTTTACTTTTTTGACAACATCAGTGATTGCATTGTTCACCACCCGGAATTGGTACAGAAGTAAATACGCTATACCATTGGCAGACTGCGTCAAATCGTCGCTCGCGGGAATATCGGGATAGGAAGATAAATTATAGACGGATTTGATCGCGGTCGTCTGCGTGGCAAGATTTACTTCGTAATAGACGCTGTAATAGCGTGAGGTCGAGCCGACGTCCAATTCCCAGCCGTTGCTGTCCAGTTCGCTCTCATACCCCTGCAAGACCACCACACCGCTGTTGATTTTGAATATATTACCATTGATGGTATGGCTTAATTCGCTACCTCTGTTCAAAACATATCCGTCATAGCCGCCATATGCGTACCGAACCATACGCGCGTCGTCGCTGTTTGTGACGTTGGGCGTGTCGCTCGGTTGCCTGATAAATCTGATAGCCATTGTCTTCTCCTATAAAATAAATTGCAGCCCTGTAAACCGATATCCTACCTGCACCTTTTTCAGTCCGTTTGCATCTTCATGCAGTTCTCCGCAGGGCAACTGCTTATAAAGCCCCTCGCCTTTTTTTACGTAGATATCAAATCGGGTTTTAAAGGTCGCCTTGATATTCGGAATTTCGATATTCTCGTTGAACATACTCTCCGTCAACTTTTCCAAAGACTCTTGATTTGCTTCGTTCATAAGTTTGGTTTCTTCGGTCGAGTCCTCCGTTTCTTTTACGACGACGCGGCGCTTGATCGGATAAATATCTCGGTTGTCAAGGTTCTGCGTGATCTCGTTTTTAGAGGTCAAAATCCAGCGATATCCAGCCTTTAAAGGGCTTTCCGTTGCCGACTTGTTCAATACATACCCCTGCGTTTCATTGACGTCAGCGACCCATTTGCCGTAGTCATAGATACCGAGTTCCCAAAGTCTGACCGTCATTTGCTCCTGCATAGTCTTGTCGATTCGGAATATGACCTTTTTATGGATAAGGTCGATTTCCGTTTCCATATACAGCCCGTAATATTTCATATAAACGGAAAATATATCATCCCAAGCGTCTTTCACGGTATTTGTTTCGCCCGTCGGTAACAAATCGGCAAACCCGATCGCGGCAGCCTTCTCTTCGAAAACCAACTCGCAAGGAATGGTGCCTTGGTTCGCCTGCGCATCCCATTCGGTAAACACGTATTCCAAGAAAACCTTGACGTTCGCAAAAGTTTGGGACAAATCGAGAATGACGTCGCTTTTAAGCATTGATTTTAAATCCGTTCCCGTGATTTCCGTCTGATTCTTCGAGTTCAGTTGCGGAATGCCCGCAAGAGCGCCGTACACGTATTTCCCTCGGTCGTTTTTGACGATCAGAAAGGTCGGCTGTATATCCTCTGTAAAGGCTTCACACGTACATTTCAGTTCGTCCAGTTCCACGCCGCGGCGGACGAGCGAATAACTCGGATTATCCACCACAAGAGAAGCATTATTTTGCAATCCGACAAATTTTTCATTGTAAAAACTGATGATCATAGTTCATACTGTCTCCAAGACCCTGTCAATTCTGCACCGCTCAAACCGAGATCCACCGATATGGTGCTTAAACCGCTTTGGGCAAAAAGGAAAGTATCATAACTCGGGTCGGTCTTTGCGCTGTAATCTTCAAACTCATTGCCGTTAAAGAAATGAACTTTTCGCGTGGCGCTGTTTATAATCAGGTATTGTTCATCCGTTAAGGTCGTTTCCTGGAACTGTACCCGGCAATACGCCTCCCCTTCTTCGTCCAATAATAGAATCAAAGGATTATATATGGGACCTGTCAGTTTGACCGTAACAGGGATATCGGCAATGTAAGGATTATCGATCTGATTATTTCTCACCTCGTTCTTGCCGTAAGAATACGGATAGCGGAGCGGATAATGCTTACCCTTGGCCGACACTTTGATCAATATCGTACTCTGATTCTGCGTAAAGAAAGGCGAAACAGGCGTAAACGAAGCGGCGCAGGAGAGATTTCCGTATTCGTCGATTTCCGTCTTTTTCAGTTCCGTTACCTTACCTTCGACATACCTTTGCAACAGCCCGTCGTCGTATTCCAGGGCAAGGCGGGAATTGGCCGTCGAATATTTTTGCAGCCATTGGGAGAGGATCCTGAATTTTTGATATCCCTGTCCGACAAGGTTGACCGTCAAGGAAACAGACTGTTTTTCCTGTACCACCTTTGTAAGCGTGTCGACGATATCACCTTCTATCTTGGAAAGTTTCAGTTTCCAGCCCAAACCGCTCGGCGCGGAGATCATATCCAGTTTAAAGCGGTCGAGTATCGAATTATCGATATCGAAAACCACAAAAGCAAATTTTCTCATGCTCAGCCTCTCGATTGTTTGGTCGTAGCGATTTTCTTTGAAACCGCTTCCGCGATTTCTTCCGCGGAAAGATTCGTTCCTTCGATGGTAATATTCACATTGTAAACGTCGTTGCTGTCTGTTCTGGAATAAGTATTTCCGCCTCCTGCATAATCCTGCGGAAGCGTATAGTCGCCCATATCGGGCGATGCCATATGATCGATCTGAGAATTGATCGAATCCGCTTCCTCGGGATAAACATCCTTTGTTGCCGCTTTTATAATTGCCAAACCGCCCGCAACGGCAGCACCGATTGCGGCAACGGCAAAGCCCAAAGACCAAGAAGCATGAAACACGGTAACTGCGGCAGCCGCGGCAAGCGCCGCTACCCCCAATCCTTTTAAAAGCACTTCGAGCCATGACATCTTTTTCCAGTTTGCGATAATATCAATCGCAAGCCCCGCTGCCCCCATGATCGCGGCAAACCCTGCCGCGGCTTTGAGTTGCGCCAGATTTAAATTTTTAAAAAGTTTAATGAGCGAACCGATACCTGCACTCATGCGCCCTATCACCATCAAAAGCGGCGCAGAGACTGCAACGATCCCGAGGATCCCGAGAATAGCGTCCTGCATCCCGGGGTCGAGTTTTTCAAACCAATCCGCCAACTTTTCGATGGCGGGAACGACGCGCTCTTCAATCAATTCGATCACTCGCTCGATCACGGGCGCGAATGCCAGCCCAAGTTGCGCCGTCGCATATTTCATCGTCGTGCTCAACCTGTAATATGTATCGTCCAATTCAGCAAGCGCGGCAGCTTGTTCGTTGGAAAGGCTCGGCATCGCCGCGAATTCGTCCTTGAACTTCTGAATGGCGTCCGTGCCCGTATTGATATACGGCAGCATCTGCGTAGCGATCTTATCCCCGAATATCTCGTTTGCGAGCGCGGTTTGCAAGGTCGCATCCTTTACGTCGGCAAGCGCGGCGACGATGCCGTCGAACATTTCCTCCTGAGTTTCAAACTGATCAGGATTTATCCCAAGCGTCTGCAACGCCTCGGCTGCTTTGTTGATCGTACCTGTGGATAGATCAGCCATTGCCGCGCGCATTTTGATAAGCGCTTTGTTAAAGACTTCCGCGTCTACGCCGCACTGTACTGCGACATACTGCCATTCCTGAATCGTCTCGGCGGATATCCCGAAACGGAGGGAAAGGTCGTCCAATTCCGCGCCGGTCTTTGCCGCAGATTTACCGATTGCCGCAGCGCCCGCGATCATTCCGCCCGCCGCAAGGGAAAACGCGGTCAGTTTCTGTCCCGCTTGCGTGATCTTGTCCCCCACGTCGGTGAATTTTTGGGTAAGCTGCTCTATCTTAATATTATTGAGATCTTCCAGACGCTGACGCAAGGAAACAGCCTTCGATTCCGTCTTGGCGAGTTCAAGTTCCAATGCGGAGTAGTCCGTCGTGTCGACGCGTCCCTCCGATTCAAGTTTTTTTAATTGGTCACGTACTTTCTGGGCACTCGCTTCCGTCTGTTGAAGTGCTTTTTGAAATTGTTTTTGCGCCTGCGTCGCGCGCAATTCGTCGTATTCAAAATCCAGACTTTTAGCAAGATTATTCGCGGATTTCTGCGTCGCGTTTATCTGCTTGTCGGCTTTTTTCAGTTCTTCAAGTAACTGTTTGGTATCTGCGCCGATTTTTACTGTAAAACTACTTGCCATCCATCTCTCCTATAAAGCGTCTAAATCGCTCGCCGTCGCCCGTGAAATACTTTTGATACCCGCGTTCTCCATGCGGCTTTGCGCCTGTCTGCGCAGGTATTCCCGCGCCGTATCGATACGCAGCGAACAGACGAGGCTGAACACATCGATGACGTGCAATCCGCGCCAGTCGATGCCCGACGCGGCGAGTTCTTTGATATAACGCAAACTGAGCGGCATCAGGTGGTTTTCCGACGTCTTCATAGATGGTTCGCGGATCTTTTTAAAGACAGCGACCATTTCCGCCTGATGCCTCTTCAGTTTTTTTCCGATGCCGTATCAAAAATCACGTCGAATGCTTCTTTGATTTTAGCGATCAACTTTTCCACATATTCTTTCTGCGAAAAGTCGAACAACTTTATAAATTCCGTAAAAGGCATATCCAATTCCAAGAAACAGTAGACTACCTTCATCTCCGAAATCAAAACGCCGACGCTGCGGCCCTCAAGTTCTCTGACGCGGGCGGCATAATCGATAACGCTTTCTCTCTTTGCAAGTTCGGGAAAGCAACTTTCCCAACGCATCTGACAGGAAATGGTGTTATTGAAGACGACCTCGCGCTCCTCATATTCGAATACGCGTTTGCCGTCTTTTAATTCGTCTTTGGTAACGATAGGTAATTTGATTTTCACGATGATCTCTCCTTGCTCTATAAGGTTTTTGAGGGCGTCGCGGGAGTCAAACCCGCGGCATGATAGAGCCATGCGTAACCGTACCCGCCCATGAAGCCGCGAAACAGACGCGGCTTGATATATTTATACGTCCGCCGCCACTTTCGGCTTCGGCACGCTGTCCAGGAATGTTTCGTAGTTCGCGTCGCCGGGCTTGCTGCTGACGGTGAACACCTTTTTGGTCTGACCGCTTTCGTCCACATAATCCGAAAGTCCGTCAGAACTCTTCAAATTCACGCCGTAGCCCGTGTAATTGTAATCGTATGTGCTTTCGGTAATATCGTCCTGATTCTGCGTCAGGCTTTCGTTTGGCGCAGTGATCTGTACGTTCAAAAGCCATACCTTCTTTACTTTTACGGGTTGTCCTTTCTCTTTGTATTCGGTCTGGAATCCGAAATTCACCCGTACCGCCGATGTGACCGCAAGTTCCGCCACGTTTCCGTTGTCGATGTTCTCCACGAGACCGATGTCCTTTTCGAAGTCCATATCCCTCGCCGTCGTACCGATCGCGCCCGTGATCGATTTATCCGAATAAAGCGAATCCTGCAATTCCCCGTCGCCATAGATATTTTTGACGGAGATGTTACGGTCCTTCGTGAACGTATTCATGTAAGTCAGCGGCTTTACGGAGGCCGTCTCGCCTTCCACCGAATAAACGGCGTCTTTCACGTTGAACTGCACGAGCGTCTTGCCGTCTTTATTGGGTTTTGCCATTCTCGATTTCTCCTTTTATAATATTGATTATGTTTTGCTGTTCCGCCTGCACAGTACGCGCCACAAACGGTTTACCTTTTATGCTGCTGTATTCCAGCAAATTAACGACGGGGACATTTGCCCCTTCGCCCTTCAGAGGGTTTCCGGGCCTTGTGCGCGTATTGTTGATATAGCGCACGTTTTTATATTTCCCTTCACCCTTCCATGACTCTTTCGTTAAACCTGTCCCTTCCGGAGTCGCGGCGACAAGTTTATCAATCATGTAATCCATCGCCTTATCGAGACCCTTGTCGATCTGTTCATAAGTCACGTCTACTATTTCGTTCAAAGCCTCTTTTACAGCGACCGAAAAATTTTGTAAGGTGCTCGATTTAGCCATAGATAAACTCCACGCTCCACGCGTATTCCGAACTTTTCAAAGTCGCGTCATAACCAAGGTTATAGCCAGTATAGCGGACATCGGAGGCTTTCAAAAGTGCTTCCACTTTGGCTTGATTGACGCAGTGAATATCGTCCGTTGTTGCGCCCTTCGATTTGGAGACGAGCGTCAGATTGCAGGAGCATTTCCGTAGTTGCGTGTTCCCGTCGCCGTAAAACGAAGGAGCATCCGAAACAGACGGACGCAGAAGAAGATAACTTTCGGGTACGCTGTCCTCGTCCTCATCCATGACCTGTTTATACGTCTTTATCTCGGAAGCCAGCGGAGACACGATCTCCCAAAGAGCCTGCATCGGATCATCCGTTTGGTAGATTCGCATAATACCACTCCTTGATCGCTTTTTTTATGGCGGTATCTTCGAGTTTCTGCACATTCAAAAGCATATCGCGCGATTCTTTCGCTTTCCCAAGGGTTTTAACCTCGTACAATTCCCCGTCGCAAAACAAAAATTTTTCTTGATCGTACAGGACTCTGGGAATCGTGACGCTGTATGAAAGGTTAAAACCCTGGATCTGCCCGAGTTGCGCCGCGTTTACACCGACCAACTCGACTTTGTTGACGAGGATCTTCGCGCACGACACCTTCTTTTCGCGGTCGCCCGTTTCAAGGTTCTGCACGCTTTCGATGTTGGCAAGTATGTAGATCTTATTTCCCGTCAGCATAGCGTGCCCCCTTCGTTTCCGTGGACAGCATATTACGGAGCAACGTGAGCGTAGCGTCATTGGCAATATCGCGCTTGTTCATCAGGGCTTCCGCATACAGGATCACCGCCGACTGCCCCATCTGGGAGGACAGCGCTTCCTCGGAAATATCGTTGGAAAGCAACTGCCCCTTCGCCATACAGAGAAAATTCGAGTAATACTCGTTAAGCGCGTTTCCGGGCGTCAGATCCCCGATGGATAATTTGAATTTCGCCAATAACTCGTCCATCGTTTACTCCTTTCAGGCGCTTGCTTTCTTTACCTTGACCATCGCGCCGGAGACTTCGGTCGGTTTCCCGTCTACCAGAGCAAGCCCGCGATAGATAGTTGCGCCGCTCATAAATCCTGCTTCCTGAGAAGATGCGAATTCTATATTTTTCGCAAAATTCATGACATAAGCGGCCTTCCAATCCCCGAAATAAATCTCATTGTCCGCCACATTCTTATCAAGGCGTACAGGATAACCCAAAAGATAACCGACAAAACCGTCTTCGATCGCACGCTCGAACAACGGACGCTTCTGATCGTCTTTCAACTTCATGATCTGAGATTTGGTCTTACGGTTCATGACCCAGACGGCGTTTCCGATATAATCCTCACCTACCAACGCCTCGGCATCCACGAGATCATCGTACGACAGAGAGCCGGAAGCCGCCACCGTTACGCTGTTCTCCTCATCCCAAGTAACGGAATTAAGTCCCTTGGGCTGATTGGCCCCCGTCCCGCCGATAACGGCTTTATCGCATGCAGCCCGCATCTTCCTCGTGATCGAATTGATAACCCAGGATTCAAAGGCGTCAATCGCCATCTCTTTCAACTTAGCCGTTACCTTAACGGTCTTGATCAGTTTATACGCCGACAAGGTTATGTTCGTCAAAGTATCGTCGCTCGGCGTACTGTCGGTGTCCTCGGCAATCCAACTTGCATCGTTTACAAGATTTTCTTTGGGAAGAGAAATCAGTTCAGGGATATTATATAGCGAGATAAGGTTCAAAACGGTCGGCGTTTCTCTGAGCTGTCCGATGATGGTAGTCATCGTCTGCGTAGGAATCGCGGCCCCGCCCGATGCCGTTGCAGAGGTTATACTGCGCTTTTCGTCTTCCGTGAGGGATCTACCCTGCAAAGATTTAAAAAACGCGGAACGATATTCGGCAGTGGAAAGAATATCCGATCTTTCCATACCCTCTTTAAAGTGAAGAATGTTGTTATCCATGTTTGTATCTCCTTGATTATTATTTTGTCCCCGCGCAATCAGCGCAGCTTTTCTTTCTTCGATTTCTTTGATTTTATTTTCGATATCCTCTTTTTCCGAGCGAAACGCCAGTTGCTCTTCACTCGTCAAAGTATCCCGATGTTCAAGCGCCTTTTTCTTAATCGCTTCTTTCCGCGCTTTCAATCCCTCCAAGTCGAGATTCAAATCGCGCAGTTCTTCGATATACTTGTCCATTACCACTCCTCCATTTCTTTGATAAATTTTTTATGTTCTTCCGCAAGGCGCTGTTTTTCGGCCGCTTCCTGCGCCGCACGTTTTTTCTCTGCGGCAAAGTCGGTTTCGCGCTTTGCGACCACGCTCGCCTCTTCATATGCGGGGAACGGCGTGATGGTAATTTCATACAACTCGTCGATATGGGTGATAGTACGTGTCAGAGTGGACTCGTTGACCTGATCCGAGCAACGGAAACCGAAACTCATGCCGTCGATAATTCCGCTTGCAACGTCGTTGTATGTATCCCGCGCAAGTTGCGTATCGGGAAGTTCGCATTCGAAGAACAATCCGGTTTCATCGACTTCCACGCGCATATTGACGCCCACACGGCCGAGGACTTTGTCCGTATCGTGATTTCGCAAGAGGTACACATTATCAAGCCGCGTACCGTCTAATGCCGTAGGCAGGATCGTTTCCTCGATCTCGCCGTACCACCAGTCATTGATACGAGTGGGATTGTTGAAAAGGATCGGATATCCGCGCAGAACCATCTTCTGTCCGCCGCCCTCTTCCGAGCGGATCTCTTTCTCGAATGTGACTGTGCGGTATTCTCGCTGTTTATTCTGTCTCTCCATTTTTACCTCCTTCCGGCTCTTCCTTCGGAGCGGGTTCATTTTCCCCTTTTCCTTTGGAATTACCGTTTTTCGCAAGCTGATACTCGTCGAATTTCTCTATATTCACAGTATCTGCCGTGACGCGATACATTCGTCCGAGTCCGTTCGGGAGCGGCGGAAGACCTATCATCTCACGCCCCTCGTCGATATTGATAAAACCGCCGCGCCCCGCAACGTTGAAGAACGCAGTCTTCGCGGCGAGCGTCGAAACCGATAAGCGGAACGTATCCAATTCCAAACGGTTGCCGAACTCGCGTTCGCGCTTGGTAAACAGTTTCGAAGTAAATTCCTGTTCGACCTGACGCGCCAGCGGTTCGATTTTATTTTTAACGAATAACTCGAATTCGATCTCGCTACATTTGTTATTGATGATGGATTCCGTAATGCCGAAGTAGTTATAAACGATATTGATGACGAACTGCATCAGTTCACGGTTGACGTCGTTTTCCTGCCAGTTGATCGGCGTGATCTTCCATTGAGAATCAATATAAGCGACGCCTTCGACCGCTTCATCGAAATTCCCTTTCAGATCTGTCATCGTACCCTTTTTATCTTTCTCTTTCAGGTTCTGTGCCCCGCCGCTACTCGCGCCTTGTAACAAAGCGCGGGGCTTTTTAGGGTTAGCGACATTGATCGCCTGAGCCGCCAAAGCCTGGATGACCGTTTCATATAATCCGAGCTGATTTTTTCGGCCTCCTGCAAGTTTTGAGAAACGGTTAAGATAAATAAGGGAATCAAGATCGTATGTCCTGCCGATTTTCAAAAAACGTACCGTCGCCCGTTTATCATAGAGCGTAAATTCAAATTCGTCGTTCGGAAGAACATACAGATGTTCCAGTTCTCCCGTAATTGAATTAAATTCAGGTTCGATAAAACAATTGCTGTTCAGCATAAGCTGAGTAATGGCATCCACCCAAAACTGGGTCGCGTTTTCTAAGGGATTGGCTTGTACGTTGATAACGCGCGAGGCGGCATTCTCAAAATATTGGATATGCCCTTCCTTATCCACTCGCTCAAAATACTTCGGGATCGTTGCGAATATCTGCGCGAATGTTTCGATTGCAGTGCGTACTTCGGGGATCTGATCGATACTGTTCGCATAATTCACCGCAAATAACCCGACGTCGTTGCCGTAATACGTTCGGATGATCGAACGCAATTCATTCCTCTTGGGCTTGTCCCGTGAGAAAAAATTTTTGAATTTCGTGAAAATGTTGCTCATCGCCACTCCTAAATGGTGAAATATTGCGGCAGATACTGTTGATAATCTTTCAGTTCTTTCGCCCTTTGATACGCCACGAATGCGTTGAATACGCCGATCGTTCCGTCGATATGCCCCGTCGACTTCGCCTTATGCGGCGAGAGATTGTTGTTGGCATCCTGGCGCACTTTCAAGTTAAAGAAGCAATACGCAAATAATTTATTGCGGACGTCCGCCACGATTTTGCCCGCTTCAAACAGGCTCTTAACGATTTTGATAGGTTCGGACAGCGTCCAGCCTCCCTGCGCTACCTCCGTCAATATTCCGTAATCACGTACGAGCGTCTGCGATTCGGAATCTCTCGTCACGATCTCATGCGAGAAACCGTGCTCCTGCATGTCTGTCAGCCATTCCTTGGAAAGCGCTCTGTCGTAACCGATCTTTAAAAAATTGATCTTGAATTCGTCGCGCAGCATGCAGAACCATGCGGTCACGTATTCTTTCTGAACGTAACTTCCAGGGGTGATGATCACAAGTTCGCTCGTCACACGGTTGCCGGTATTCAGATCGGTCATTGCTTGATAGTCCTGCTTATCTTTCCGGCTGTTGCGCTCCAAACACCCCTCTGCAATGAAATACGCTTGCAGCTCGATGAATTTATCTTTCGTTAATATTTGAGCCGTCGCGTTGCATAAATCGGTCGTCTCCGCAAGGTCGACGCCGCCCGTCGCATAGGAATCGATAAATTCCTCGGGCAAAACCTTTCGCATCGAATTGCGGATGGCGATCATATCGAAATAATCGATTCCCGCCCCGATCTGACGGTTCAACTGTTTGGCAATAAACGTGTTCAGCATGATCGGATCGTCTTTCATCGATTCGAACTGCTGGCGTAGAAATGCCATCGTCGGCCGCCCTTCATACATTGCGGGATTTGCCTTTATCCAACAGGATTCGTCCTTATAATCATCGGTATCGTCCAGTCCGAACATCAAGGCAAAAATTCTGTCGTTCGCGCCGAGTTTTCGTTTCCGCAAAAACTTTCGGTTGCGCTCCTGCAAAGATTCGAACAGGCTTTCGGGCGTAATGCCTGCGGAGGATATTACGATCATCATCGGCTGCGAACGCGCGCCCATGCCCGATTTGATGGCGTTATATTGATTGAAGTTTGTGATTTCGTGGACTTCGTTCGCCACGGCGACCGACGGGTTACTTCCGTCCTTTCCTTTGGAACGTCCGCTCAAAAACTCGATTTTTCCATGCGTATACGGGCACTCGATATATTTTTCCGTTTTACGCTCCACGAACCATTGCGAAAGCGGTTCATGACGGATCTCGTTCTTGACCAACTCATAGGTGCGCTTGGACTGTTTTTCGTTCTCCGCTACGATCTGACACCATGCGGAAGGCTCTTTATCGATTCCGATAAAATAGGCTATCAGCGGGACAATGAAGGTATCTTTACCCCATTTTCGCGCCACAAACAAGTCCATTTCCGTGAACCAGCGTATGTACCGATTCTCGCGGTCGCTCCACACCTTGATTCCCAAGATGCAGGCGACGATATATTTTTGCTCCTTATTCAGTTCGATAGGCCGCCCCGCCCAGATCCCTTCGCGATGCTTGAACAGCCGGGCAAAGTTTTCAAAGGCGATCGGGTCGGCCTCCTTATAAAAAACCGTCTTGCGGGAAATCAATTCTTTGATCTGACGGACGTTATCCTTCACGTCACGGTTGAAATCCTGCGGTCGGTTTTCCACGTATTTGATGTAGTCGGTGATCCATTTCAGCATAGTAAGAAGCCTACTCGTCCGTGCGGTTCATGAGTCCCGAAAAGATATCCACCGACTTCTTGGCATTGGCGGCGTTTAATCCCGCCTTGGCTCGCGCTAACGGCGACAGCCCGAGTTGGTCAAACAACTTGATGCACAGCGCAGCGTTATCGTTCCTTTTTTTAATGTTCGGATTCGCCTTCACCTGATACTTGGTATTGCCGTGCATATCTTCCCCCGCCTCTACCGTGATATAGGCTCGGTTATCTTCTTTCAGGGCTGCATCCGCTTCGTCCGTTGCAACTTTTGCCCGACAATATAATTCCATCAGATGCACGTCAGCGTCTGAAACGCGGCAATTCGCCGTTTCGCGGAATACCGACACCAGCCAGTTCCAAACTTTCTTTTCCTCTCGGGTCAGTGTTTTGGGCGCTATGAAATCCTGCCGTTCATAGACCGGCATATTCTCTTGACGAGCCGCGATCTCCTCATTGCTCCGATTCAGTTTCGTTTTGTCCGGTACTACGGACGGATGCCTCCCCGCCATTGAGTCCCTCCCAAAAATGATTGAATTTTTGTAAACTGCTTTCCCGTCCGTGCTTCTCGTTATGGCAATCGGGACAAAGCAAAATAAGATTTTCTATATCGAGCCGTTTCTCCCAGTTTTTATCTAAGGGAATAATGTGATGGACTTCTTTCCCTGCACGAACGATCCCCTTCGCGCGGCAACGCTCGCACAAGCCGTTTTCTTTCGTAAATTTATAGGCTCGGAGTTGTTTCCACTCCCGGCTCTGATAGAAAAAATCAAATTTCTGATGATAATTCAGCCGCTCTTCCATTCCCTTGCGTTATTCCTCCATCTCTGTCGAATTTATTTAAAAAGCGGAAATGTTTGTAAAAGGGCATTTGGCGCGCTTTTTCAAAAATCTAAAAAATTCCTGTACCCCAGGGGGGGGATTGAAAAAGGAAGAGCCGATTGCTCTTCCTTCTCCAAACTTTGAGAGGCACAAGGCTCGACGGATGAGGCGGTCCGATCGGATGCGGACTATGTCCGCATCTCATGTACCATTATAACTGTTTTAAAAAAATGTGCTTTCATGACTTTTTCATTTATTTTCACATTTTTTAAGATTTTAATTTTCACAACCGCCGCGCCGTGTTGCGTCAATGTGTATTGCGGCTCTCGTTCGCCTTCTTCCAATCCACGAACTCCGCGTCTATGTAATGCATTCTCTTGCACTTCGGACATACAAGCATATCCTTGCTGTCCAATGTTATTTTCCTGCCCGTCAACTTATGACCGCAGGGACATTCAAACGATTCTGCTTTCATCTCTGTGCCTCCATAATTTGCTCTAACTTTTGCTCTGATTTGCTATGATTATCATAGCAACTCTTCTACATAGCACCACGACTGCGGCGGACGGGTTATCTCGAATCTTTTTGCCCATGCCGCATAATGGCAATGAGTATTAGGATAGAGAGCGTATAACCATTGTTCCTCTGTCATGAAGCCCTCTTTCCTAAACTCTCCCAACTCTTTCGGCTTGTAGTAGATTTTCAATTTGGAGATGTGCCAGCCGAAAAGCGGCTTATTCGCTCCGTACTTTTTCTGTTCGACGAGTGAAAGCTGTGCATATTTGGAAAACACGTCTGCATTTTCGCCACGCTCGTCAACGATTATGTCATCGCACACGAACTCACCGATTACTTTGCCATCATATCTCGTTTCGCAAAGTCCTATTTTAGCCATGTAATACACTGTATCTTTTCCTTCCGTGCAATAGATATAGCACTTAAACGGAGTTTCCATCTTCGGGCGCGTTTTCCGCACCTCTATCGTCTTTTTCCCGCTTGCGATCAGCTCGCACCATTTCGGCTGGATCGATATCAATACTGCTTTCATCTCTCCTCTCCTTTCAGTTCCGCAAGCCGCGCTTCGGCTTCTTCTCGGGTTTTAAAAAACATATCACCGTCCCATTGTTTTATTTTAAAACTCTCGATCGTTCCGTATTGGTTTTTCGCATCGATTTCATCGACTTCGATGCTATATTCGTATTTAGTTACCTGTACTGCAATCACTTTTTCCTCTAATACGCAAGACTTGTCAGAAGATATCAAATATTTAACATCTCCGATGTTTACAGGCAACTCCACCGACTTTTCCAACCTCTCACGCAGGGCGGCGTTTTCGGTTTTAAGGGCATCAACTTCGTTATTTCGATATATTCCCCATTCAGCGAATTTTTCTGTTATTTCAAACACACGCGGAATAAAATTTTGCTCACAAAATAACTCATATACACTTTTGCTTGATGCTAATGGCTTTTGCTGAATTACTGAAAATTCCTTTTTTGTCATCGCAAGGTCAATCCTTTCAGTCGGATAAAAGCCAAAATGATTTCTCCAAAGATTGCAAGTGCTTTCTATATCTAACTGATTTGTTGCAAGTATTTTTCCTTTATACTCTACGACCGTTGGTGTCATAAGACCAATTCTTTGAAGTTTCAAAACTTTATTCATCTTTCCCTTCCTCCGATAGCTCTTTTTCGGCTTGTTGTAAAAAATATCGGTTTCTACATGATGCGCAATCTTCTGTTTCGTACTCGCAATGATCTATGGTTTCAAAACATTCGCTATCATTGTTATAAATTGTTTCAGAAGGGTTAGGACAATAATTTGATTTTTCACATGCAACTTCCAACGCTCTTTCCGCCACTTCCGCGCGGTGTTTGTATTGTTCTGCAATATAGTAAGGAGTACAATCGGGAGTAAATCCATATTCTTCTGCGAATCGTTCCCGCTTAAGCACTTCTATACGGGTTAATTCACGAATTGTTTCTTTCACGTCGCCAATCCCCGCCGAGATAAGTTCGTCTGCAATATATTCGGCTGTTTCAACAAACGGCAACTCATCCGCTTCGCATATTGCCATTGCGACTATTTCCACAATCTTCTTTTTCAGTTCGTCGTTGTTCATTCTTCCACCTCGATACTCTTATGTGCGACAACCGAAAACACATATTGCCTACAACATACTTTTTCGGTTCATAGAAAAATCCGTTACCAAGTTGTAATTTACCCTCGCGAGTTTCATTGTCAAAAAGAACGACTTTAACATTTTTTCCCGCAAGGCTTTCTAAACACTCCCGTGTCAGTTTTCTTTTGCTGATTTTCATTTTTCTTTCTCCGTATTCGTGGAACTAATCGACCTTGATTGATATTTCAGAAAATCATCTCCCGCCGTCGTAATACCAGGCACAACAGTCACAGGGGTAGAAGTAATATGGTTAATCTCTGGAGCACAGAACGGACAGAACGGTGTCCCCGGCGACAATACTGCTCCGCACTTCGGGCATATCCATCCCTGTCTTCCCCATTGGGGCATCGGCATTTCACAACACTTGCAATCTTTCATTATCTCTTCATTACTCCTTGTTCCCAGTTTCCGTACAAAAACGATAGCTGATATGCGTTTAACATTTGTTCTTGTGCAGCCTTATAAAATTCCTTCTTGATCTCAAATCCATACGCGCTCCTGTTTGTTTCCGCACACGCCCGCAACGTCGTTCCACTACCTGCTACAGGGTCTATCACGATATCACCTTCATCTGTAAATATCTCTATTAGCCGTTTTAATAACGGGATCGGCTTTTGCGTAGGATGGATCTTCGGCACGCTTGTATCCCTCTGCCATGGAAACCAGTTAAATATCATCTTTCCTTCGTTATGAAACTTAGGCAATTTTTCACGGTATAATACCAAACCATATTCTGTTGTTCCTATGATCTTCATATTCGCTTTTAATACCTGTGCAGAATAGTCTTTTATGAACGTTAGAGGAATATAGTGCATAAATCCATACTGTTTCCCATATTCGATTACGCTTTGCAACTGTTCAAACGCACAGAAGACTATCATCGCCGGAGACTTCCCTTTTTCTTTCGGTTCCTTTATCAGCATCTTTGAACAAAAGTGCATAAACTCTGCTACCCGAAAATCTTTATCGGTATCGAAAAACGCCTTGCCCGCTTTTTCGCTCTCTCCATTCTTATTATCCCCGCCAACATACCACATTGGATTTGAGGCATAAGCATTGTTATCCAGATTATACGGTATATCGGCTATCACCAACTGTGCTTTGGGGATACCGTATACTTTGTAATTCTGAAAATGATCGTTATATAACTCAATTTTCTGTTGTTTCATATTTCTCCTTAAAACGGGATTCCCTCGTCATCGTCGAACTCTTCCATCGCCGCTTTCTTTTTTGGCTCGTCATTCGCCTTCTGTGACAAGAACTCCACTTCCTCGACAACCACTTCGGTAGCCGTCTTCTTCGCCCCGTCATTGCCCTCATACTGTCTCATTTCGACACGCCCCGATACTGCCACCTTTTTCCCTTTCGTACAGTACTGCGCTATGGTATCCGCCAACCCTCTCCATGCCTTGCAGTTGAAAAAGTCTGTTTCCTGTTCTCCGTCCTTCGCATATCTCCGTTTAACCGCGATGCTGAAATTACACACAGATATCCCGCTTTGCGTTTCCTTCAATTCGGGGTCTTTTGTTAAATTACCGATTAAAAATACCTTGTTCATGTTTTCTCCTAAAAATATAATTCTTTAATTGTCTTACCGTCTCTTCGGGGCACATAGTCCATAAATTTACACGAGCGATACAACAACCGGTTGTTAGCCCACCTTTGCAAATCTCTTAATATCTGCGGCGCCGTATGCTTTCGGTAAATTCTTATATCAGGCGAAAAGCCTGCCTCTTGCACCATATTCACTCGGTATAAATCTTCTTCGATTGTAGTATTAAAGTTCGTCAGGATATATACGATCGCGTTTCTATCGCTCGTGCCGACTATCTCTTTATAAGTACGGAGTCCTCGTATGATCGCCTTTTCGTTCTTCATGAAATCAAACGCAAAATGCACGGTTTTAATTTTTATTCTTTTGAGGGCGTCTGCCACGTCTTCCGTGATAAACCGCGCGTCCAGTCCTTGGGTAAAATCTACCTTGGCTTTACTGTCTGCAAGTTGATTAAGTAACTCTATCCTGTCTTTACATGCAAGGATATTTGCGTCAAGGAGAACGATCTCTTTCTGTCCGTTCCAAAACTCTGATAGATCCGCTACCTTTTTACTGCACATTCCCTCTTTCTTTGAAACAATGCAAAAATCGCAGTTGTTGCAGCAGCCCCGCGTAAGAAAACCAAACGCTTTCCCTTTCGTAAGATCAGGGTAGAGGGAATAGTCGGGGCAGATATGCTCGATTTCATACGGCAAGTTCGGGTCGCGGTCTTTGTGATATACCTCTTTCCCGTTCTCAACCGTAATCGCAAATCCCGTACCGCCGTATACGATCTCGTCTGCCTGTAAAACGAAGTCGGATATCTTTGAATACTCATCCCCGAATACTTTCGAAACATAAATCTTGTCGTAATGTTTCAGCGGCAACACAAACTCAACGCTATCCCCTTGCCGCTTATGCCATGCCGATAGTTTCATTAAGGCGAGATTGGGAAAGTTATGCCCGTCCACGTCATACAATCCGATTTGCATTTTTCTCCTCTTCGTATATTTCCGCGATACCTTCCATCACGTACATCGCGCAAGGCAACGCCATTCCGTTTCCCCACATCTTGTATTCGGGCGCATCCGAGTGCGGGACGTCCGCGCACCACCAATCAGGCATTCCCTGCAGTCGGCAGCATTCCAACGGCGTCAGCCGCCGAACTATGTATTGCGATTCCCTGCCGATAACCATGCCCATCTCTTTACTCGTTTGTAAAGTCGGGCTTTCGTTTACGCTATAACTTATCCCTGCGGTTTTTCCTGCTTGCGGAGAGAATCCCGCGCAGACCAAACATTCGCTTCCGCCTCCGTAAATCCCTCCCGATGCCTTGATCGTTGCGCTTTGTTGCGTTTCCGTATATTTGTCATATGCGTCCTGACCAAAGAACACCACGCAACTCGTCGGACTTCCCGCTCTCAAAGTCGGACTTCCGTTCTCCGTATAAGCTATACTCTTCGCCTTGCTTCCGTTCAAATGATTGAACCCGTTCGCTTCGCATATCACCGCAGTATAATCCGTTATCCGTCCGTTATGGTCTCCCGTGATTGTCGGCGATACGCTTCCGTCCCCGTTGCCTCTCGCATCGTATATCTTTCTATCTGCTGCCTGAGCGCCGTTTCCAAGATCTCGGGCAACTTCTTCCCGCGACGCTCGGCTCTCCGCAAAACCCCTTCGCAGGCCCGCGCGCTTAAATAATATTTCTCCGGCGCGTTCTCCTCCAAAATCTGCCACAAGCCAGATTCTTCGGCGACGCTGGGGCACTCCCCAAAATCTTGCGTCCAACACCCGCCAAGCGACGGAATACCCGTTTCCCACGATAAGGCCTGCGGTATTCCACTTCCCGTTCTTAGGTCGAGGTATTGCGGCGTTACCATCTTTGATCTTACACATCTCTTCGAGCACGACTCTGAAGTCTTCTCCTTTGTTCGAACTGAATGCCCCGGGAACATTTTCCCATACGGCAAATCGGGGTCGAACAGACTCATCTGTCCCGGTACTTGTTTCATCACGCATCTCCTTTATGAACCTTACGGCTTCCATGAATAAGCCGCTCCTTTCTCCGTCCAGTCCCGCACGCTTTCCCGCTATCGACAGATCCTGGCACGGACTGCCGAATGTTATGACGTCTACAGGCTCTATTTTCCTTCCGTCTATCTTCGTGATATCCCCCAACTGCGTTACGTTAGGGAAACGCTTTGCCGTCACTTTCAACGGAAAAGACTCGATCTCGCTGCTCCACACGGGTTCTATACCGCTCAGCTTTGCCGCATACGGCATCGTCCCCGCTCCGTCGAATAAACTTCCCAACTTCAACATCCTGCCTCCTAAAACGGGATACTCCCCGCCCGTTCCGATGCAAAATTGATCAACAGCATCACTTCTTCTTTTTGTACTAACTGTTTTATCGCTGCCGACTCCACATTTGCGCAATAGCCATAACTATAACCGAGAGCATCTGCTGTTAAATCCATGCTTAAACCTTGAAGATAATGCTTATCAAATATTTGCCGTGTAAGGCTGTCAGGCGCAAGATAGTTCATAATCAACAGCACGTTCTCGCAGTGAACCGACATTTTTTCCTTATCGGCGGACAGAATTTTACGCACCGCATCATCCAGTTCCCTTTCCAAACACTTGGTGAGGCTCTCCTCCCTGCTTTGACAAGAAGTAAAATTTCTAAGGTACTCTCGAAGTTTTTGCGCTTTCTCGTTCTGTTTCATTCAACCTCCTAATCCCCCCGGTAAGGCATCACAACACTTTGCAAATTCAGATCCTCTATCAGAATCGAACCCGTCGGTGCTTCGGGTATATGAATGCGGACAACTTTTGATTTGTTCTTACTGAATGCTTTCAATGCCTTGATCAACAAATTGGGATCAAAGAAGATCGTCTTAGGGCGATCTTGTCCGTACAGTTCATCAACATCGAACTTCTCAATATCACCGCGGGGAAAAACCCTCTCGACATGACCTCCGTCCGTCTTGTATGATATGACCGTGTCTCCGTTTTCCTTTTGAGACAACGTCACTTCCTGTACGTCTTTTTCGATTGCTATGTAATCAAACCATCCCTCAAATTCTTCGGATTCGCCGATATACGGAAAAAGCAGTTTTACCGCAATATAGCCGTTACAGCATTGCAGCGTGATATATCCGTTTTTCACACGATAATAAATCTTCGCTAATTTCGGAATATCTCCGTTTCCTCTTATCCCCTCTACTGTTTTGATAATTTGCGAAAATGATGGTCCAATAAATTTTACTTGTTTCATAATACGTCCTCCTTCTAAAACGGGATATCCTCAGATTCCTGCGTTTCTAACAACTCCATATTGAAGCGATAATTTTCATACTCGCCTTTAAAGGAAAGCGAAAAATATTTCGTGCCGCCGCTAAACTCATTTATGCGCCCGCTCATTTCTTCGCTAAGCGTGTACATTCCTTTCGGGGTAAAATTACTCGTTATAATCGTCTTACGTTTGTTATAAAATCTTGCGTCAATGATTTCTTTTGCGAGCCTGAAATCTTCATCCGAAGGGATCCCTCCCTTCACCGTCCAAAACAGGTCGTCAATCAAGAGTAATGGCACATATTTCATCTCGCGAATTTTCCGTTCGTAATCGGGCGACGTCATGTTCATCTTCAGATCTCGGCTCATCGTCCTCCAAGAGACGAACTGTCCGTGATTTCCTCGCATTAACGCGATCCTGAACGCCGCCACCGCAAGATGTGTTTTTCCTGCGCCTGTCTTTCCCCCGAGGTACAGCAGCGGAAACCTCGTTTGTTTCGTCCAATCCTTACAACGGGACAGGACCTCTCTTTGCCAATCTTCTTTCAGAATAAACCGTTCGAATGTACAACGTTTGAGCAACGCGCTGTATTCACTATGATTTAGAATCTCCATATTTCTGCGCTTCTGTAAACACTCGCAGTCCTCCTGGTATTCATTACCGGCCTCATCAATACCGACTATGTATCCTTTGTTTTTGCACTTCGGACAATCCCCATACCCCAAATTCCCGCGTTTCATATTGTCACGCAGCACATTGTATTCGATGAACTCCCGCGGAGTCATTTCGAAGACTGCTTTTCCGTATATTCTTTCTTCAGGCTCCATATAGCGAGCCTTGTATTCGGCTTTTTCCTCTTCGCTCGCCGTCCCGTTCATACAGGCGATCATCAGGCTTCTTCCGGGTTCTTTAACTGCCGCCATTTTCTTCTTCCTCCATCATACGGTCCCATTCCGCTTCCTTTTCTTCACGCTCTGCCTCGATCCGTGCCTTTATGGGATCAGCGCTTTTTGTGAAATCGTCATACGCTCCGTCCATGATTTTTTCATAATGCTGGATAAAGAAACTCAATGCTTTCTGTTTTTGAAGAAAGTTCTTTGACTGTTCTATCTTTTTAGATAATTTTTCCCAGTCGATAGAACTGAGTTTCCCTCCGCTGTAATTCCCTATGGCGTTGGAATTGATTTTCCAACGTTGCAAAAAATTCTCAAGAGGTGTGACTTCGCGCATACGCGCGATACTCTCTTTTCCTTTACTTTCCTTTACTTTACTTTCCTTTCCTTTACTTTGTTTATAATTCTCGGAATTAAGGTCTTTTTTCTTGGAATTATCTTCATTCTTCTCGGAACAATTTTGAAAATGGGTAACTTTTATAAAAGGTCTCGTTTCGCTTTCTTTTAAAAGCCAATAATCACTGACCTCTATCGGTGTTTTAGCGGCTCGGGCAGCAACCGCTTTTTGCCACCTTTCTTGTATTCCGGCGCTGGTAATGACATCGTCCGACTTGAGAAGCTGTTCATTGAACATCGACCGCTCAAATAAGAATAACATTATCTGCTCAACCTTGTCGGGTGACATATTCAAATCTTCTGATATCATAAATTTGAAATCGTCATCGACTTTCGTATAGTACCCTTCGCGATATATCTGGCACAGAACGTATAAGAAAACCGTTATTCCGTCCGCGCCATATCTCGCTTTCAAAATCTTGATCTTTTTGTCCGAGAAGAAATCAACGTCAAGGGGAAAAAACTCTATCCCTTGTACTTGAGTTCTCGACATTTACACCTCCCGGATCTCGACTTTTACAATATCTGCTACCCCGTCACAGATCTCATCGGAAAACCCATAGATATATTTTCTACTGTCGTTCGGAAGGATACCTTGCTTTTGCAATGCATCTAAAATAAATTTTTTGGCGCTTGCCACGTTATCCGGATCTCGTCTCTTCGTTTTTTCATACCAAATGAAATTCAAACGGACAGGTCCATTCACTGCCTGCAAGGTACCTTCTCTGACGGCTTTACGGATAAACCAGCCTATTATTGTGTCGGTTTCTGATTTCATCTTCGCGCCTTTATATTTGTTGGCTCGACAAGCATCTTGATATTCATTTAAACTCGGCAACTTTGCATATATGTTGAAATACATGATATTACCCGACAATTTCACCCGTTTCGGCATCGGCCTTGTTTCCGTTCTCATCCTCGAAGATCTCGTTCGACTCATCCAGGATCTCTCCCGACTCGTATCTCATGAACCGGTCGTCGCTCGAAATCGCCTGTTCCACGAATTCAGAACGGATCGGGGCGTATTTGAGTACCTGTTTCAAGCACGATTTCTTCGCCATCGCGTCGAAATTCGTCTGCCAAGGCCCCGAACCGAATGACTTCGAATATTTCTGCCCGTACTTCTTTGCGTCGTCCATCGTCATCACGAAAAAGTTCTTCCCGCCGTTTTTCAATTCAAACATTGCGTAATATGCAATGGGATCGCCTCTGTCCCCGTCCAACTTCGGTCTATGTATCAATTTCGGTTCGAAGCCGAGTTCGTAGACGAATTCATCGTTTTTAAAGACCGTCTCGGCTCGGATGATCGCCACTTCTCCGCTTCTGTATGCCAAATCGATCAAGCCTTTATATCCAAGCACGAATTGTACCTGCTTTCCATAAGGTATCAGATAAGCCTGGCCCAACGTGGTATTGGGTTCCAGCCCCAACTGCGCCGCGTTCATCATCGCTCCGATAAAGGAGTTCCTGTCGCATTCCATCAATTTCGGCGTAGTCGACAGCGCCGTCGTCACGATCCGCGTGAACCGTTCGGGCGTGATCACCTTCGGCAGCGCCCGCGCGATCTGCTCCTGCATTCGCGTTTCGTTAATGAACTCTTTCAGATTCTTCGTCTTGCTTTCCGCTTGTGCCTGTAACGCCTCTTTCTTCGCGGCGATGAGTCCGCCCTGTTCCGTCGTTTTTGTCATGATTATCTCTCCTTATTTCGTTATTTTAAAGCCGAATCTTCGGCTGTCTTTCCCTTGTTCCAAATATTGTCCATACAAATCGGGATGCTCTTCCCGAAACTTTGCGGCATTAAATGCTTCCGTGCCTTTTACGTTTTTCCACGTGACCGTGTAGCCGCCGTATCGCCCCTCTGTACCGTCTTTTAATATGCTCTTGAATATTTGCTCGTAACGCTCTTTCTCCCGTCCGAGCGCCTTATATTGCGTCCGTATTTCCTCATAGTTTTGCAGTTCTTCCGCATACGGCGTCAGATCGATTTGCTCTCTGTTTTCATCCGCTATAGGATATAACTGGCTGAGCGCTTCGTCTGCCCGCTCGCTTCCGTCCGGGCGAGGTTCTTGGTTCTGTTCTACGTTAAATTCCCAAAATTCCCGTTCGACGTCGGTCAAGGCTCGGATCTCGTTTTCGTCTCTTTCTATCTTGAATACGTTTATACCCTTTTGCGCTACGTATACCGCTACGTACCATTCTTTGTAACCCGTTACAGCCATGTAATGATATGCCTGAACGTAGAACCGCGGCGGCATTCCCGTTTCATAATCATGCCCTTCGCGGTTCAGTGTGAATTTGCATTCCAATCCTGCCTGTTCTCCTTTTATCAGGCGGTCTACGTCCGCTAACATAAACGGAAACTTTTTATTTCTCAGGATATAATTACATTTGACCGTCGTTTTCGGCGTGCCTTGCATTGCCATATATTCCTCAAAACGGTCTGCTATGTACTGCTCTATATCCCGACCGAAACGCAACGTCTCATTTTCTTCCTTTTCGGGAAGCAGCCCTTTTTTATCCAGCCATACTTGAATCGCGGAGCGGTAAGAATTTAATCCCAGTATCGCAGGTGCATCACTGCCGCCGATCCCTGCTTTGCGATACTCAAGCCAATTCTCATGCGGAAGTCCTTTCGTGTTGATCCATTTTATATATTCCATTCAACCCCCTCCTCTTCTTCGTCTTCGCTCCTATCCGCTCCGTAGAGCCGATACCACTCGTCATAATCCATTTTATCGTCATGACCGTAGTCGGGATCTCCGATCCAGGGTGCTTCGATGTCGTTCATGCGTAGTACCTCGATATTTGCCCCCACAAGCCGTCTATAAGTTCATCCAAAGCAACTCTCGTGTTTTCCCTTAAGACCAACATGATCTCGTCTGCAACTGCCATGATTGGCTCTGTAGCGACCAAATGCGCTATGTATTCTGATGCGCTTATCATTAGTTCTCCTTCTTTACCCTCGGTCGATTCGCCCAAGCAAGGTAATCTTGCACGAGGACTCGGCCCTCAATGTCTAAACTATTTGAATATGCATTTATGCTACGGATAATTTTGTAGGCTTTATCTTTGCTTATATTAAGCAATTTCATAATATCGTCTTTATCAAGAATTTGTTTGGTTGACATCAATTCCTCCTTAGTCACACAAACAGACTGAGAAGAATCTTCTTTTTGTCCCGAACCAAACAGAATAGCAAGGTCACCCAGCGTTAAGTTTTTGATTGCTGAAATAACTTCGTTTTTATCCATTTTGTGCGCTCCTTTTTGTTAATCTGTTCAATCTTATAGTTAATTATTTAAAATCAGTATGGTTACGCAGAATCCCATAACCAGCCACATCATGCTCCATATCCAAGTGCGGAAACGGTCTGTGTATCTGCCGCTTTCTTTCCTTTTTAGGTCTTTATCGCTTTTCATATGTTCCTTTACCCTCCGATCAGAGAGTTTTTTGTTTCTGTCGTGAAGCATTGGATAACGGCCTCTAAAGGTACATCCAAAACTAAAGAAATTTCAACCATCTTTTTAACAGAAGGAATTGCAGCACGTACCTCCCATTTAGAAATAGTCGTTTGATCAACCCCAAGTTTGTTAGCCAGTTTTGCTTGAGTAATCCGTTTTCCTTTACGCAAATCCCTAAAGTTCATATTTACCTCCAATTAAATAGTCTTTTAATTCGTATTTCATGTTTATTATACTACCCATAAATACGAATGTCAAGACTATTTATGATTTTTTTTCGTAAATATCTTGATATTTATGAATTATATTCTTATAATGGAATAAAAGGAGAAGAAGTAATGAATGTATTTAAAAAATTGAGAACAGATAAAGGTATTACTCAAGTTGAATTAGCTCAAATAATGAACGTCCAACAAACTACTGTTTCGAAATGGGAAGTTGGAAAAGCTACGCCTGATTATCCTGTTTTATTAAAATTATCGGAATACTATGGAGTCTCGTTAGAATATCTCCTTGGACGCGAAGAAAAAAGCCCCCCTGAAAATCAGGAGAGCAATAGCAGAGGTCTTTATATCCCTGAAAAATATCGTGATGTTATGGTCGCTTTCAGCGGGGGCGCAGACGATCTGACACAGGAAGATATAGATTCTATCGTTAAATTTATTGAATTTACAAAAAATAATAAGAAAAAATAAAAAAACAGGCAAGTGGATGCCTATTTTATGTGGTAGTATATACGCATGAATTCCTTTAAATTACTCCGTTTTTCGGATACCAAACAAATTCCCGTATTTAATATGCGGATGCCTAATAAAAAAGCCTATTGTACCAACGGAGCTATTGCTTTGGATTATGGTCGCATTGAATCGGACAGAGAATGCAAGCGCCTGCTCGCTGAGGAACTCGGTCATGTCTTATGTCATGCTATGTACACTCTATCTGATTGTGATGATCGTCTAAAAGCGCAAAATATTGCCCAGCAAGAACATAGAGCGCAGGTTTGCGCCATACGTTTAAAAGTGCCCTTACGCGAATTGAAAATTGCTATTTCTTCCAGTCTTGATGAATATGAAATAGCCGACACACTCGATATCGATCTTCCGGAACTTACGGAAGCGGTAGAATACTATCGAACTAAAGGCATGATTTAAAACATGCTTAAATAAAAACAGGAGAAAAATCATGAAATTTGAAGAATGTATCCGTGATGCTTCCACCTTTTTGGACCTAAAAAGAGTTGCAACTCCTTATGTCATCGATTACAAAAAACTGAATGAAGAAGCCCTTAAAAACGCTTTGCTTAAAACCGCCCCACAGTATTACCATTCAGAAAATGTAGCAAAAACTATTAATGCGATAATTTTGCATCAAAACCAAAATAACCGCGTTATTAGTGATATAATTTTACGCACTCTTTTAAATAAAGATGATTTTATGGAGAAACAAACGGTTCTTGAAGATGATGTCATCTCATTCGAGCAAGATATCGTAAATATAGCAAATGAATTTGACTCCAAAAATTTAGATGAAAAAATGGCTCTATTCCTGTTTGTGCTGGAAGCAGCATGGGAACAAAACGATTCCGTAAGCGTTGATGAAAAAAATCTGCTCGAAAAAATTCGCATTAAACTAAATATTTCTACCCAAGAATATCAAATTTTAGAAGCGAAGATTGGTAAATTTCCAAGTAATAATAATGTTTTACATAATCGCATGGAGATTACCGAAACAAGAAAATTTTTGCAAGCAGCTGGAATCCTGTTCCCCATTCGAGACAGTAACGGAATCGACTATGACGTCATCCCTGAAGAAATTGTTTTAGAACTTCGTAAAATATTCTGCATTGAAATTAAAACTTATGCTTATACACAATTATTAAAGAGCAAATACGTTAAAAACAAGACTTATCTTTTGTCGATCTTGAATAAAGCACATGTAAAAACTACTCCACAAATGACTATACCTCAATTACAAGACCTTGTACTAAAGAATGTTCAGCCTTCTAATTTACTCGGCGGTTTTTCACCCAAAGATGGTTTAGACGTTACGACGCTTTCTGAATGGTGCAGTAGTTTGAATGTAACGAATTATGGAACAAAACTTGATTTGATCAAAAATATTTTAAATTATTACGACAGCATTAAGCAAATCAATGTTGAATCAGAAGATGAAAGAGCACGCTATTTTGAAGTCTTTGAAGAATTAGCAAAGAGAGATTTATCATTTTTGCGGAAACAAAATTTAATAGATAAAGATTTGGAATGTGAGCACAAATTCGAAGAAGCTACAAATTATATCTTTGAAAAAATTCTAAAAAACAAACCTTTACTTTTAAAAGGAACTGATCATCCAGACGGCATACTTTCTTTTAACGATAAACTCATTATGTGGGATAATAAGTCGAAGGAAACACCCGTTAATTTATATGACCATATCAAACAATTCGACCGTTATATCTCCAATTCTGAAAAACCTGTTTCTATATTTATGGTTATAGGTCCTGATTTTACACCTGAATCAGCTAAAGAATGTTTAAAATACTCTTTAACAAATGATACTTTAATCCTGTTGATAACAGCAAAAGAGTTAAAAGAACTTGCTTTACAGTGGAAAGAAAAACATGCGAAAGACGAAGCAGCATTCCCCTTAGGCAACTTTAAGCAAAACGGAAGATATGACGCATCAATTATAAACCTTTAATAAAAAAGCACTTCCCCATGTGTTTGGCGACCCAAGGGAAGTGCTGCGAAAAGAAAACAAGGTTCAGGCTATGCCTGCGCCCGCTATCTTTTTACCTTTTTATTATACTTTTTTATAAGAAATATGTCAAGGAGGTTTATCTAAATGCCTACCATTATTCCGAAAACCTATTACTGCCCTAAATGCAAAAAAGAAATCAATAAGAAACGTTGTGACTGCGGTTCAAAAACAAAGCCTGTGGCTCCTTATACCGTTCGCTTTAGATGGATCAATCAGGACGGCATGGAAGAGCACAAACGGCTTACCGGCACGCCTCCTTGGATGACGCAATCCGCCGCCCAAAAGGGTTATGAAAAATGGGTATTCGAGCACCCGACCAATAGTTCGGCATCAACAAAATGCGTCGAGTTCTTTCCTTTATACGAAGAATTTAAACAATTCCTTAAAAATAACGTAAAGGAATCGTCGTATATCGCTTACTGCCAACGTTTAGATAATTTTGTATTGCCCAAATTCAAAAATACAACAGTAACGAAAATTAAGCCAGCAGATATAATTAAGTGGCAAAACTCTTTAACTGTGGAAGGATATTCTTTCAAGTATAAAAAATCTATCCGAGAGGCTTTTAATCTATTCTTTAATTATTTAAAAATCTATGATATTCCGAACCCATTTGAAAAAGTTAAGGGGTTCCGAGCACTCAATGAAAAAAAGAAAGAGATGTTATATTGGACGGAAGATGATTTTGCTTTATTCATATCAGAGGTTGATGATTTATTATATAAAGCTCTCTTCTCTTTTCTATATTTTACAGGCTGTCGCAAAGGCGAAGCACTTGCCCTCCATTGGTCCGATTTAGAAAATAACATTATTAGGTTTAATAAAACCCTTAGCGTTAAGACTCTCGATAAGGCATACAAAGAAACTACGCCAAAAACAGAAAACTCTTATCGCACGGTAATAATTCCAGACGGTCTTGTAGCCCTGCTTAACCAGTTAAAACAAAACACGACCGGCAACTATATCTTTGGCGGTGTAAAGCACCTTCCATTTCAAACTGTGACCAACAGGTTTATCGGTTATACAAAAAAGGCTAAAGTAAAACAAATCCGAATACATGACTTACGTCATTCACACGCCTCATTTCTCATAAATCACGGAGATAATCAACTCTCCACATTATATATCATCGCTCAGAGATTAGGCGATACCCCCGAAATGGTTCTGAAGACATACGGACACCTTTTTCCCAATAACAATGAAGATATGTTAAAGAATATAAACGACTTTTTTAACTCTTGTGCCTAAACTGTGCCTAAAAAACAAAAACCGCAATATATAGTATCTTAATTCTGTAATTAAACACTATATATTGTGGTTTTCGGATTTGGTGGAGATGGCGGGATTTGAACCCGCGTCTTACCTGTTTTATTCACGCTTTCTACATACTTAGTTTGTCTTTGACCCTTGCCGCGCGTGAAAGGCAAACAGACGCGCGCGGCCGTGGACCGCTGAATACAGCGCACGCGTCACGGTCAAAACGCGTACAGCCGTTCCCTGTCTGAAAATGATGCCCGCCGCCTGCCGACAGGAAACAAGCGGAGAACATACGCTAATTAAGCAGCGTAAGCGAGACGATTATTGTCTGCGTTTAAATTTAAAGGTATCGTTTTAACGAAGCCGAATCCTTCGGTATGCTTACAATGAACGCCACAAGCAATCGAAACCAGTTCATCCCCATGGCGCGGCGAAACCGCCGCTTCTTTACAATACTATTATACTACGTTTCCGTGAAAAATGCAACTTTTTAAAATTGAAAGGGCGTGACCTGATAGACGTAGTAGTTGAGCCAGTTGGTATAGAATAAGTTGGCTGCGCTCGTCCAGGTGACGTTGACCTTGCGGCGCTCTATATCCGCGAAATAATTGACGGGCGGCTTGATGGGCAGGCCGCGTTTCAAATCGCGCTCATATTCGTTTTTGAGCGTGTCGCGGTCGTATTCCATGTGCCCCGTAAGGAAGATCTTTTTATTATCTCTGGATTTCGCGATGGACAGCCCCGTATTTTCCGATTCGCTTAAAATAACGAGATCCTTCTCCTTTCTCACCTTTTCGATATCCACGGTGGTGTGGCGGGAATGCGGGATATAAAACACGTCGTCGATGCCCTTCAAGAGCGGATCGTGCTGTTCCAAAACTTTTTTGTGCGGAAAGATCCCGAACAGTTTTTCGGGCAGCAGTTCCTTGTCGATGCCGTAATAATGATACAGCGCCGCCTGCGCGCCCCAGCAGATGAAAATGGTGCTCGTCACGTTTTTGTCGGCGAAATCGAAAATTTGTTTCAACTCTTCCCAATAAAGAACTTCCTCGAACGGCAGCGTTTCCACGGGCGCGCCCGTGACAATCATGCCGTCGAAATGTTTGTTTCGGATGTCGTCGAATTTTTTGTAAAAGCGGTCGAGATGTGCCGCGGCGGTATTTTTACTCTTATAGGTATCGGTGTACAGGAGCGTGACGTTGACCTGCAAAGGCGAATTGGACAAAAGGCGCATAAACTGCGTTTCCGTTTCCACTTTCGTGGGCATGAGATTCAGAATAGCGATTTCAAGAGGACGGATATCCTGCTTGAACGCGCGTTCGTCGTGCATGACGAAAATATTTTCACGTATCAGAGCTGAATAAGCGGGGATATCCTGCGGAATGACGATAGGCATGTTTATGCGGCCTCCTTTGTTTAAATTTTTTGCAGAGCCTGTTTCAGATCTTTAATGATGTCGTCGGGATTTTCGATTCCGACGGACAGACGGATGAGATTTTCGGGAACGCCAGCCGCGGCGAGTTCCTCTTTGGAAAGTTGCCTGTGCGTGGTCGAGGCGGGGTGCAAAACGCAACTTCTGGTATCCGCCACGTGCGTTTCCTGCGTGACCAGTCTGAGCGCTTCCATAAATTTCGCGGCATCCTTCACGTTGCCTTTGACGCCGAAACTCAGCATGCCCCCCTGCCCGTCCGGCAGATATTTCCGCGCGAGCGCATGGTATTTGTTATTTTCCAGCGAGGGATGCAGCACCCAGTCGATCTTGTCGCTTTCGGAAAGGAATTTCGCAACTTTTGCCGCGTTCGACGAATGGCGCTCCATGCGCAGCGCCAACGTGTCGCAGCCCAAAAAACTGATAAACGCATTCTGCGGGCTCATGATCGCACCCATGTCGCGCACCAACTGGGCGCGGCATTTGTTCGCAAAGGGTGCCGCGGGCAGATCGGCGTAGACCAGACCGTGATAACTCTCGTCGGGTTCGTTGAACGAAACGTAGCGGGGATTTCCCTTAAAACCGAAATTCCCGCCGTCCACGATGACGCCGCCGAGCGCCGCCGCGTGCCCGTCGAGATACTTGGAAGAGGAATGGATCACGATATTCGCGCCGAATTCGAAAGGACGGCAGAGAGCGGGCGTGGCGAGCGTGTTGTCCACAAAGAACAAAACGCCGTATTTTTCGGCGATTCCCGCAATTTTCCCGAAATCGAGCACCTTGATGGATGGATTGGCGACCGTTTCGGCGAAAATCATTTTCGTCTTATCGTCGATGAGTTTTTCGATCTCTTCGGCGGGCGCGTCCACGTCGAAAAAGCGGCATTCGATGCCGAGTTTGGGCAGCGTGACGGCAAAGAGGTTGAAAGTGCCGCCGTAGATCGCGGAGGACGAAACGATGTTGTCGCCCGCGCCGCATACGGTGAATGCCGCGAGCGTGGTCGCGGACATGCCCGAGGCGCAGCCGATGGCGGCGACGCCACCTTCCAAAGCCGCCACTTTTCCCTCGAACGCCGCCACGGTGGGATTGGCAAGGCGGGTATAAAAATAGCCGTCGCTCTTCAAATCGAACAGATCCGCCATATCCTGCGTCTTTTCGTAAACGTAGGTCGTGCTCTGTACGACGGGCGGGATGCGCGATTCGCCCGTTTTCGGCTTGTAACCGCTCTGCACGCAGAGCGTATCGATTTTATAACTCATAAATTTTACCTCGCGTAAAAAATTATTTCAGATATTCTTTGATTTGCCGCTCTTTTTCGCGGACGAGATCCTTTTCCTGCAACGATTTTTTCTTATCAAACGTGTGCTTGCCGCGGCAAAGCCCCACTTCCACCTTGACGAGCGCCTGCGAAAAATAAATTTTCAGCGGCACGAGCGTATAGCCCTTTTCGTTGACTTTGCCGGAAATTTTGGCGATCTCTTCCTTGTGCAGCAAAAGTTTTCGGTCGCGCCGCGATTCGCGCGTGTTGAACGCGCCGCTCTTGTCGTACACGGCGATGTGCATATTCTTTAACAGCACTTCCCCGTTCCTGATAAAGCAGAACGAATCGGATAAATTGCAGTTGTTTTTGCGCAGCGACTTGACCTCGCTGCCTTCCAGAACGACGCCCGCCTCATACCTGTCCTCGATGAAATACTCGAAGGACGCCGATTTATTAACGGATATGATTTTCATGATACACTCTCTATTATAGCACGTTCAGTTCTCGTCGGCAAGAACAAATTCGCATTTGCGCGTCCCGATATCCGCGGCGGCAACTTTGATCTGAATGGGATCGCCGATTTTAAAGGAATGGGAAAGCCCTCTGAGCAAAAAGCGCTGTTCCACGAACACGTAATCGTCCTTGGGCAGATTTTCGATGCGGATAAGCCCCTCGATGGTGTTGGGAAGTTCCGCGAACACCCCGAACGAGGTCACGCCCGAAACGACGGCGGAAAAGGTTTCGCCGAGATGTTCGCGCATATACCAGGTCTTATATAGTTCGTCCACGTCGCGCTCGGCCTCGTCCGCCCGCCTTTCGCTCTCCGAACAGGAAAGCGCCGCGCCGTACACGAACCGCGAAAAGGTATCCGCCGCCTCCGCCGCGCGCCCGTCCAAGACCATTTTGACGAGCCTGTGCACCAACAGGTCGGGATAGCGGCGTATGGGCGAAGTAAAATGGCAGTAACAAGAGGAAGCCAACCCGAAATGCCCGCTGTTTTCGGCGCTGTACCGCGCCTTGGACATGGAACGCAGCATCACGCGGTTGACCACGTGAAAGAGCGGACCGCCTTCCAGTTTATCCAGAATTTTGCCGTATTCGCCCGGGCGGACGTTGTCGGCGTGAAAATTCGCTTTGACGCCCAGTTCGGAAAGGTACGCCTTGAAAGATTCCGCCTTTTCCTCGCTCGGCTTTTCGTGCACGCGGTAGATGAAAGGCATTTCGAACCGTTCCATAAATTCCGCCACGGTTTCGTTTGCGAGGATCATAAATTCTTCGATGATCTTATGCGCGACCGTGCGCTCGTACTCTTTCACCGAAACGGCGCCGTCCTGCACCGTGACGGCAGCCTCTTTCACGTCGAGGTCGATACTGCCGCGCGATTTGCGCTTTTTCATGAGGATCTCGGCGAGTTGCCGCATTTCTTCGAGCATGGGGAGCAGAAATTCATATTTTTCCGACAGTTCCCGATCGCCTTCCAAAATTGCCGCCACGTTTTTATAAGTCATGCGCGCGGAAGAGCGGATCACGCCCGTCACGATCTCGCTGTCTTTGACTTTGCCCTTTTCGTCGATCTTCATCAGACAAGAGAGCGTGCAGCGGTCTTCCCCCTCGTTCAAAGAACAGATGCCGTTGGAAAGTTCCTCGGGCAGCATGGGGAGCACCCTGTCGGGGAAATAGACGCTCGTGCCGCGCTTGTAAGCCTCGGTATCCAGCGCACGGCCGCGGCTGACGTAGTGCGTGACGTCCGCGATATGCACGCCGAGGCGATAGTATTTCCCTTCGCGCCAGACTTCCACCGCGTCGTCGAAATCGCGCGAATCGTCGCCGTCGATGGTGATGATCAGGCGGTCGCGGAAATCCCGCCGCCCGCCGACTTCGACCTTTTCCGCGGAAACGCGCTTTGCCTCGGCGAGCACTTTATGGGGGAATTCTTCCGCCAAATTTTTCGAACGGATGATGGCGTCCTCCTCGCAGGAAAGATCGCCGCTTTGCCCCAAAACCTCGGTAATTTCGCCCACGGGTTCGCCGCCCTCGGGATAATTCAGAATTTTGATCAGAACCTTTTCGCCGCTGTACGCGCGCACTTTCGAGCCCGCCACGCGCACGTCGTTAAAAAAACGACGCTCGTCGGGCTGTACGTACCCGCCCTTCTTTTCCTTGAAATAGGTACCCACGATCTCGGAATAGCCGCGGCTTACAATGCTGTAAACTTCTCCCTCGTCCCCGCGCTCGCCGCCCACGCAGCGGGCGAACACGGTGTCGCCGTGCATGGCGCCGTGCAGGGAGCGGTGCGGAATGAACAGATCGCCCTCTTCGCGCACCAGAAAGGCAAAGCCGCGCTCGTTGCCGCGCAGCACGCCTTTGTACAGTCCGAGCGCCGCGGGCAGAACGTAGCGGTTTTTCTCGTCGCGGACGATCGCGCCCTCCTCTTCGAGAGAACGAAGGACGCGGTTTACCGCCTCACGCTCGCTCTTTTGCGTGACGCCCAAAAGCCGCGCGATCTCGCGCGCCGTCTTGTATGTGAATTCGCCCGAAGCGAATTTTTCTTCTATCTGCTGTGCAGCGGTCATAAATTCTCCTGAAAATGCCAATAAAAAAGACGGCTACTTACACAAAATAGCCGTCCTGTCGTTTTTTTGATCCTAAACGCCCCAAATGCCGTCCAACTGCAAGATAAAGAAGACGATCGCCATGACCGCGAGCGCGATCAGGGAGATGACTGTCCATTTCTTCATTTTGCTCTCGAAAGATTTGGACTTATTTTTGCCGAAAAACGTTTCGCTGGAACCGCCCAATGCGTCGATTCCCGTGGAGTTGCCCGGCTGGAACAAGATCACAACCACCGCGAACACCGCGCAGACGAGCATTAAAAGCAATAAAACAAGACAAATTATTCTGTATAAGGTATAGACGCTATCGTTTGCCAAAGGCGCAAGCAGATAACCCATCATCGACATCATTTTCGACATCCGTATATCACTCCAAAGTTTTTCTTTACATTAAATGCTTGGATATTATACCATACTCCGCGGTATTTATCAACTCTTTTTACAGCCGTTCCGAAATTTTTCGGAAAAAAATGGCGTAAATCGTATCTTATCCGCGCCGTCGGATCCTCTTTACGTTGGCGTTCATCAGACGCCTGCCGACATGCCGGTAAAAAAACGCCGCCGCGCCCGACAGATCCTGCCCGTGCGCACGATAAAACTCGTCCGGGGAAGAATAGATCCCCAGATCGCGCACGATCCCTTCGCTCTGGATATAGGTGCCCTCGCCCGCCCATTCGACGGCGGGGTTTTGAAGATCTTTCACCGCCGCGCCGTAGCCGCAGAACGCTCCCGCGTCGGGGAATTTCTTTTGCAGGCTGCCGAGGTATTTTTCATCGAGGATGAACGCTTCCAACTCCGTCCATTTGCCGCCGAAACAGACCTCCACCCAACTGTGCAAGATCTCGCGGGGCGCCTTTTCGTAGACAATCCCCGTCATGGCGCCCTTCTGCAATTTCTTGTCGATGGTAAACCCGTGCAGACGGCAGGGAATCCCGTCGGCGCGCAGCAGCGCCATAAACAGGGTGCCCTTTGTATTGCATTGGCCGTACCCGTCCGAAAGCACGCGGGACGCGGGAAGATCGTCGCGGACGTTATAACCGAACAGGATCTCGTTGCGTACGAAATCATAGATCTCACGGATGCGCTGAAACTCGTCGAGCATTTTCCACCCGCGGTTTTCGATGAGTTTTTCGATGGGTTTTGCGGAATAGTCCAAAAGGGGCGTTTCGCGCAAAAATTCCAAAAGTTCTGCGCGCATATTACATAATAAGGGTCTTGCCCGTCATTTCGGCGGGTTTTTCCAGTCCCATCATATCCAGAAAGGTGGGCGCGAGATCGGCAAGCACGCCGCCTTCGCGCAGTTTCTTATCTTTCAGCCTGTCGCACACCAAGACTACGGGAACGGGGTTGGTCGTGTGCGCGGTAAACGGCGAGCCGTCCTCCGCGATCATTTTGTCCGCGTTGCCGTGATCGGCGGTGAGCAGCGCTCCGCCGCCCATTTTCAAAATCTGACGCAATACTTTGTCCACGCAGATATCCACCGTTTCCACCGCCTTTTCCGCTGCGGAAATCACGCCCGTGTGCCCTACCATGTCGCAGTTGGCAAAGTTGAGGATCATCACGTCGAATTTCCCCGAGGAAAGTTCTTTTATCGCCCGATCCGTCACTTCGAAAGCGCTCATTTCGGGCTGCAGATCGTAGGTCGCCACCTTGGGGGAAGGAACGAGCGCGCGCTCCTCGCCCGCGTTGGGCGCCTCCACGCCGCCGTTGAAGAAAAAAGTGACGTGCGCGTATTTTTCCGTTTCCGCGATGCGCAGTTGCGTCAGGCCCTTTTTCGAGAGATATTCGCCGAGCGTGTTGTCGAGGCTCTGCGGTTTGAACGCGACGCGCACGTCTTTGAACGTCGCGTCGTATTGCGTAAAGCACACGTAATACGGTTTCAGATAGCCCGTCTTGCGCTCGAAACCATTAAAATCTTCCTGCGAGAAGGCGCGGGTGATCTCCCTTGCGCGGTCGGGGCGGAAATTAAAGAATATGATGCTGTCGCCCTCTTCCACGAGCGCCACGGGCCTGCCGCCCCTGACAACGTTGGTGGGGAGAATAAATTCGTCCGTCACCTCGTTTTTATAACTCGCCTCCACCGCGTCCGCCGCGTACTCCGCGTGGATGCCGTTGCCGAGGGTGAGCATATCGTAGGCTTTCGCCACGCGCTCCCAGCGGTTGTCGCGGTCCATCGCATAATAGCGGCCGCAGACCGAGGCGATCTCACCGAACGCGAGTTTGTCCATTTCCGCCTGCAGATCACGCAAAAAGCCCGAGCCGGACGTGGGGGAAACGTCCCTGCCGTCCATAAAGCAATGCACGTAGGCATTGTCCAGCCCGTTTTCCTTGCACATCTTCAAAAGAGCGTACAGGTGCGTGTTGTGGCTGTGCACGCCGCCGTCGGACAAAAGTCCCCAGACGTGCAGTTTTTTATGATTTTTCTTTGCGTTTTCCATCGCGCCGAGCAGCGCTTCGTTTTTGAAAAAGCCGCCGTCCCCGATCTCTTTGGTGATCTTGGTCAGTTCCTGATAGACGATGCGCCCCGCGCCCATGTTGAGGTGCCCCACTTCGGAATTGCCCATCTGCCCGTCCGGGAGACCGACGCTCATTCCGCTCGCGCCGAGTTCGCCCGAGGGATATTCGCGCCGATATTTTTCAACGTTGGGGCTGCCCTCCATGGCGATGGCGTTGCCGTTTTTTTCGCCGCTGAGTCCGTAGCCGTCCATGATGATGATCGCATAAGGTTTTTTCATTTTTTTACCTCTATAAACTTTCTTTCCCTATCATTATACCGCAAAGCGCGCTTTTTGGCAAGTTTGCGGCGGCGCCCCGTCAAATTTTTTAAACGCGAAAAAAAGCCCGACGTTCGTCGGGCCTTTTCATTATTTGTCGAAGTTTACGATGATCGAAAAGTCTTCCGCTTTGAGGGAAGCGCCGCCGATGAGTCCGCCGTCGATCTCGGGCATCGCCATCAGTTCCTTGCAGTTTTTGGCGTTCATGGAGCCGCCGTACTGTATACGCACTTTTTCCGCGCATTTGGGGCAGAACACTTCGCCGCACGTTTTGCGGATAAAGCCGATGGTCTCGTTCGCCTGTTCTGCGGTCGCCGTCTTGCCCGTGCCGATCGCCCAGATGGGTTCGTACGCGATGACGATTTTGGAAACGTCGTCCAGCCCTTTCAGCCCCTCTTCGACCTGCACTTTCAAGACCTGTTCGGTCTTGCCCGTTTCGCGCTCTTCAAGGCTTTCGCCCACGCACACGATGGGCACGAGTCCCGCCGCGAGCGCCGCGTGCATTCTCTTGTTGACCGTTTCATCCGTTTCGCCGAAATACTGACGGCGTTCGCTGTGTCCGATGATGACGTATTCCACGCCGTACTCTTTGAGCATGGAAGCGGAGATCTCGCCCGTGAAGGCGCCTTTTTCCGCAAAGTGCACGTTCTGTGCGCCGAGGTGAATATTGGTGCCTTTCACCGCCTCGCTGACGGCGGGAATGTCGGTAAAGGGAACGCAGGCGACCACGTCGCAGTTCGCGTCTTTGACGAGGCCTTTGAGCGCCTCGATGAGTTTGACGCCCTCCGCCGCGGTGTTGTTCATCTTCCAGTTTCCTGCAATGATAGGTTTGCGCATTATTTCTTCTCCTTCAAAAATTTATCGGTTTTTTTAATCGTTCCGTAAGTAATGATCTGATAAAACGCCTCTTCGGGCCGCAATAGCAAAAAGTCGTAAAGCCCGCGGTTCTGCACCGTCAAATGAAAACTTTCGATCATTCCGACGGTCTCCGCGTCGACGGGCAGATATAAAAACAGGTTTTTATCGTCCGTAAACGAGATATACAGACGCAACGCTGCGCGCATGCGCCGGGAATAACTCTGCAACCAGATGCGGGTATCCCGCCAAAAGTAATGAACGTCGTACAATCCGTCCTTCCGATACGGAAAACGGCCCTCGATCTCGACGCCCTCGGCAGTCATTACGATTTGCACCGTCGGCGAATAATTCCAGCACCGCGTTTTTTGCTCGACCAATCTCGGAAGATCGGCGCCGCTGCGTTTGGCTGTAAACTCGTACCGCTCGCGTACGGAAACAGGCTGCAATAAACCGCTCTCCCGTAAATCGAGGCGCGCCTGCCGTTTCCTGAGCGGGCGGAGACAAATCAAAAATGCCGCCGTCGCAACGAAAAAGAGCGCGGTCAGCCCGATCGTAAGATACGTATACTTTTCTTCGTCGATCGACATGGTGACGGCGATCGTGAAGATGCTGCCCAGCGAAAGAAACAGATATACGGGCAAAATCACGCGGTGCGTGATCTTATATAGCAGCGAATCGTTTTTTTCGGTCATGGCAGCCCCTATTTCACGAATAAATTTCGGGGCAGGCAATCCGCCTGCCCCCGTTCACTTTGATTATTTATCGTTCAGGCAGGCAATTCCGGGAAGAACTTTGCCTTCGAACAGTTCCAGAGAAGCGCCGCCGCCCGTGGAAATGTGCGTCATCTGATCGGCAAATCCGAGTTGCTGCACCGCAGCCGCGCTGTCTCCGCCGCCGATGATGGTCGTGGCGTCCTTCGCCGCCGCCAACGCCTTCGCGACCGCGATCGTGCCTTTGGCGAGCACGGGATTTTCGAACACGCCCATGGGGCCGTTCCAGATGACCGTCTTGGCGTCCTTGACGATGTCCGCAAACAGTTTGGAGGACTCTTCGCCGATGTCAAGCCCTTCCATATCCGCGGGGATCTCGCTCACTTTCACCGTTTTGACTTCGATGGGCGCGTCGATGGGATTGGGGAAAGACGCGGCGATCACGCAGTCCACGGGAAGGACGAGCCTCTTGCCCGTTTCTTTCGCCTTTTCGATCATATCCTTGCAGTAGCCGAGTTTTTCGTCGTCCACCAGAGATTTGCCGACCTCGTAGCCCTGCGCTTTGAGGAAAGTGTACGCCATGCCGCCGCCGATGATGAGCGTATCGCATTTATTCAGAAGATTGGAGATGACGTTGAGTTTATCCGCCACTTTCGCGCCGCCTAAGATCGCTACGAAGGGGCGCACGGGGTGTTCCAGGCTGTCCGCCATGACGGTGAGTTCCTTTTCGATGAGGAAGCCGCAGACCGCGGTCTTGACCAGACCGTATTCGACGATGGCTGCGGTCGAAGCGTGCGAGCGATGCGCAGTCCCGAACGCGTCGTTCACGTAAATATCGCAGTAGGACGCGAGTTTTTTGCAGAATTCGAGGTCTTTCCCCTCTTCTTCCGCGTAAAAACGCAGATTTTCCAAAAGCACGCACTCGCCCTCTTTGAGCGCCTTGACTTTCGCCTCGGCATCGGGTCCGACGACGTCCGCCGCAAAAGCGACCTTACCGTCCAGAAGTTCGTTGAGGCGCGCGGCGACAGGTCTGAGCGTCAGTTTGACGGCGTCGTTCTTCTTCGCCTTTTCGATATATTCGGCGGTCGCGGCGGCGCGCTCCGCTTCGGGGAGGGCCTCCACCGCCTTTTTCTCTTTCTTGTTGAGTTTGACGCAATCGTTGAAGATATTGTGCGGCTTGCCCATGTGCGAGCAAAGAACCACTTTCGCGCCGTGCTCCATCAGATATTTGACCGTGGGCAGCGCGCCGATAATACGGTTTTCGTCGGTGATCTTTCCGTCCTTCATGGGAACGTTGAAATCGCAGCGGACGAGAACTCTTTTGCCTTTTACGTCTACGTCGGTAACAGACTTTTTGTTCATTGTGCTATCTCCTTGATTTTGTTTTCCGTCTATCATGATACCTTTTTTTTGCATTTTTGTCAATAAAATACGCCGCATGAAAAGAATAAAACCGCGCCCTGCGGCGCGGTGGATTCACTGTGTGACGGAAGCGTCGGCGTTTTCCGCCGAGCCCTGCGTTTTTAATAATTTCTGATAGCGGGCGCTGCTCTTCATGACGGAATTGGAAATATTCTTCATGTGCCCGGAAACGCGTTCCATATTGCCCAAAAGTTGCAGGAAGATGGCGCCGCGGGCGGGCGTGCATTCGCCGCGGTTGAGCCGCTCGATATGCGCGTCGCAGTCGGCGTTTTTCAAAATCGCGATGGAAACTTTCAGATCGTTTATCTTTTCGAACATGGTGATGTCGCGCTCGTCGAAGGTCTTGCGCACCATTTGGTAGAGTTCGTCGATCTTTTCGTAAAGATCCTTGATCTCTTCGACGGCAGCGGCGGTAAAGGCGTCCTCGTCGCCGCCCAGTTCTTCGGCATACTCCACGATATGTTTTGCGTAGTCGCCGATACGCTCGCTGTCGCTGATCACGTGATAATAGGAACCGATGACGAACTCGTCGTGCGCGGACAATTCGCACGACGATACGCGCACGCAATAGGCGGTGAGTTCGGTATTGTATTGGTTGATACGCTTTTCCGTTTCGGCGCTCTCATCCCTTTCGGAAAGATCGCCCCCGCAGATCATCTTCATCGCGCGGCGGAAATTGAGATAGGCGAGATCCATCATAATGACGATCTCCTTTCTCAACTGCGCCACCGCGATGGCGGGCGTCTGCAAAATACGCTCGTCGAGATATTTGAAATCGCCCTGTTTCTGCATTTTTTTGCGCTCCGGCACGATGACTTGCGCCAATTTGACGAGCGGTTTCAAAAACGGGAGCAGAACCAGCGTGGTCAGAAGATTGAACAGCGTATGAAAGTTCGCGATCTGACGTTCGACGCTCCCGCCGCTCACGAAAATAATGCCCTCGACGACGTATTTTTGGAACGCCAGCATCAAAATGAAGAAAACGGCGCAGCCCAATACGTTGAATAAAAGATGGATGACAGCCGCCCTTCTCGCGTTGGTGCTTGTTCCCATACTGGCGATCAGCGACGTCGCGCAGGTACCGATATTGCTGCCCATGGTGATGAACATGGCCTGTTCTATCGTAATAAGCCCGCTGCCCGCAAGCGCGATCAAAATACCCGTGATCGCCGCGGAACTCTGCAAGAGCCCCGTAAGCACCACGCCGATGAGAAAGAGCAGGAACGGATTGCCGATGGATAAAAACAGCGCGTCGAGTTTGGGCGCGATGACCTCGTCGGCGGTGAGCACTTTCACGGCGTCGCTCATGAACTGTAAGCCGATAAAGATAAAACCGATACCGATCAGAATATTGCCGATCTGTTTGGAACGGCCGCTTTTTCCCGTCATATTGATCACGAGTCCCGCGGCGGCGACGGCGGAAAAGACCGCCGCCATGTTGATGTTTATGCTCTGCAACGACATGATCTGCGCGGAAATGGTAGTGCCGATGTTGGCGCCCATGATGATGGCGCCCGCCTGCGTCAGGCTCATCAGCCCGACGTTCACGAACCCTACGATCATGACCGTGGTTGCGGAAGAACTGTTGATGATGGCGGTGACCGCCGCGCCGATCCCCACGCCCGCAAAGCGGTTGTTGGAGACCTTGGCGAGCATGGTGCGCATGCTCGAACCCGCCGCGCGTTCGAGATTGGAACCCATCGTTTTCATCCCGATCATGAATACGGTGATGCCGCCTATAACAAGTAACAACTGTGTGATTATCGTCAGTACCATTCGCCTTTATCCCTGTCGTATAAAATACGTATTCAATCGTCCAAAGAAAGGCGGTGCAGATGCCCCTGCTTTTCCGATGCCGTAAACCCGACCTGCCGCCACGCCTCGTACACGGCGACGGCGACCGAATTGGAAAGATTCAGAGAACGCGCCTCCCCGATCATGGGAATGCGCACAGCCTCGTCGTAGCGCTCTTTCAGCAACTCTTCGGGAAGCCCGCGCGTCTCCTTTCCGAAAACGAGGAAATCGCCTTCGCGGTAACTTGCGTCGCTGTGCGTTTTCTTTGCTTTCGTCGAGAAAAACCAGAAGCGGGAGGCGGGGTATTGATCGAACAACTCTTCGATGCAGTCGTAATAGGAAATATCTACGAGATGCCAGTAATCCAGACCCGCCCGCTTTAAATATTTATCGGATATTTCAAAACCGAACGGCCGGACGAGATGCAGTTTGCAGCCCGTAGCGGCGCAGGTCCGCACGATGTTGCCCGTGTTCTGCGGAATTTCGGGTTCCACCAAAACGACATGAAACATGGACTTTCACTCCTTTTGAAAAGAGCCGCCCGCATGATTCGACAACTCTCCTATTTATTTTACCCGATACGCGCCGATTTGGCAAGCAAATCGCAGAACGTTCGTCATTTTTCCCGACGCGGAAAAAATCGCTTAAAAAAACTTGACTTTTCAAATGCCATCGGTTATACTATATGTGTAAAGAAAACAAAGTTTGTTCAAAACAAACGGCTTGCTCCGCAAGCCTTATTTGTTTTCCGAACCACTCAATCAGATTACACTCACTACCCATATTTTTTCTCATTTGTTTTAGGAGAACAGCACGTCGCAAGGCGTGCTGTTCTTCTGTTTTACAAAAAAAGAAAAGCGTTTCCGCTTTCCTTTTATACCGCTCAGTCGCGGTCTTTGTCGATCTTGCCGTTCGCGCTTTCATATTCGTAATACGAACCGTTTTCGTCCTCGACGATGCGCACGGTGTATTTTTTCGCCCCGCCCTTGCCGCCGATTTTGACTTCGATGGCGCCGTTCTCTTCCTCAAAAGCGAATATCTGCATATTTCCGTCTTTCAAGAGAGTGAATTCAAGTTCGGTCTCGCCGTCTTCTTTCTCGTATTTGAACGTACTTCTCTCGGTCTGTTCGCCGTTTTCGTATGTGGAATACACGAATTCGGTCTCCGTTTCGCCTTCCTCGGTCTCCGTTTCCTGTTTGACGACAAGACGTTTGGTTTCGTTGAGCGTTACCGTGAATTTACATTCGCTCTCGCTTTCCCCCTCTTCGCTCTCCGTTTCTTTCTCGCCCTTGATCGCATAATCCGCGCCGTCGATGACCATCACGCCCTCGATATCGAAATCCTTTTCGATTTCCGTTTCGTGCGCGTCTTTGTCTTCGTCCGTCACATCCGTTTCGTTGTAATACAAAACGTATTCGACGGGGGTGCCCAACAGGTCGCGGTACGTGACCGTTTCTTTCACGGCGTATTCCGCGCGGTCGGATTCGCCCGCGACGATGCCGAACGAACCGTCGCCCAGCATGCTTTCGACCAGCATCATGTACCGATTGAGCGTGTCGACGGTTTCCTGATCGGTCACTTCGGACATGGCTTTCAAAGAAGCCTGCGCCGCGCCGCCGTTCATGGCGGAAACGAGCGTGCCCGCCGATGCCGCGCTGAACCCGTACACTTCGCGGGCGGTCGTCAGTTCGTCGAACTTGCCGCCCTCCGCCTGTCTTCCGTCCGTTTTGCAGGCGCTCAGCCCGAGCGTCAGAATCAACGCCGCTGCGATCGCCAACGTGAGGATTGCCTTTTTCATAATCATAAATCTCCTTTTTGATTTTTTCGTTTTACTCTTATAAAACAATGCAAAAAGGAGATTTGTTGGAAGTTTTCAAAAATATTTCAATTTTTTTAATCTTCGTCCTCTTCCTCATCGTCGGAAGCGTCTTCAAAGATATAACGGTAATAGGTCGTGCCGTCCTCACGCAGGCGGATCTGCACGGTGAATTCCGTTTTTTTGCCGTTCATCTGCCCGCGCACTTTCAATTCGCCTTTCTTTTCCTGTTCGAAGCGAAGTTCGTCCCTGCCTGCCCGGTTCTGTACGACCATTTTCAGTTCTAGTTCGCCCTCTTCGCTCTCGTATTCCACGACCGTGCGCTCGACGCGGCGGCCATTTTCGTAAACGTCGTACACGTACTTTTGTTCGCGCTCGGTCTCGCCGTCCTCCGTCTCTTCCTCGGATTCCTGCATGACTTCGATATAAGACTTCCCGGCATCGTCCGTATAAGCGCGGAACCAAAGTTCGCTTTCCGTTTCTCCGTCTTCGCTCTCTATTTGATAACTTCCCTCTACGGGATACTCGTTCTGTCCGACGAGAAGCACGCCCGCAATGGCGTATTCTCCTTTTTGATCGGACAACAAACGATCATAGCACATTTCATAGGAAATTTCTCTGCCCAAAAGGTCCCGATATCGGACCGTCATCGAATATGCGTACACGCCGTCGGATGACGCGCTCTCGCTGTATTCGAAATTTCCGTCGCCCAACAGTCCTTCCACCAGCGCCATGTATCGCCCGACCGTTTCCATCTCTTCATCGCTCGGTCTGTAAGAGCGCAGCGTCCGCGTTTCCGCCGCCGACGAAAGCAGCGAGCCGACGGACGCGGCGCCGTACGCGTAAAAATCTTCCGTAGTTTCGATCTGATTGAATTTCCCGCCTCCCCCGGGCGTCCCTGTGCCCTTCAAAAAGACGGGGAGCAGTATGCAGAGGCAGAGCGTCAGCGCCATCAAAACGGCGACGGATATAACCAGAATATTCTTTTTCCCTTTGGATTCCGTGCCTCCGTGCGCATAGGCGCGTTCGCCGTCCGAGCAGCCCAGTTCGCTCTTGATGTTTTCTTTGACGCGCTCGTCGGGCAGGATATTCTGCGCTTGCGCGGATAAAAGTTTTTTTAAATCTTTTTTCATAAACCGCCCTCCTTTACGAGAAATGCTTTGAGTTTTTTGAGCGCTTCGTTATTTTTCCATGTGACGGTGCCGACGGGCAGGCGCAGCATTTCAGACACTTCGCGGCGCTTGTAGCCCGCAACCTGACAGAGCATGAGTATCTGGTATTCGTCCTCGGCTAAAATTTTTGCTGCCGCCTCGAAGACGAACGGGATCTCCATCTCCTTTGAACCGTATCGGTACGATTCGGTATCGAAATCGGTGCAGATCTCGCGGGACGCCCTCTTGATATGGTTGAGCGCGAGATTTTTGCCGATTCGCATAAGCCACGCGGGAAAATTCGTGTCGGGCGTATAGGAATCGAGTGAACGCACGGCTTTCACGAACGTTTCCTGCAACAGATCTTCGGCGTACATCTTGTCGCGCACGATGTATAAAATTGCGAAATAGACCGAGCGGTTCGTCTGTTCGTATATGTAGTCGAACGCGCGCTGATCGCCCGCGCGCAGTTCGGCTATCTTCCGCTCTAATTTAGCATTTTTCATATTCCTTCCGTAAATACAACAATCGAAACGCCGAAATTGTTGGCTCTTTTTAAAAAGAGCATAACAAAAGCAGCGGTATTTGTCAACAAAAAAAGGGGAAAGCGATTTGCCTTCCCCTTTTCTTTACAGGTCATCCGCGTCCTGAATCGGTTTGTCGCCGTTCGTAGGGTTGCCTGTATAACTTCCGTTCACGTCATACGGTGAACGCATGATATCGGAACTTTTCTTTTGGTTTTTTATCTTCCGCAAGATTTGGTGGCTCCCGTCGATTTGTTCGAAGCGCTCTTGCTGTTCTTCGCGCCGGACTGCTGCGCTTTTGCGCTGCTCTGGCCCGCAGTCGCTTTCGCTTTGGACTGGCTGTTCGCCTTGGACTGGGTGTTCGAAGTTTCCTTAGACTGCGTGCTGTTCATCGCTTTCGCTTTGGACTGTTGTCCGGACGTGGCCTTCGCTTTAGACTGCTCGGAAGCAGATTTCGCGTTGGAATTCTGACTGTTTCTCATTTTTTCTCTCCTTAAATATTATTTTTTTCAAACGGTAAGTGTATCTCAACGTAACCTTGGCTTGCCTTACACAAGGGACAAATGTGCCAGGCTTCTTTACTCGTGACCCGATAACCGCATTCGCTGCAGATCCAGAGAGTGGGTTTTTCGGATTTATAGAGAGTATTCGTTTTGAACGCTTCGTGTAAATATTTGAAAATAATATTGTGTTCCTTTTCGACGCCGACGACCATATTGTAGATAGCCGCCACGTCGGGAAAACCTTCTTCTTTGGCAACGTTCGCAAACGCAGCATAAATTTCTTCAAACTCCGCACGTTCGTCCTCGGCAGCAAATTTTAAATTTTCTTCCAAAGTTCCGAAGTGAAACGGATAACCTGCGTTCTGTAAATCCACGTTATCGATACTTCCCGCATTTTGAAGGATCGTATTGAAAAAAGTTTTCGCGTGGTACGTTTCGTTTTTCGCAATGGTGCGAATATTATCCGCCAAAACGGCATAGCCTTCTGCGGTCGCCTGTTTTGCGATCAACTGATAGCGCATTCCCGCCTGACTTTCCCCCGCAAAGGAACGGGCAAGATTGATAAATGTCTGTGAATTTTGAAACTCCATGGTGTATCCTCCTTACGCAAAACAGTATGTGCCGAAATTTGCGCGAAATACCCGCAAAAACGAGGAAATTTTTACCGATAAAGCCCGCAACGCAAGAGCCCGCGCATATGCATATCCTTCAAATCCATAAATAAAAACTCCTGAATATTGATTATTACTGTCCCATTATTAGTCGTTATGCGAATACTGTCCCGAAGTAGAATAATTATTTCAGGGAGATATTTGGATATGGATCACTTTATAATTTTCAATGAAAATATTGAAGACTTTATCATAAAGGAAAACACCACCGTATATCAGTTTTCCAAAGCAGTCGGCGTGAGCGGACAATCTGTTGCAAATTGGTTGCAACATAATGGTTATCCCGATACGGAAAGCGCGAACAAAATTGCGAATTATTTGCGCGTTTCGCTCGACTTTCTGTTCGGGTTGTCCGATTCCCCGAAACCGAACAACGACGCCAATGATCTGCCCTTTCTCGAAAAATTCGATTTATTGCGGAAAAAGAACCGCGTCAGTTGTTACGCCGTCGCCAAAGAATGCAGTTTCGGCGAATCCGCAATTTCAAAATGGAGAAAAGGCAAACAGCCAAAACTGGAAAACGTCATTCAAATCGCCAAATATTTCGGCTGTTCCCTCGATTATCTGATCGGCAAAAAGTACTGAACCTAAAAAGCCCCCGACGCAGACGCGTCGGGGGCTTTCTGTTTGATATTATTTTACGATACCCGCGATCCAGGTGCCGAACGGCAGGTATTTATCGAAAAATCCTTGCAGCAGGTTTTCGCCGAACAGGTATTTCGCCATATATGTCTGCGAAAAAGTGTCGCTCAGACTTTGGATAGGCGCAAAATTCACGAACGTGCCCAGAACGCCGCCTATGACCAACAGGATCAGCGTCATGACCGCGACCGAATATACCCCGCCCAGAATTTTGTCGATGATCTCGAAAACTTTCAAAGTGATCAGTTTTTTCAAAAGGAATTTCACGATCAGCATGATAATGACGACCACGATCCCCAAAGCCAGACAGATGCCCGCTTTTAAAATAAAGTATGCCACCGACTCGGGCTGGATCTGCGGCACGCTGCCGGTAAACGAACCAATCCAGTCAACGAGAGAATTTTTCCACGCGGTATTCGCTTCGATCCATTTTAAAATCGTCGGAGAGAGCATCATGAACAACAGAATGATGACGACCAGATCGACCAGCCACCATGCCTTCTGCAAAAAACCTTTGCGGTATCCGAGGAAAAAGACCAGAACCGCAAGCAAACATAAAATTACGTCAATAATGATACTCATGTACACCCTCGCAAACGACAAAACGCCGTTTATTTATAGAACAAAAGAAAGAATCCCCTCAATACGTTCGCCGCGGCGCCGCCGAGGAAAAACAAAGTCATCGCCGAAAAGCCGCTTACCCAGCAGAAAACCGCAAACAAAAGTACAGCCGCGAGCGCGGACGTCCAGGCAAAAAACGCGTGCCACGCCTTGAAACGGATGCGTCCGCCCAGACTGAACAGTATGGGCAAACTTAATACCAACAGCGCCGCATATACGACGACGCCGTATTTTACGACATAAAAGCAAAAATTCAGACACAGTTTCGCGATCATCGCGCTGCCCGCAAATTCGTGGGCGCGGATGATATTCAGATACGCTTCAAACGGCTCGCCGCCCTTGATCCCGAACACATGGTTTATCGCTTCGAAACCCGTAAAACCTTCGAACGCTTCGAACTTGATCCAATTCAAAAAGAAAGACGCGATGCTCGCCGCCAGAAAAAGGGTCGTCAACACCGCCAGAACGATGCGCCTCTTGCTGCGCGCGGAATCCGCTTTGTCTTTACCCGCGTTCGCATACGCGGGCGCAGCGGGATCTTTCGCTTCGGGGATCTGCGAATAGACGCCTTCGGCGGGAACGGGCGCAGGGTAACCGTATGTATTTGCGAAATACACGGGCTGCGCGGGCGCGGGCATAGGTTGATACGAAACGGGATTTTGCTGCATTTGCACGCCGCGCTGCATACTCAGGCGGCCCAACTCGCCTTGCATGGCGGTCAGTTGCCCTTTCAGGTTGGCGACTTCCAGTTTCAGATCTTCCGGCTCTGCCGCGCTTTGCGGCGCGGGATAGGAGATCCTTGCGGGATAAGCGGCGGGACTCGGCGTCTCGCGCACGGCATATGCAGCCGCCAGCACGGGATCCGCGGACGCGGCGGCGGAAACCGAAGGCTGCGCGGGCGCGCTTATGCCCGTCTGCTGCGGCTTGGGCGCCGTAAGTTCCTCTTTAAAACTATTCAGATTTAAACTCATTTCCCGCAGCACGCTGTCCATTTCATCCTCGAACAGGTATCCGCAGAAAGGACACCGTATCTTCCCTTCCTCGGATTCGCGGCCGCAATTCTTACAGATTTTCACGATGACCACCCTTAAATATTTTTTTACTGTATTCTTATTATAACTGCTAACCGCTCAAATGTCAATCGCATTTTTCAATTCGCGCGGCCTACTTCTTGTTAAAATTATCCTTCAGAGAAACGATCTCCGAGAGTACCGCCGCTCCGTTTTCTTCGCTCTTTTTATAGTATCCCGTACGCATCAACTGGAAAGGCGTTCCCTCCTTTGCCTCCGCGAGATAGGGCTCCGCTTTGGCGGTAAAAATCTTTTCGCTCTCCGCGTTGAAACGCTCGTTGAAATCCTGTCCCGCATAGTCCGCATCGCGCAAAAGGCTCTGATACTGTTTCACGGTCACGTCCGCCGCCGTTTCCGCATCCACCCAATGAATGACGCCCTTTACCTTGATGCCGCTCGTATCGCTGCCGCTGCGGCTTTCGGGGATATACGTGCACAAAACTTCCTTCGCGTTGCCGTTTTCGTCCAACAAAACGTCGTCGCAGCGCACGATATAGGCGTTTTTCAGGCGCACGTAGCCCTCTTTTTTCAGGCGGAAATATTTGGGCGGCGGGTCGAGCGAAAAGTCCGAACTTTCGATATAGAGATTTTTGGAAAATTTTACTTTGCGGACGCCCGCGCCCTCTTTGGTCTGATTGATCTCGAAATCCACTTCTTCCGATCCCTCGTAATTGGTGATCGTGAGTTTCAAAGGCGAAAACACCGCCATGGCGCGCTCGGCGTTGGCGTTGAGATATTCGCGCACGCACGCCTCGAAATAGGAATATTCGCACTCGGAATTGGCTTTCGCGACGCCCACGCGCGAGCAGAAATCGCGGATCGCCTCGGCGGGGATACCGCGGTTGCGAAGGCCCGTGATGGTAGGCATACGCGCGTCGTCCCAGCCGTGCACGAGGTTTTCCTCCACCAGTTTTTTCAGATAGCGCTTGCTCATCACGGTATTGGTGACGTTCAGCCGCGCAAATTCGATCTGGCGGGGCTTGGGGGAGAATCCGAGGGAAACGCCCACCCAGTCGTACAGCGGGCGGTGGTCTTCGAATTCGAGGGTACAGAGAGAATGCGTGACGCCCTGCAGATAGTCGCAGATGGGGTGCGCAAAGTCGTACATGGGATAGACGCACCACGCATCGCCCGTGCGGTGATGCGTCGCGTGCAGGATGCGGTAGATGACGGGATCGCGCATATTCAGATTGGGCGAACTCATGTCGATCTTGGCTCGCAAGCATTTTTCGCCGTCGGCGTATTTTCCCTCTCTCATTTCCGTAAAGAGACGCAAATTTTCCTCCGCGGAACGGTTTCGGTACGGGCTCTCTTTGCCCGGTTCGGTCAACGTGCCGCGCAGATTTTTGATCTCTTCCGCGGAAAGGTCGCAGACGAACGCTTTGCCTTCTTTGATAAGGCGCGCCGCGTACTCGTAGATGACGTCGAAGAAGTCGGAAGCGTAGCACTCTTTCGCCCATTCGTAGCCCATCCAGCGGATATCACCGCGGATGGCGTCCACAAATTCCGTCTTTTCTTTGGACGGGTTGGTGTCGTCGAAAAAGAGGTTGCATTTGCCGCCGTATTTTTGGGCGATCCCGAAATTGACGAACATGCTCTTGGCGTGCCCGATATGCAGATAGCCGTTGGGTTCGGGGGGAAAGCGCGTCTGGATCGCGGTGACTTTTCCCGCGTCTATATCCTCGTTGATAATCTGTTCGATAAAATTCGTCGCTTCGATCATAAGTTCTTCTCCGTATTTATTGCCGTAAATTTTAGAATTACACCTCTATTTTACTCTAAAAACCCGATAATTGCAAAAGTTTTTGCGGAGAATTTACGCTCTTCTTAAAAAAATATGCGGGGAATGCAAAAAGCGTTCCCCGCATAGCCGATTTTTACGACAAGCCGCTGATCTTGCCCGCCTCGTCGATGTCGATGCGTTCCGCGGCGGGATGTTTGCCGAGCCCGGGCATCAGCATGATATTGCCCGCGACCGCCACGATGAATTCCGCGCCGCCCTTTAATATTACGTCGCGCACGTGTACGGTAAAACCTTGCGGGCGTGCCAAAAGTTTTGCGTTATCGGAAAGAGAATACTGCGTCTTTGCGATGATGACGGGCAGTTCTTTATAGCCGCGCTTTTCGATATCCTCTATCTTACGGAGGGCAAGTTCGGAAAACTCCGCGCCTTCGCCGCCGTAGACGTTCTTTACGATATCGTCGATCTTTTTCACGACGCCGTCGCGAAGATCGTACGAATAGGCGAGGCGGCTGGGCTGGTTCGCCGCCTTGACGACTGCCGCGGCAAGTTCTTTGCCGCCTTCGCCGCCCTGTAAAAACACGTCGGTAAATACCGCCTGCGCGCCCGCGTATTCGGTCATGCGCATGACAAGGTCGATCTCCGCCTGCGTATCGCTCGCAAAGCGGTTCATCGCGACCACGACGGGCTTTTTATAGACGTTCTTGATATTTTCGATATGCTTGACGAGGTTGGGCATGCCCGCTTCCAGCGCTTCGAGATTTTCCTCGGAAAGCGTCGTTTTGTCCGCGCCGCCGTGCAGTTTGAGCGCCTTGACGGTGGCGACCACTACCACGCAGTCGGGCTCGATGCCCGCGATGCGGCACTTGGTATCGAGAAATTTTTCCGCGCCGAGATCCGCGCCGAATCCCGCCTCGGTGACGACGTAGTCGGCAAGGCTCATCGCCGCGTAGGTCGCCTGGATGCTATTGCAGCCGTGCGCGATGTTTGCGAACGGCCCGCCGTGCACGATGGCGGGCGTGCCTTCGAGCGTCTGCACGAGGTTGGGCTTGACCGCGTCCTTCAAGAGCGTGCACATGGCGCCCTCCGCTTTCAGATCGCGCGCGTACACGTACTCGCCCCTGCGGTTTTCGCCGACGATGATATTGCCCAAGCGGCGTTTCAGATCGGAAAGCGAAGTGGCGAGGCACAAGATCGCCATCACTTCGCACGCCGCGGTGATCTCGAAGTGTTCTTCACGCTCGACGCCCTCGCCGCCGCGACCCACCGTCACGTTGCGTAAGGCGCGGTCGTTCATGTCCAGACAGCGGCGGAAATAAATTTTTTCGGGGTCGATATCCAGCTCGTTGCCGCGGAAAATATGGTTGTCCAGTACGGCGCACAAAAGGTTGTTCGCCGCCGTGATGGCGTGCAGATCGCCCGTAAAGTGCAGGTTGATGTCCTCCATGGGCACGATCTGCGCGTAGCCGCCGCCCGCCGCGCCGCCCTTGATGCCGAACACGGGTCCGAGCGAAGGTTCCCTGAGCGCCAGGCAGACTTTTTTGCCGAGTTTGCGCATACCGTCGGCAAGGCCGATGGAAACGGTGGTCTTTCCCTCGCCCGAGGCGGTGGGATTGATGGCGGTCACCAAAACGAGTTTGGCTTTGCGCGCGGAAAAGTCGCCGCCAATCTTTGCCTTAAAGCGGCCGTATGATTCTAAATTTTGCGGCGCTATGCCCAGTTCCGCCGCCACGTCCGCGATGTCGCGCAAGGCACAGTTCTCCGCGATCTCGATATCGCTCAACATATCAAAAACCTCCGAAAATAGTCTTTTTTATCTTTTGCCGGTCTTTATAAACGCAATGACCGCTTCCGCGTCACCGAACCCGTCGTAATCGCCGATAATGCCGTCACGATGGTAGACGATGCCGTTTTGTTCGTTCCTTTCCAGACAATTTAAAAGTTCTTCTTCCCCGTATCTCTTTAAAAACAGCGTGAAAGCGTAGGGTTTCGCCTTTTCAAACATTCCCTTTTTGCAAAGCGTTTCGCAGTCGGCGCAGCGCGCGATATTTTTTTCGATGCTGCAACGGCGGTTTTCGCACCAGGACTTTTCGGGCGCGTCCCCTTCGCCGCAGCCGCCGCACACGTCGTTTTGCGCGCATAGGCAGCAGGCGAGCCCGCAGCGCGCGAGTCCCATTTCACGTTTCATAATTCCCTCCGTAAAATAAAAAAAGCCCGAGCAAAACATTCGTTTTTTGCCCAGACGGTCGACACGAAACGCAATTTCGGCTTCCCCATAGAGATCTATGTAATCCGTCAGTCGCCGAACGCTCTTTCAATTTTTTTTATTGTACCATACTTTTCCCGACAATGCAAGAGTTTGCAAAAAATTTACGGCGCTTTTTCGCAATCGTGCGGCAGGCGCAGCCGCTCGCGCGGGCACGCATATTTTCCTCCCTCCCTTTCAAAGCCAAACCGCGCAAGATCTACGCCCCATTCGTCCCTGGCAAAGAGCACGGGAATACGCCCGTCCATACATTTGTTGACGAGCGCGCGCAGCATCATTTCGGGATAAGGGACGCCCTTTTCGCAGAAAAATTCTCCCTGCGCGGTGACGCCGCCGAAAAACACGTTTTCCCCGTCTTTGAGTTCGCAGGAAACGGGGTAGCCCTCTTTCAGAAAAAAACGAACGGATATCATACCCTCATTATACCATAAATCTGACGGTAACGCAAAAAACAGTAGGCTTTTTTTGGAAATTATGATATACTGAACGAAAAATCCGCATTCGGAGGCAACATGGATCAAGCGATATTACAGGCGCTGGAAGGCATACGCAACCAGTTTCTGGACATTGTGTTCGCGGCGTGGACGATGCTGGGCGAAGAAATTTTCATCACCGCCATCATCGCCGTCGTATTTTTCTGCATCAATAAGAGCCTTGGCGAAAAAATGCTCGTGACCATTCTTTCGGCAAGCGCTTTCTGCACGGGGCTGAAAAGCGCCATCCGCCGCACCCGTCCCTATGCCGCGGGCGTGGTGGATAAGGTGGACGTGGATACGCCCTTCGTTTCCACAAACGATCTGGATATCGATATGTCCTGCCCGAGCGGGCATTCGTGCGCGAGCGCGTCCTTTTTCGGTAACCTCGCGCTCACGTTCCGCCGCCCGGGCGTCATCGTATTTTCCATAATCGCGGTGCTGGGCGTCATGTTTTCGCGGCTGTATTTAGGAGTGCACTATCCCACCGACGTGCTGTCGGGCTTTGCCATCGGCGTGCTGTTCGCGATCATCTGGCAGACGGTCTATGCGGGCTTCTACAAAAAAAGGCTGTGGGTGTTTTTCGCTTTCGCCCTTCTTACGCTGCCCTTTCTCTTTATCGCCCGCACGATGACGGAATCCATGTTCAAGATCTCCGCCATCACCCTCGCCGCAGCGATCGGGCTTTTGATCGAAGAGAAATTTTTCTGCTTTGCGGACGCAAACAAATGGTGGAAACGCATTCTGCGGCTGGCGATCGCGATCATCGCGGCGGCGGTCCCCTTTCTTTTGCTGCACCGCTTTCTGCCCGACGGCAACTGGTCGACTTTCGCGCAGTATTTCGCGGCGATCTTTTTCGCGCTGACGGTCACGCCGCTTCTCATCGTGAAACTTCGCCTGTAAACGACTTTTTACTTGACTTTATACGTATAAAAAAGTAAAATTATTATAAAAACGAAAAGAGAACGAGGAATCTATCATGTCTGATAAAACAGCGGCGACAATGGATAAGATCGTAAATCTCTGCAAGGCGCGGGGCATCATTTTCCCGGGCAGCGAAATTTACGGCGGAATGGGAAACACCTGGGATTACGGTCCCGTGGGCGTGGAGATCAAGAATAACGTCAAGCGCGCCTGGTGGAAAAAATTCGTGCAGGAAAGCGACAATTCTTTCGGCGTGGACGCGGCGATCCTGATGAATTCGCGCGTATGGGAGGCGAGCGGGCACACCTCGTCCTTCACCGACCCCAAAATGGACTGCAAGGAATGCAAGGCGCGTTTCCGCGCGGATAACCTCATCGAAAACCATTCCAAGGGAAAAGTCAATCCCGACGTTTTATCCAACGAGGAGATGGAGGCGTACATTGCCGAGCACAAGGTGGCTTGCCCCAACTGCGGCAAGCACAACTGGACGCCCATACGCACCTTTAATCTGATGTTCGAGACCTCGCGCGGCGTGACCGACGAGAGCCAGAATAAAATCTATCTGCGCCCCGAGACCGCGCAGGGCGAATTCGTCAACTTTCTGAACGTGCAGCGCACCACGCGCGCCAAGGTGCCCTTCGGCATCGCGCAGATCGGCAAAGCGTTCCGCAACGAGATCACGCCCGGAAATTTCATTTTCCGCACCATCGAGTTCGAACAGATGGAACACCAGTGGTTCTGCAAAGAGGGCACGGACACCGATTTTTACGAGGAATACAAGAAAAAGGCGCTGGAATTTTTGCTCTGCCTCGGTTTCGAAAGAGAGCACCTCCGCTACAAAGACCACGACAAACTGGCGCACTACGCGAAATCGGCGTGCGATATCCAATACCTCTTCCCCATCGGCTGGCAGGAACTCAACGGCATTCATAACCGCACGAATTACGATCTTTCCCGCCATCAGGAATTTTCGGGCAGGAATATGTTCTATCTCGACCCTGTCACCAACGAAAAGTATATCCCTTACGTCGTGGAATACTCCATCGGCGCAGACCGCCTGATGCTCGCCGTCCTCTGCGAGGCGTACGACGAGGAGACGCTGGAAGGCGGCGACACGCGCGTGGTCATGCACTTCCATCCCGCCGTGGCGGCGTACAAGGCGGCGATCTTGCCCTTGCAGAAAAACCTTTCGGAAAAGGCGAAGGAGGTTGCGAAACAACTTTCCAAAAAGTTCATGATCACCTACGACGAGGCGGGTTCTATCGGCAAGCGCTACCGCCGTCAGGACGAGATCGGCACACCCTACTGCATCACCATCGATTTCGAAACGCTGGATAACAACACCGTTACCGTGCGCGACCGCGATACCATGTCGCAGATCCGCATGGACATAGGCGAACTTGCCGCTTTCATTGAAAAGAGCATGGAAATTTAATTTATAAATAAAACGCGGGGAGCGAAAAGCTCCGCGCGGTTTTTGTTAT